>Ga0126312_10001693_pt1 | contig 14552 bp, 11 predicted proteins | sample Plot104A_FD_92537 | JGI IMG/M metagenome (GOLD analysis project Ga0126312, IMG submission 92537) | Serpentine soil microbial communities from UC McLaughlin Reserve, CA, USA - Plot104A | ecosystem: Environmental > Terrestrial > Soil > Grasslands | place: USA: UC McLaughlin Reserve, Lake County...
GGACAACACGGTGATGGAGGTAGAGCTCATCTCACCCATAGCCATGGATGAGGGGTTGAACTTTGCAATAAGGGAGGGTGGCCGCACTGTAGGTGCTGGTGTTGTCACCCAGATTCTGGAGTAACGCTCGATAGGCGGGGCGGGATGGTATCCCGCCCCTGTGATTCGGAGGATAACTGTGCGACAATTGGTAACGCTGGCTTGCGACGAGTGCAAGCGCCGGAACTACCACACGCGTAAGAACCGGCGTAACACCCCGGATCGCATCCAGCTGCGGAAGTTCTGCCCGTGGTGCCGGCATCACACGGCGCACCGGGAGACTCGCTAGAAGCGGACAGAGGGCAGTAGCTCAGTTGGTAGAGCAGCGGTCTCCAAAACCGCAGGTCGGGGGTTCGAGTCCCTCCTGCCCTGCTATGGCGGATAGGCTCGGGCGAGGAAGAGATGGGTAGCAAGCGCGGGTCCGCGACCAAAGGCGGAGCCAAGAAGGCACAGCAGAAGAAGCAGCAGGGCGGATTCGCGGCAAGGCCGAGGAGGTTCGCCAGGGATGTCCAGGGCGAGCTCAAGCGGGTAAGCTGGCCGAACCAGGACCAGCTGAGGCAGAGCACGGCGGTGGTCCTTATCATCGTCCTGACGCTGGCCCTCTACGTCGCCGCCTGGGACTTCGTGTTCCAGAGCCTGGCGCGTTTGGTCTTCTCGTAGCACCAGGAGCGTTTGATATTGAAGAAGTGGTACGTAGTCAATACATACTCGGGTCACGAGAACAAGGTTCGCACGACGCTCGAGCGCCGGATCGAGTCGCTCGGCGTGGGGCGGCAGTTCGGGGAGATAAGGATCCCAACCGAGAACGTCATCGAGATCAAGAACGGCAAGAAGGTGCCTACGACGCAGCGCCAGTTCCCGGGCTACATCCTCGTCAACATGGACATGAACGAGAACACCTGGCAGCTCGTGCGCCAGACGCCGGGCGTGACCCAGATAGTCGGGGCAGGAGAGAAGCCGACACCCCTCAGCAGGGGGGAGGTCGAGCGGCTCCTGCACCCCGGCGAGGTCGAGACCCGCGAGAAGGTCAAGACCACCGTGGACTACCAGATCGGCGAGACAGTCAAGGTCATAGGCGGGCCGCTCTCGGACTTCACGGGCTCCATCTCGGATATAAACGTGGACCAGTCGAGGTTGAAGGTGCTGGTCTCGATCTTCGGGCGCGAGACGCCTGTGGAGCTCTCCTTCAACCAGGTAGCCAAGCTCTAACAAGAGAGGTGTTTTATGGGTAGAGGGCGCGGACGGCGCGTCGCGCGCAAGCTGAAGTTGCAGATCACGGGTGGCCAGGCCAACCCTGCGCCGCCGGTCGGTCCGGCTCTTGGCCAGGCGCAGGTGAACATCGGGGAGTTCGTGCGGCAGTTCAACGACGCGACGCGCGACCAGATGGGCCAGGTGGTCCCGGTGGAGATCACCGTCTACGAGGACCGCTCCTTCACCTTTATAACCAAGACGCCGCCCGCGGCGTTCCTGCTCAAGCAGGCAGCGAGCGTGGAGAAGGGCAGCGGCGAGCCGAACCGCGAGAAGGTAGGCACCGTGAGCCGCGCCCAGGTAGAGGAGATAGCGCGTACCAAGATGCCCGACCTGAACGCCGCCGACTTGGAAGGCGCGGCGAAGATCGTGGAGGGTACTGCCAGGAGCATGGGGATCACAGTCAATGGGTAAGAGGCTGCTGGAACAGAAGAGCAGGATAGACACGGAGCGCCGCTACACGCCGCGCGAGGCGCTGGAGCTCCTGAAGGAGCTCGACGGCGCAAAGTTCGACGAGAGCGTCGAGGCGCACGTCCACCTGAACGTGGACCCCAGGCGCGCGGACCAGATGGTGCGCGGAACCCTGATGCTCCCCAACGGCACGGGTAAGACGCGGCGGGTCGCCGTCTTCGCCGACGGCGACAAGGCGAGGGAGGCAGAGGAGGCGGGGGCCGACGTCGTGGGCTCGGATGACCTCGCGGCCCGAATCCGCGAGCAGAGCTTCATGGACTTCGACGTCGCGGTCGCTACCCCCGACCAGATGAGGATCGTCGGACCTCTGGGCCAGATCCTCGGTCCCCGCGGGCTCATGCCCAACCCCAAGAGCGGCACCGTCACGATGGACATAGGAAAGGCCGTCGAGGACATCAAGAGGGGCAAGATCGAGTACCGCGTCGACCGCTACGGCATCATCCACGGCATCATCGGCAAGAAGTCCTTCGACCTCGACAGCCTGGTAGAGAACTACTTCGCGCTGCGCGAGGAGCTACAGCGGGCGCGCCCGGCCCCCGTCAAGGGCCGCTACTTCAAGTCCATCTCCCTTACCACGACGATGGGCCCATCCGTCAAGGTTGACCCCGCCATAGATAAGGATTAACATCACGCGCGGACTTTGATCACATAGGACCAGAGACAGCCGGGACGCGAGTTTAATTGCCAACAGAGGCACCCGGCCGAGGTCGCGGAGTTTTACGGGATCTTCTAGCCCCGGGCGCCTCTGCGGCCCCGGGGTTTCGATTTTGTAGAGGAGTGAGAGGTGTGAACAGGGAAGAGAAGGCGCGGGTGATAGAAGCCCTCTCCGAGAAGCTGAGGGGCGGCTCGGCCGTGCTTGTGGACTACCAGGGCATGGACGTGGCGAGGAGCACGGACCTCAGGCGGCGCAGCCGCGAGTCGGGCGTCGAGTTCGTGGTCGCGAAGAACACGCTGGCCCGCAGGGCTGCGGACGAGGCAGGGGTCGAGGGGCTCACCGAGTACCTGGTGGGGCCGACGGCGCTCGCCTTCTCCGAGGACCCCGTCGCCAGCGCGAAGCTGATGGCCGAGTTCGCCGGCCAGGTAGAGTCCTTCACGCTCAAGGGCGGCCTCCTCGAAGGCACCCGCGTGCTGAGCGAGGCAGACGTTCTGGCGCTCTCCAGGCTGCCCGGCAGGGATGAGCTGCTGGCCCAGCTACTTGGAGCTATACGCTCCCCGATAGCAGGGTTGGTAACGGTGCTGAACGCCCCGTTGAGAAACCTGGCGGTGGTCCTCGGCCAGGTGGCGGAACAGAAGAACGCGCAGCAGTCGTAGAAACGGTAAAGAGCTAGGTCAGGAGGAACAGAGATGGCTCTAAGCAATCAGGAGATACTCGACGCGATCAAGGAGAAGTCGGTGCTCGAGATCTCCGAACTCGTCAAGATGTTCGAGGAGGAGTTCGGGGTCTCCGCGGCGGCCTTCGCAGCAGCCCCGGCCGCGGTAGCGGCCGGCGACGGCGCGGCGGCGGCGGCCGAGGAGGAGCAGACCGAGTTCGACGTCGTCCTGCAGTCGCCCGGGGAGAAGAAGATCCAGGTGATCAAGGTGGTCCGCGCCGCAACCGGTCTCGGCCTCAAAGAGGCCAAGGCCCTAGTCGACGAGGCGCCCAACCCCGTCAAGGAAGCCCTCTCCAAGGAGGATGCCGAGGGTCTCAAGACCCAGCTCGAGGAGGCAGGCGCTTCCGTGGAGCTGAAGTAGGACCCGCCCTACTTCAGCTCCACGCTGTCAGCTTTCAGCGGGCAGCAATCAGCTTGAAGCTGGTGAGGGCGGCGCTCCCAATCGGGGCGCCGCTTCTTCTGTGGTTCGTGGTCTGAACGCGGCGGCGGTGCGCGCAGGACGAAGCTGAAAGCTGAGGCCTGATAGCTCTCTTCGTGGCATGCCACAAACGGCTGTGCTACACTCCCGGCGCTGGTCCGGTGGGCCGGCGCCTGAATATTTCTCCATATCTTCCCCGCGCGCCTTGACTAATCCGGGTGCGAGGGGTAAGATATTCGTTTGCGTGTTCGGACGTTCTTCATCGATCCTTCTGGAGGAGAGCTAATTTGGTGACGCCTGTTGTGCGCCGGAAGCGGCACCCCTATGCCCGTTTACAGTTCACTGATTTTCAGATACCGGATCTCGTCGAGATCCAGCGCAACTCGTTTAACAGGTTCCGTGAGGAGGGCATAGACAAGACCTTCTTCGAGATCTCGCCCATAGAGGACTACACCGGCTCCTACGCGGTGGAGTTTGGTGAGCACCGTTTCGAGGAGGCGCCGGTCTCCGTTGAGGAGTGCATGTCCAAGGACAAGACCTACGCTGCCCCGCTCTTTGTGCGGGTTCGCTTCATAGTCAAGGAGACGGGCGAGGTAAGGGAGCAGGACGTCTTCATGGGCGACTTCCCGCTAATGACCGACTCGGGCACCTTCATAATCAACGGCACGGAGCGGGTGGTTGTGACGCAGCTCGTGCGCTCGCCCGGCGCCTACGTCATGGAGCCAAAGGACCCTACCAAGCAGGTCCTCACGGCGAGCCTCATGCCGAGCCGCGGGTCATGGCTCGAGTTCGAGGTCGAGACCAAGGGATACGTCTCGGTGCGCATCGACCGCAAGCGCAAGCTGCCCGTTACGGTGCTGTTGAAGGCCCTCGGAATGGGCGGGCCGGAGGAGATCCTCTCGCGCTTCGGGGACTCGTGGCTTATGCGCAACACCTTCGAGAGGGACGACACGCCCTCGAAGGAGGAGGCTCTGCTCGAGGTGTTCAGGCGGCAGCGGCCGGGCGAGCCGGTCAACCTGGAGAACGCGCAGAACCTGGTGGACGGGCTCTTCTTCGACGCCAAGCGCTACGACCTCTCCGAGGTCGGCCGTTACAAGGTCAACAAGAAGCTCAAGCTCGACGTGCCGCTCGAGAACCACACCCTTACCATCGAGGACATCGAGGCCCTTCTCAAGCGCCTGATCGAGATCTCCGAGGAGGTCGCCGAGGACGAGGAGTTCGGCCGCATAAACTACGAGCGGATCCGGCACAAGCTCGACGAATACGAGCACTTCGGGAACAGGCGCCTCAGAACGGTCGGAGAACTGGTGCAGGAGGCGTTCCGGATCGGGATGTACCGCATGGAGCGCGTCGTGCGCGAGCGGATGACGACGCAGGACGAGGAGTCCATAACGCCGCAGACCGTGGTGAACACCAAGCCGGTCGCGAGCGCTATAAAGGAGTTCTTCGGCTCGTCTCAGCTCTCGCAGTTCATGGACCAGACCAATACTCTGAGCGGGTTGTCTCACCGCAGGCGTTTGAACGCGATGGGCGCCGGTGGACTCTCCAGAGAGCGTGCCCCTATAGAGGTGCGCGACGTGCACCCGACGCACTACGGGCGGATGTGTCCCATAGAGACGCCGGAGGGCCCGAACATCGGGCTCATCGGGCAGCTCTCGACGTACGCTATGGTAGACGAGTACGGCTTCCTGCAGACGCCGTACCGCAAGGTCGTTGACGGCAAGGTCACCGATGAGATCGAGTACCTCTCCGCCGACGAGGAGGAGGAGTTCACGATCGCGCAGGCGAACACCCCGGTCGACCTCAAGACGGGCAAGATCGTCGACGGCGAGCAGATCCTCGCCCGCAGGCGGGGCGGGGATGTCGCGACCGTTTCCCCCGAAGAGGTGGATTACGTGGACGTGGCGCCGTTGCAGACCGTCTCCGTTGGGACCGCCCTCATTCCATTCCTCGAGCACGACGACGCGAACAGGGCGCTCATGGGCGCGAACATGCAGCGCCAGGCAGTGCCTCTGTTGCGGAGCGAGGCCCCCTACGTGGGGACCGGGATGGAGTTCAGAGCTGCTACCGACACGGGAGACGTCTTGCTCGCGCGGAGCGCCGGCACCGTCGAGAGGGTAGTTGCCGACAGGATCACGGTGAGGCGCGAGAACGGCGAGACTGACGAGTACTACCTCAGGAAGTTCGCCCGCTCCAACCAGGGGACGTGTGTAAGCCAGCGGCCGTTGGTCAAGGAGGGCGACGAGATAGAGGCAGGTACCGTCCTCGCCGACGGGTCGTCGACCGATCAGGGCGAGCTCGCCCTAGGCAAGAACCTGCTCGTGGCCTTCATGCCGTGGGAGGGATACAACTTCGAGGACGCGATCATCATCTCCGAGCGGATCGTCAAGGACGACACCCTCTCCTCTATCCACATCGAGGAGTACGAGGTGCAGGCCCGCGACACCAAGCTGGGTCCCGAGGAGATAACCAGGGACATTCCCAACGCCTCGGACGACGTCCTCATGAACCTCGACGCCGACGGGATTATCCGGATCGGGGCCGAGGTCGGGTCTGGGGACGTGCTCGTCGGCAAGGTAACGCCGAAGGGCGAGAGCGAGCCGACGCCCGAGGAGAAGCTGCTGCGCGCGATCTTCGGCGAGAAGGCGCGGGAGGTCAAGGATTCCTCCCTCAAGGTCCCGCACGGCGAGGGTGGCGTCGTCATAGATGTCAAGCGCTTCAGCAGGGACGAGGGGGACGAGCTGCAGCCCGGCGTCAACGAGATGGTGCGCGTCTTCGTGGCCACCAAGCGCAAGATCGCAGAGGGCGACAAGCTAGCAGGACGCCACGGCAACAAGGGCGTCATCTCCAAGATCGTGCCAGAGGAGGACATGCCGTTCATGGAGGACGGCACGCCGGTCGACGTCATTCTCTCTCCCTTAGGCGTGCCTAGCCGGATGAACATTGGCCAGATCCTCGAGACCCACCTTGGGTGGGCAGCTAGCAAGGGGCTCGGCGAGGACGGCGGCGAGCCGGTCTTCGTCTCGACCCCCGTCTTCTCCGGCGCCGAGGTAGGAGACATCGACCAGGCCATAGAGAAGGTGCGCGAGGACGGCGCCGCCGGGATCGGCATGGGCCGCGGCGGCAAGGTCACGCTGTACGACGGCAGGACCGGCGAGCAGTTCGACGGCAGGATCACGATCGGCTACATGTACATAATGAAGCTCCTGCACCTCGTGGACGACAAGATCCACGCCCGCTCCACGGGCCCCTACTCGCTCGTCACCCAGCAGCCCCTTGGCGGCAAGGCGCAGTTCGGCGGCCAGCGCTTCGGCGAGATGGAGGTGTGGGCGCTCGAGGCCTACGGCGCTGCGCATACCCTGCAGGAGCTGCTCACTATAAAGAGCGACGACAGGGTGGGGCGCGTCAAGAGCTACGAGTCAATAGTCAAGGGCGAGAACATACCGGAGCCGGGCGTGCCCGCGAGCTTCAAGGTTCTCTTGAAGGAGATGCAGTCCCTCGGGCTCTCTGTCAAGCCAGTCTACGATGCGGAGGCAGCGACAGAGGATCAGGACCGCAGGGATTGGGACGAGGCCGCCAGGGCTCTCGGGATAAACCTGAGCCGCGACGAACCTACGGGGAACTTAGACGATGCACCGGATACCTTCGCCGCTAGAGGGGGGATGTAAGCGTTGCAGGGACTAGAGCGCGACATAGACATAAACAAGCTCGAGAAGATCTCCATAGGCCTCGCCTCGGCCGATGAGATAAGGGAGTGGTCCCGCGGCGAGGTAGTCAAGCCCGAGACCATCAACTACCGTACCCTTCGTCCCGAGAAGGACGGCCTCTTCGACGAGCGCATCTTCGGTCCTTCCAAGGACTGGGAGTGCTATTGCGGCAAGTACAAGAGGATCCGATTCAAGGGCATCATCTGCGAGAGGTGCGGGGTCGAGGTGACGCGCGCTCGCGTGCGCCGCGACCGCATGGGCCATATCGAGCTCGCCGCCCCCATAGCCCACGTGTGGTTTGTCAAGGGCGTGCCGAGCAGGATGGGTTACCTGCTGGATATCAGCCCGAAGGAACTCGATAGGGTCCTGTACTTCGCGAGCTCCATAGTTACCTGGGTCGACCGCGAGGAGCGGGCGAACGATATCGACCTGCTCAGGAGCAGGGTCGAGGAGGAGATCCAGCAGCTCGAAGAGGACAGGGACGAGGAGGTAGACCAGGCCCAGGCGGTTCGCACCAAGCGCGAGAGTGTAATAAGGGGCGAGAGCTCCCCCGACGAGCTGACCGAGGAGTATGCGGAGATCCCCGAGGAGGAGCGCGAAGCTGCTATAGCCAGGGTCCGCAAGGAAGAGAAGGAGGCCATCGAGGACATCAGGCGCTCGGTGAACGAGCAGATAGAGCTCGTGCGGCGCGCCTGGGAGGAGTTCCAGACCCTCGAGCCGCGCCAGATCGTGGACGACGAGGAGCTCTTCCGCGAGATGAAGGATCGCTTCGGCGACGAGTACGGCTACGGCGTGTACTTCCGCGGCGGCATGGGCGCCGAGGCCATAAGGGACCTCATAAGCCAGGTCGACCTCGAGGACGAGGCCCAGGACCTGCGCGACACCGTTGGCGAGTCGCGGGGCCAGAAGCGGCAGAAGGCAATAAAGCGTCTCAAGGTGGTCGACGCCTTCCGCACGAGCGGCAACAAGCCAGAGTGGATGATCATGGACGCCATCCCCGTGCTGCCGCCCGACCTGCGTCCGATGGTCCAGCTCGACGGCGGCCGCTTCGCCACCAGTGACCTGAACGACCTCTACAGGCGCGTGATAAACAGGAACAATCGCTTGCGCAGGCTCCTGGACCTCGGTGCGCCCGACGTGATCGTGAACAACGAAAAGCGGATGCTGCAGGAGGCGGTCGACGCCCTCTTCGATAACGGGCGCCGCGGACGCGCCGTCACGGGCGCGGGCAACAGGGCGCTCAAGTCCCTCTCCGACATGCTCAAGGGCAAGCAGGGCCGCTTCCGCCAGAACCTGCTCGGCAAGCGCGTCGATTACTCCGGCCGCTCCGTCATCGTGGTTGGCCCCGGCCTCAAGATGCACCAGTGCGGCCTTCCGCGCCTCATGGCCGTAGAGCTCTTCAAGCCCTTCGTGATGAAGGTGCTCGTGGACAGGGCGCTGGCCCCGAACATCCGCAGCGCCAAGCAGATGGTCGAGCGGCTGCGGCCCGAGGTGTGGGACGTTCTGGAGGATGTGATCAAGGAGCACCCGGTTCTCTTGAACCGCGCTCCGACCCTCCACCGCCTCGGCATCCAGGCCTTCGAGCCGGTGCTCGTCGAGGGGAAGGCGATACAGATCCACCCCCTCGTCTGCGCCGCCTTCAACGCGGACTTCGACGGCGACCAGATGGCCGTTCACGTCCCCCTGAGCCCCGAGGCGCAGGCAGAGGCAAGGGTCCTGATGCTATCGACCCAGAACATACTGCTCCCCGCCAACGGGTTCCCCATCGCCGTCCCCTCGCAGGACATGGTCCTCGGCCTCTACTACGTCACCTACGCCGACGAAGACTTCGAGGAGCAGGAGCCCAAGGCCTACCTCTCCTCCTACGACGAGGTAGAGGCCGCCTACAAGGAGGGCTCGGTCAAGATCCACGACAAGATCGTTCTCCGCCGCAACGGGGGGAGGGTGGAGACCACCCTGGGGCGCGCCATCTTCAACGAGAACATAGAGCAGACCCTGAGGGACTACCTCGGCGAGGCGTACGATCCAGCCTCTTACGATTTCGTCAACTACGTGTTCAAGAAGGGTGAGATCAAGGACCTAGTCCAGGACTTCGTCGCCCACTACCCAACCGAGCTCGTAAGCCGGCTCCTCGACACCCTCAAGAGGATAGGCTTCCACACGGCCACGCGGGCCGGCATCTCCATCGGCAAGAACGACATAGTCGTGCCGGAGCAGAAAGAGGAGATCATCGAGCGCTACCAGCAGATGGTGGACGAGATCGAGGACCAGTGGGACCAGGGCTTCATCTCCGACGACGAGCGGCTCGAGCGTGTGATCACGCTTTGGACCGAGGCCAAGAACGAGGTAGAAGACGCCATGAAGGCCAACCTCTGGCGGCTCAACCCCATCTACATGATGGCCAACTCCGGCGCCCGTGGTAACTACTCCCAGATCACACAGCTCGCCGGTATGCGCGGCCTTATGACCAACACGAAGGGCGAGATCATCGACGAGCCCGTGAAGTCCAATTTCATGGAGGGGCTCTCGGTCCTCGAGTACTTCACCTCTACCCACGGCGCACGTAAGGGCCAGGCCGACACCGCTCTTCGCACCGCGGACTCCGGCTACCTTACCCGTCGACTCGTAGATGTCTCCCAGGACGTCGTGATAAACGACGCGGACTGCGGCACGGAGGGCTACGTGGACCTGCCGCTCTACCTCGAGGGAGGCCGCGGCGACGCGAACGACTCGATCGCCGCCCGCTACCTCGCCCGCGACCTGGCGCACCCGGAGACGGGAGAGGTAGTCGCAGAGGCCGGCGCCGATATCACGCCACGCCTCCTCGCCTCGTGGCGCGAGACCCTTCCGCGCGAGACGATGGTCTCCGTCCGCACCCCCTCGAAGTGCGAGAGCCCGCAGGGCGTGTGCCAGACGTGCTACGGACGAGCGCTCTCCACCTACCGCCCCGTCGACGTCGGCGAGGCAGTGGGCATCATCGCCGCCCAGTCCATCGGCGAGCCAGGTACCCAGCTCACGATGCGCACCTTCCACACGGGCGGCATCGCGGGCGAGGACATCACGGCTGGTCTTCCAAGGGTGGTCGAGCTCTTCGAGGCAAGGCACCCGAAGGCCGAGGCAGTCCTCGCGGATATAGATGGCACAGTAAGCCTCGAAGAGGCCGATTCGGACCGCATGATCAAGGTGCTCATCACCTCTCCCGACGGCGAGGAGAGCAAGTCCTACACTGTTGAGCGCCAGCTCCTCAGGCCCGCGTTCGTCGAGGGCGCGGAGGTGAGGGCGAACACCCCGATCACGGAGGGCGCCGTCTACCCGCACGCGGTCCTCGAGAACGACTTGCGCTACGACCGCGGCACCACCGCAACGGAGCGCTATCTCGTCGATGAGGTGCAGAAGGTCTACAGGGCCCAGGGCGTGGACATCCACGACAAGCACATAGAGGTAATAGTGCGCCAGATGCTCCGCAAGGTAGTCGTGGACGACCCTGGCGATACCAACCTCCTGCCCGAGCAGGTAGCGGACCGGTTCACGGTGCTCGCAGAGAACGAGCGCGTGGAAGCGGAGGAGGGCAAGCCCGCAGAGTTCCACACGGTCCTGATGGGCATTACCAAGGCCTCGCTGGCCACCGACAGCTTCCTCTCGGCTGCCTCCTTCCAGGAGACGGCCCGCGTCCTTACCGACGCGGCCATCGAGGGCAAGGTGGATAACCTCGCGGGCCTGAAGGAGAACGTGATCATCGGCAAGCTCATCCCCGCCGCTACGGGTCTGCCGCGCTACAGGCAGCTCACCGTGACCGTCGAAGGCTACGTCGCTCGCGAAGTGGACGAGCTAGACATAGCAGCTTCTTAGCCGTTAGCTATCAGCAGTCAGCTCTCAGCTTTCTTTGTCTGGGAGCTGACCGCTTTTAGGCAGAGATGCGGTCGCGTGGGTGTCACGACGCGGCCCGCAACAGGAGAAGGCCAAACCCGAGCGGAGAGGCCACCGCTAGGAGCAAAAAAGCTGACGCCTGATAGCTGAAAGCTGACCGCTCTGACAGCTTGACATAGTAGCCTCCCGAGCCTAGAATAAACGCGTCGCGGTTACGAGCTGTTACCAGCGGGTAACAAAGGCTCGGTGCCGTGGCACGCGACTTTGTAGTAAGCCCCTTTTCCACAGAGACTAGAGAGGAAGGCGCGAAGGTGCCCACGACGAATCAACTCGTGCGTAAAGAGCGGAAGTTCAAGAAGGAGAAGACGGCGACCCCTGCGCTGCAAGGCTCTCCCCAGCGCCGCGGCGTGTGCACCCGCGTCTCGACGACGACGCCGAAGAAGCCTAACTCCGCGCTGCGCAAGATAGCCAGGGTCAAACTGGTGAACGGGCACGAGGTAACCGCCTACGTGCCGGGCGAGGGGCACAATCTGCAGGAGCACTCCGTCGTGCTCGTCCGCGGCGGAAGGGTAAAGGACCTGCCAGGCGTGCGCTACAAGGTAGTGCGCGGCGCACTCGACACTTTAGGGGTCAACGACCGCAAGCAGGGCCGCTCCAAGTACGGGACCAAGAAGGCGTAGGAGGGAGATAGTAGATGCCAAGGCGAGCAGCGCCTCCGAAGCGAAAGATCAGCGCGGATCCCGTGTACGGGAGCGTGCTGGTGCAGCAGCTGATCAACAAGATCATGCTCGACGGTAAGAAGAGCGCAGCCGAGAAGATCGTCTACGACGCACTCTCCTTCGTCGAGGAGCGTACCGGCTCCAACCCCGTGACGGTCCTTAACAACGCCCTGGACAACATAAGGCCGCGCCTCGAGGTGCGCTCCAGGCGCGTCGGCGGGGCTACCTACCAGGTGCCCGTGGAGGTGATCCCACGCCGGGCCAACACCCTCGCCCTGCGCTGGATGGTCGGCTACGCCCGCGCGCGCAGGGAGAAGACGATGGGCCGCAGGCTCGCGGGAGAGATCCTCGACGCCAAGGACAATATCGGCTCGAGCGTGAAGCGTAGGGAAGATACCCACAGGATGGCCGAGGCCAACCGGGCGTTCGCACACTACAGGTGGTAACGAGGAAAGACTATGGCCGTACAGGTAGCTAAGAAAACCCCGCTGCGCAGAGTCCGCAATATCGGGATCATGGCGCACATAGACGCGGGCAAGACGACGACGACGGAACGTATCCTGCTCTACACCGGCCTTACCCACAGGCTGGGCGAGGTCCACGATGGTAACGCCGTGATGGACTGGATGTCCCAGGAGCGCGAGCGCGGTATCACCATTACCAGCGCCGCTACCACCGTCTTCTGGGGCGGGATAGAAGGGTCGGAGAAAAACGGTAAGGGCTCCAAAGAGGGCCTCCATTCCCGTATCCCGGAACAGCACCGTATCAATATTATAGACACGCCCGGGCACGTGGACTTTACGGTAGAGGTAGAGCGGAGCCTACGGGTGCTCGATGGGGCCATAGCGTTGTTCGACTCTGTTGCCGGGGTCGAGCCGCAGAGCGAGACGGTCTGGCGGCAGGCGGACAAGTACGGGGTACCCAGGATCGCCTTCGTCAACAAGATGGACAGGATCGGGGCCGACTTCTACAGGGCCGTGGAGACCATGGTAGACCGGCTCGGGGCGAATGCCGTTCCCGTGCAGCTCCCCATAGGAGCGGAGTCCGAATTCCAGGGGATAGTAGATCTCGTAGAGATGAAGGCGATAGTCTACAAGGACGACCTCGGGGCCGAGTGGGAGGAGGTCGAGATCCCCGCCGAGTTGCAGGATCTGGCCGATGAGTACCGCGAGGGACTGCTCGAGGCTATAGCCGATCAGGACGAAGAGCTGATGGTTATGTACCTGGAGGGCGAGGAGATAGACCCCGACCAGATGCGGGCCGCCATCCGCAAGGCTACCCTCGAGATCGAGATGACCCCCGTCTTCTGCGGCTCTGCGTTCAAGAACAAGGGTGTGCAGCCGCTACTCGACGGCGTGATAGATTATCTGCCGAGCCCGCTCGAGCGGCCCCCCGTCGTTGGTGTGACCCCCGATGGCGAGGAGATAGCGCTCGAGGCAGACGAGAGCGGGCCGCTGGCCGCGCTAGCCTTCAAGATACAGTCCGACCCGCACGTGGGTAGGCTGACGTACATGAGGGTGTACTCGGGCACGCTCAAGGCAGGCTCCTACGTGATGAACACCACCAAGGGCCAGCGCGAGCGAGTGGGGAGGCTCCTGCAGATGCACGCCAACTCGCGCGAGCAGCGCGAGGAGGTGTACGCGGGCGAACTTGTCGCCGCCATAGGGCTCTCCAACACGGGCACTGGCGACACGCTCGTCGCCGCGGACGGCCCGGGAAAGGTAGTGCTCGAGGAGATGATCTTCCCCGAGCCTGTTATCTCGCAGGCCATCGAGCCGAAGACCAAGGCCGACCAGGAGAAGCTAAGCGCCGCCCTGCAGCGCCTGGCCGAGGAGGACCCTACCTTCACGGTGCGCGGCGATGAGGAGACGGGGCAGACGATCATCAGCGGGATGGGCGAGCTGCACCTCGAGATCATCCTCGACAGGTTGCTGCGCGAGTTCAGGGTCGACGCGAACATCGGAAGGCCGCAGGTCGCGTACAGGGAGACCGTGCGCCGGCGCGCCGAGAACGTCGAGGGCCGCTTCGTGCGCCAGACCGGCGGCCGCGGCCAGTACGGCCACGCCGTAATAAACATCGAGCACAACGAAGAGGGCGGCTACGAGTTCGACAACAGAATAGTCGGCGGCGTTATCCCGAGGGAGTACATCCCGAGCGTGGACAAGGGCATCCAGGAGGCGCTGGACAACGGCGTCGTGGCCGGCTACCCGGTCGTGGACGTTCGGGTGGAGCTCGTAGACGGCTCCTACCACGAGGTCGACTCATCCGAGATGGCCTTCCAGATCGCCGGTAGCATGGCCGTGAAGGAGGCCCTCAAGCGGGCCGACCCCGTTCTGCTCGAGCCGATCATGGACGTAGAGGTAGTCGTGCCGGAGGAGTTCATGGGCGACGTCATGGGCGACCTCTCTAGCAGGCGCGGGCATATCCAGGGCATGGAGTCCCGCGGCGGCGGGCAGGTAATCCGCGCGATGGTCCCGCTCTCCGAGATGTTCGGGTACGCGACCACGGTGCGGAGCAAGACCCAGGGTAGGGCCACCTTCACCATGCAGTTCGATCACTACGCCGAGGTGCCCAAGAGCATCGCGGCCGAGATAGCGGAGAGATAGGAGAGAGCATATGTCAAGAGGAGTATTTGAGAGGACCAAGCCACACCTGAACGTCGGCACAATTGGTCACGTAGACCACGGAAAGACCACCCTCACCGCCGCTATCA
>Ga0126312_10001694_pt1 | contig 14550 bp, 12 predicted proteins | sample Plot104A_FD_92537 | JGI IMG/M metagenome (GOLD analysis project Ga0126312, IMG submission 92537) | Serpentine soil microbial communities from UC McLaughlin Reserve, CA, USA - Plot104A | ecosystem: Environmental > Terrestrial > Soil > Grasslands | place: USA: UC McLaughlin Reserve, Lake County...
CGTCGAGGACCAGGCCACCGACCGGGCCTACCGGATCGGGCAGGACCGGCCGGTCCAGGTGCACCGGCTGGTCACCGAGGGCACGCTGGAGGACCGCATCGCCACGCTGCTGGCGTCCAAGCGCGGCCTCGCCGAGGCGGTCGTCGGCGCCGGCGAGGCCTGGATCACCGAGCTGTCCGACTCGGAGCTGGCGGAGCTGGTCAGCCTCCAGGGGGTGCCGTGAGCAGCCTGCCGCCGCTGGATCGCCGGCCGGCCGCCGGGGCGCGGCGGCGCCGGCCCGGCTTCGGCCTGACCTGGTGGGGGGAGGCCTGGGTGACCGCCCTGGAGCAGCGGGCGCGGCTGGACCCCAACCGGTTGCCCCGGGGCCGCAGCTACGCCCGCGGCGGCACGGTGGGGGAGCTGACCATCGCGCCTGGGGAGGTGCGGGCCGCGGTCCAGGGCCGCCGCGTCCGGCCCTACCAGGTCCGGGTGCGGGTCCGGGTGCTGGAGGCCGAGGAGTGGGACCGGGTCCTGGACGCGATCGCCGCCCAGATCGGGCACGCGGCGGCCCTGCTCGACGGGGAGCTGCTGCCGGAGGTGGCCGACGACGTCCGCGGCGCGGGCACCGACCTGCTGCCCGGCCCGGGCGAGCTGCAGCCCCGCTGCTCCTGCCCCGACTGGGCAGACCCGTGCAAGCATGCCGCGGCGGTCTGCTACCTGGTGGCCGGTGCGCTGGACACCGACCCGTTCTCGCTGCTGCTGTTGCGTGGCCGCCGGCGCGACGAGGTGCTGGCCGCGCTCCGCGCCCGCCGCCGCTCCGCGGAGGCGGCCACGGTCCCTCCGGACCAATCGCCGCTGGCCGCCGACCCGGGGGTCGACGCGCGCCAGGCCTACCAGCGGTCGCTGGCGCCGCCGCCGGCGCCGCCGCTGCCGCCGCCGCGACCGGGCCAGCCGTCGGTGCTGCCGGTGGACCCGCCCCCCGGCGCTGGCCTGCGGTCCGAGGACCTGGTGGCGCTGGCCGCCGACGCCGCCGCGCGCGCCTTCCAGCTGGCGACTGGATCGGGGGACGGTGGCCTGTCCCTCGACCTCGAAGCCGACCTGGCTCGCCGCGCCGCCGGGCTGCTGGGAACCGGACGTGGCCTGGCCGCGCTGGCCGCGTCGGCCAGCCTGCCCTCGGGGGAGCTGCTGCGGTGGGCGGTCACCTGGCAGCACGCCGGCCGTGGCGGGCTGGACGCCCTCCGCATGACCTGGCAGCCCGCGGCCACCGACCTCGCCGAGGGACGGGCCGCCCTCGAGCGGCTCGCCGGCCAAGGCGCGGTGCGCGCCTGGCGCAACCGCCTGACCGGCGGCCGGCTCCAGCTGCGGCTGGGCGCCAACGGGCGGTGGTACCGGTTCGTCCGCTCCGGTCGCGAGTGGGTCCTGGACGGTCCGCCCTCCCCCGACCCGGATGCGCTGGTCGCGGACGCCTCGCGGTGAAATGATCCATACACCAGGCGTCCGGCTACGCGGCACGACATGGTCGCCGCGGCGGCCGACCCGGAGCTGGCCGCCCTCCCGACGAGCAGGTCCTCGAATGGGCAAGCAACCAGGGACGATGCCTGGTCACCGAGAACGTCAAGGACTACAAGGTGCCGCGGTGTACGGCTGAGGCCCACAGCAGAACCCACCCGGGCTTCTCTACTGCTCAGCGAGCGCCAGGACGATGCCGGCCGCCGCCGGCATCGTTGCCGCGGGTCAGGCCACGGCGGGCAGCCGGCGCAGGCAACACGAGGAGATTGTCGACAGTGATGCTGGCATGACCGCTCGTGCCGCTTCATTTGTGCAGGTGAGCGGCTAGCAAATTGACAATCCTGCTCCGGCGGTCATCCACTGGGTGTCGCCGTCGGTGATGAGGCCGCCGCCCCCGTTGGAGTCCTGGTGCCGGAACACCCCGTCGATCATGTAGGTGACCGTCTCGAAGCCGCGGTGCGGGTGCCAGGGGGTGCCCTTGGGCTCGCCCGGGGCGTAGTCGACCTCGCCCATCTGGTCCAGGTGCACGAACGGGTCCAGGGCGGCCAGGTCGACCCCGGCGAAGGCGCGCCGCACGGGGAAGCCCTCGCCCTCGAAGCCGGAGGGCGCCGTGGTCACCGAGACCACCGGCCGCTCGACGGCATCGGCTGCGACTGAGGACAGCCTCGGCAGGGCGATCGTATCGGCGGTGACAGCGGGCATCCGGACCTCCCATGATCGTTGCACTCGCAACTTTCTTACCGCCGTCAACGCCGTTGGGGTCGGGTTTGTTCCCGGCCGCTCAGCGGCGCCTGGCGAGGGCTGCGCGCCAGTAGGCGACCGACTCCTCCAGCTCTCGTATCACCTCGTCGTCGTCCTGCTCGAAGGGCGGGATGACCTCCAGGATCAGCGCGGTCCCGGATGCACCCGAGGCGTCCAGGGCGGCGAGCGCCTGGTCGGCCTCGATCCGGCCGCTGGCGTTGCGCTGTCGGGTGAACGGCCAGTGGTGGTCCGCGGCCGCGTCGGACTGCTGCAGCTGCACGACCGGCGCGCCGCCGCCGAGCCGCTCCAGCCAGGCGTAGGGGTCCCGATCGGGACCCGTGGTGCCGGGGACGCACTGGTGACCGACGTCGAGGCAGAGGCGGACCGGGACGTGCTCGTCGTCGCCCGAGGTGAGCAACCGCAGCACCCCGTCCATGGTCGACGGTTCGCGGGCTGCGGCGAGGTTCTCGACGTACAGCTCCTCGAGCCCGGCCAGCCGGGCGACGGCCGCCAGCCGTCTGAGCGCGGCGCGGAGCTCGCCCTCGAGCGCATCTCGGCGCAGCTGGTCGCGCCAGTCGGCAACGCTGTAGGCGCCGACGTGGCCGCCGGTGGCCCGCGCACCGGCGGTGGCTGCGAAGGCGATCGCCTGCCGGTACCAGCCCTCCGCGCGGGCCCGCAGCTCGGGATCGGGGTGCAGGAGCAGGTTCGATGAGTAGACGGCGAGCCCGGTGAACGTCGAGTGCAGCTCCAGCCCGGCCTGGTCGCACGCCGCCCGGACCGCTGCCGCCTGCCGCTCGACCAGCGGCCGGGCCCCGTCGAGGTCGACGAGGTCGAGGCTGTGCTGGACCAGGTCGAGGCCGAGCCGGTCGCGCACGATCTCGGCCCAGCGCTTGGGCTCGGGCCAGCGCTTGACCGCGAAGCAGGTGTTGATCCCCAGCCGGTAGCGACTCATCGGCTCCTCCAGTCGTGCACGGCCGGGTCGTGCCGCACCTGCTCGAACCAGGCGGCCCGCGTGTCCGCGACCTCGGTCCACCAGGCAGCCGGCCGCACGATCCGCGCCGTGCGGACCAGGGCGCCGATGGCCGCCTGGGCCTGCGGCGTGAGCCCGACGGCGACGGCGGCGAGCAGGGCCGCCCCGGTGGCGGCGGTATCGGCCTCCAGGCGGGTGACCGGGACGCCAAGGGTGTCCGCCTTGAGCTGCGCCAGGATGGCCAGCCGGCCGCCGCCCCCCGCGACCCGCAGCCCTCGGACCGGCCCCGCCGCTCTGAGCGGGGCGAGGGTGGCGCGCAGCGCCTGGGCCACACCTTCCAGCACCGCCCAGGCGAGCGCCGGGCGGTCGTGACGGTCGGACAGGCCAAGGAAGGCGGCCCGGACCGCCGGGTCGTCGCGCTCCCCGTCGCCCAGGTAGGGCAGGAACAACGGGGCCATCTCGACGGGGTCAGGGTCGCTGCCGCGCCGCTGGCGGCGGCGGAACCGCTGCGCCTCCGCGGCAAGCTCGGCGAAGCCGGCGAAGCCGAGCCGGCGCACCGCCCACTCGACCGCGGCCCCCGTGGTGTTGACGCCGAGCTCGGTGGTGTAACGATCGGGCACGACGTGGCTGTAGTGGGTGACGCGCGGGTCCTCGACCGGGTCGGCGACCGCCGAGTTGAGGCAGGACGACGAGCCGGCCATCTCGCTCACCGGGCCCGGGTCGACGACCCCGGCCCCGAACGCCGCGCACTGGCTGTCGCCCGCGCCCGCCACCACCGGGATCCCCGCCGGCAACCCGACCTGGCGGGCGACCGCCGGCTCGAGCCCTCCCGCGACCGCCCAGGGCGCGAGTGCCTCCGGGAACAACGCCGGGTCCAGGTCGAAGGCGGCCAGCAGGTCCGGAGCCCACGAGCGCGCCCGCAGGTCGAAGAAGAGGGTCGCGTTGGCGTGGCTCTGGTCGGTGGCGATCCGGCCCGTGAGCTGGCGAAGTACCACGTCACGCGGTTGCAGGAAGCAGCGGGTGGCGGCGAACGCCTGCCGGTCGTGGGTGCGCAGCCAGAGGATCTTCGGCCCGGCATGGAACGCCTCGGCCACGTGACCGGTCCGCCGGTGCAGCTCCTGGACCCCGATGCGCTCGCGCATCGCCGCCGCCTCGGCCACCGCCCGGTTGTCGCGGTACAGCATCCCCCGTCCGATGGGACGTCCTCGACCGTCGAAGGCGGCGATGGTGGGACACTGGCCGGTCAGGCCGATGCCGGCGACCGCCGCGGGCCGGCGGAGCCGCCGGGCGAGGCCGGCCAGCGCCTCGACCGCACGGGCCTCCCAGTCCCGCGGGTCCTGCTCCGCCCAGCCGGGCCGGGGGATGTGCGTCGGGTAGGGACGGCGCACCTCGGCGACCACGCGGCCCTCCAGGTCGACCGCGACCGCCCGGGCGCCGCTGGTGCCGACGTCGATCGCGACCAGCAGGGGCGCTGCCCGGGCGCTCATCCTCGGACGAACTGGTGGCTGCGGACCCGGTCCCGGTCGAGGGTGGCCAGCACCCCGTTGAGCGTCCCGGTCCCGTAGTCGCTCCCGGGGTTGACGGCCAGCGTCCGGCCGAGCCGGCGGAAGCCCGCCGACTCGTGGATGTGCCCGTGCAGCCCGAGAAGGGGCTGGACCTCCTCGATCAGCTCGCGGACGGCGGAGCTGCCGACCGGCGCGAACCGCACCTGACCGACGCTGGTCTGGACGCGCAGCTGCTCGTCCAGCACGGGCGCCTCGTCCAGCCCCGTGTCGTGGGGCGGGACGTGGAGGTTGAAGATGGCCCGGCTCGGCTCCCGGAGGATGGCGCACATCGGCTCGATCGCCGCCCGCAGCTGGGCCTCGGTCATCTCGCGGTAGGAGTGCCAGGGGGTAATGTTGGAGTACCCCCAGGAGACCAGCTCGTGCCCGTCGAACTCGACCACCCTGCCCTCGCTGTGCTCGCCCCAGGGGGCGTCGCCGAGCAGCTCGCCGAGCTGGGGCGGGTCGTCGTTGCCGAGCATCCACACCACCGGCAGCCCCGCCGGTCGCAGGCGCCGCTCGGCGAGGTCGAGCCACACCGCCAGGCGCTCGCGCATCAGGTCGAGGAACAGCGCATCGAGGGTGCCCTGGTCCTCGCGGGCCTGCAGCTCGCCCTCCTCGGCTCGGTAGGGGTAGTAGCCGTGGTCGGCGATCAGCCGCTCCAGCCCGGCCAGCTCCTCGCCATCCTCCAGCTCGTAGCTGCGGCCCCGGAAGGTGCACCGGTAGCGGCCGGACGGCCCGCGCACGATCCCCTGGATCGCCTTGCCGGCGATGTCCCCGCCGAGGACCAGCAGGTCCGGGCGGTAGACCGTGCCGGCGTTCAGGAACTTGCGGAAGCACTTCTCCGACCCGTGCAGGTCGGTCGCGAAGTAGACGCGCAGGCGCCGGGCCATCGGCTACCGCACCCCCGCGCGCTGCCGCGCCGCCGCGGCCAGCTCGGCCGCGTGCCGGGCGCGCTGCGGGTCGACGGCATTCCAGGTCGACCCATCGACCTTGAGGCTGGTGCCCACGATCACGCCGTCCGCGACCTCGAGGACGCCGGCCATGTTGTCGTGGGTGACGCCGGTGTTGGCCAGTACCGGAAGTTCGTCAACGGCCGCCTTGGCCGCCCGGAGGTCGTCCATCTCGGCCGAGACCCCGGCCATCTGGCCGCTCACGAGCAGGGCGTCGACCCCGAGGTAGGCCGCCGAGCGGGCTCGGTCGCCGACCGGGCGGGCGCTCACCGAGCGGCTGAACTCCGGGGTGATGTTGGTGAAGATGGCCACCCCGTCGGCGCCGATCGCGTGACGGTACCCGGCGAGGTCGCCGAAGCTCGGCGCCATCAGGCCCATGTCGCTCTCGTAGACGCCGGTGAAGACCTCGCGAACGAAGGCGGCCCCGGTGGCCCGGGCCACGGCCAGCGTGGCCTTCGGGTCCCAGAGGATGTCGACCCCGAACGGGACGCGGATCCGGGACCGGAGCTGCGCGATGGCCGCTGCCACGGACGCGGTGACCTCCGGACCGACCTGAAGCTGGTAGGGAATGTCGTTCTCGTTGCAGAACAGCAGGCCGTCCACGCCCGCGTCCTGAAGCGCGTCCACGTCGTGGGCGAGCGCCTCCACGATGGCGGCCGTGCCGCCGTCCACGTCGTGCCTGGGCCGGCCGGGGAGTCCGAGCAGGTGGCACATGGCGATCAGGGGGCGGTCGACCCCGAAGATCCGTTGCAGCGTGCTCATCTGGTGCTCCTGTCGGCGGGAGCGGGCTGGCCGTCGAGCTGTGCGACCGGGCTCGTCGGCGCCTGATGGGCGGAAGGGCGGCTGGCGATGACGACGTGCGTCCCCGCGGCCCGGAACTGCTCCAACTCCTCCGGCGGAGCGCCATCGTCGGTCACCAGCGTGTCGATGCGCTCGGCACCGGTGACCCGGACCGGCGCCGTGCACCCGAGCTTGGTGCTGTCGGTGATGACCACCAACGTGTCGCTGTGCTGGGCCATCAGCCGCTGGATCTCCGCCTCCTCGTCGTTGAGCTCGCTGAGGCCGTGGCGGACCGAGAGCCCGGCCGCGCCGAGTACGGCGACGTCGGCGTGGTACCGGCGGACCGTCGCCGCCGCCACCGGTCCGATGCATGACAGCTCGTCGCGGCGGACGCTGCCGCCGAGCACGACCACCCGGGGGCTGCGGGTGCCGAGCAGGCTCGCGATCGGAATCGAGCCGGTGATCACCATCAGGTCCTGGCGCGCCGGCAGGAAGTACGCGAACTGCTCGGTGGTCGTACCGATTCCGACGAACATGGTGGAGGCGTCCCGGACCAGCTCGGCCGCTGCCATCCCGATCAGCCGCTTCGATCCTGCGTGCTGGAGCGCACGGGCGTTGAAGGCGAGCTCGAGCGAGCGGGTCACATGCGCGGTCGCGCCGCCGTAGGTGCGGCGCAGGAAGCCGTCGCGTTCCAGGCGGGCGACGTCCCGGCGGATCGTCATCTCCGAGACGCCGAGCTCCTGGGCGAGCTCGCCGATGTGAATGGACTGCTGTTCGGACACGCGTTCGAGGATCCGGTGGCGACGGTCGACGGGGAGCACCGCCATCACCCCCTCGGTCGCACGTCAACCAGCATGTCCGGATATGCGTAACGGCTCGGTGTGATCCCCAGAGGGGTTCAAGATAGCACAGCCTGATGGTCGAAAGTCACACGAATTCTTTGACTGGGTTGTTCGATGTTGTTACGATCCGGGTCGCCTCGATCAGGTGCCGGAGTCGTGGAGGGATGGCCCATGCCAGCCGAGAAGCAGCTCTTCGTCCGCCAGAGCACCGGGCTGGTTCGAGAGGCGTCGGCGGTCGACGCCACCATCTTCAACGCCGTGTTCTCGGCGCCGGTAGGGGCCACGCTGGCCTGGGGCGTCTTCTTCGCCCTGTCGGTCTTCCAGGGAGCCGACCTGGTGACGGCCACGATCATCTCGTTCGTTCTGAACGTTCCCATCCTCGTCATGATGTCGCTGCTGGCGAGCAGCATGCCGAGGACCGGCGGCGACTACGTCTGGGTGAGCCGCATCCTGACCCCGCCGCTTGCGACCGTCTCCAACTTCGGCGCCGCCTTCTCGGCCATGATCGGTGCGACCTTCTGGGCCCGCTACTTCCCGGTGTTCGCCCTCGGGCCGACCCTGGTCACGCTTGGGGTCTTCTTCGACAACCAGGGCCTGGTCGACTGGGGCACCCGCTTCCAGGAAGACGACCTGTGGATCTTCATCGGCGGCTTCGCCATGGTCGTCCTGATGACGGCCATCCTGATCGCCGGGACCAGGACGACCTTCCGCTGGCAGAACGTCTTCTGGACGGTGGCCATGGCCGGGACGTTCCTTGCCTTCATCGTGCTGGCGATCGGCTCCTCCGGGGCATTCCAGGACAACTTCAACCGTCTGTCCGCGGACTTCGGGGCCAACGGCAACGCCTACAACCAGGTCATCGACTCGGTCCGGGACCAGATCTCGTCCTCACCGGAGCCGGGTCGGCTGTCCAGCACCCTCCCGGCCATCTTCGTGATCATGGTCTTCATGATGTGGAACTGGTGGAGCGTGTACCTGTCGGGCGAGCTGAAGAGCGCCTCCAACCGCAACCGCCACCTGACGGTCATGTTCGGCGCCCTGGCCTGGGACGTCATCTTCATCGTGCTCGGCGTGCTGCTGATCTACAAGGTCGCCGGCTACGCCTTCATGTCGGCGGTCAACACGGCCGACAACCCGGCCTATGTCATCCCGACAGGACCCTGGTACCACTTCCTGTCGGCGCTGACCGTCGACGTCCCCGTCCTCACCATCCTCATCGTCGGGTCGTTCCTGTTCTGGAGCTTGCCGGCGATGGTCGGGAACACCTTCATGCCGGTCCGGACCGTGTTCGCCTGGGCCTTCGACCGGCTGCTGCCCGAGCGGCTGGCCAACGTCAACGAGCGCACCCACTCGCCCGTGCCCGCGATCCTGACGGTCATGGTCCTGGTCACGCTGATGCTGATCTGGAGCATCGCGGCGACGACCTTCCAGACCTGGCTGGCCCTCGGGGTGCTCGCCGGGGTGGTCTGCGTCACGATCGTGAGCGTGGCCGCGTTCGTCTTCCCCGAGCGGCGGCCGGACCTGTACCAGGCCTCGCCGGCCAACATGAGGCTGTGGGGCATCCCGGTGCTGAAGATCGTGGCCCCGCTGTCGTTGGCGGTGATGGTGTTCCTCACCTGGCTGACGCTCGCCTACCCGGACCTCGCGATCGGTGGCGACCCCGGCCACCGTTGGTACATCCCTGCGTTCCTGGCCGGGACGGTCGTGTTCGGGCTGCTCGTCTACTACGTGGCCAAGGCCGTGCGACGCTCGCAGGGAGTCGACCTCGACCTGGTCTACCGGGAGCTGCCGCCGGAGTAGGCGGTCAGTGCCCGACCTCCTCGGGGAGCTCGTACCAGCGGACGCGCTCCCCGAGGCGGGCTCGCATCCGCCACCTGAGCGTCTTGGGGGCCCCGTCCAGGACCTCGACGAGGCGGTCGATCCGCGAGCAGACGACCTCCGCCACCGTCCCGTCGAGGCCGAGGGAACCGGCCGCGTCCCGAACCCGCGCCAGCGTCCCGCGGACGGTGTGCTCCAAGCCCCAGTCGTCGCCGGTCACGGCCAGGATCCGGGCCGTCCCGATGGCGGCGTCGTCGCCGTCCAGGTCGTGGTCGGCGAGGAGCGCGAGCAGGTCCTTCAGGTCCTTCTCGTTCAGCTCGACCACCTGGAGCTTGGTGAGCAGCAGGTCCGCGAGCGGTAGGGTTCGGGCGTTGGGCACCAGCCGGTCGCGCAGGTCGAGCCGATGACACATGGCGAACCGGTCAACCAGGACGTCGACGATCCGCCCGCGGGCCCGGTCGGCGTACATCAGGCGCTGCGCTCCGTGCAGCGCGTTGAACATCCGGTTCGGCTCGTACCCTTGCCCGGCGAAGAACGCCGTGACCGCCGAGGTCGAGCCCGCACGAGTCACGAAGTCGATGTCGTTGTACGGGCGGGCGAGTGGCGCTCGGCGTGCGGTCGGGCAGCGCGCCCAGATGGCCACCCCGCCGAACAGCCGAAGCACGATCCCCTGTCTGTCGGCCGCGTCGACCAGCCGGAGTCCCTCGTCGGTCGGCTCCGCCAGCGTCGGCCCTGGTTCCGTGACGGCCTCGTCCACAACCGGAGTGTAGTCGCTGGCCTGACCGCGCGGCCCTTGGCACGACGAGCCTGGTGCAATCGTATTCATGCTAGCCTGGCAGGGATGCCAACCAGCAAGCGCGGCCCCGTGACCATGCGCGACATCGCGGCGGTGGCCGAGGTGTCCCAGAGCACCGTGTCACGGGTGCTCAGCGGCGCCCCGACCAGCGTGCCGATCGCGCCCGAGACCCGGGCGCGGGTCGTCGAGGCGGCGAGTCAGCTCGGCTATCGGCCGAACCCCCTGGCCCGCGGGCTGCGGGGGGCGTCGACGAACCTGATCGGCGCCGTCGTCAGGGACTTCAGCGACCCCTTCTTCGCCGGGGCGATCGAGGTGCTGGTGCTGGAGTCGATGGCCCACGGGTACAACGTGGTGCTGGGCCACGCCCACGGTGGCCTGGACGAGACGATCTCCCTGACCTCCGTGCTCGAGACCCGGCACACCGACGCCATCGTCCTGCTGGGCGACATGCAGGTCCAGCCACGGCTGCTGGCCGATCTGAGAACCTCCAGCGTGCCGGTGGTGGGCCTCTGGCAGGGGACGAGCCCGCTCGAGTTCCCGACCGCCGACACCGACGACCGGGCCGGCATCCGGGCCGGGCTGGAGCATCTCGAGTCCCTCGGGCACCGGCGGATCGCCTTCCTGAGCGCCGAGCTGCCGGTCGAGTACCGGGTCCGGGAGGACGCCTACGTCGACTACATGCGCGACCGGTTCGGGGAGGTCCCGTCCGGCTACCTGGAGCGGTGCCCGAACACCCTGGCCGGGGGCGACGCCGCCCTGCGGCGCCTGCTCGAGCTGCCCGAGCCACCCACGGCGGTGGCGACGTCGACCGACCTGGCGGCCGTCGGCGCCCTGCACGCCGCCCACAGCCTCGGTGCGACCGTGCCCGACCGGCTCTCGGTGGTGGGGTACGACGACATCCTGATCGCCAGCCACACCGTCCCCGCCCTCACGACCTTGCGCATGCCGATCGCGGAGGTCGTCAGCCATGCCGTCTCCCTGGCCGTCGCGCTGGCCCGTGACCCGGATGCCCCCCGCCAGCCGAGCCTCGAGGTGTTCAAGCCCACCCTGATCGTCCGGGACTCCACCGCCCCCCCGGCCCCCGGCCGCGACGACTGACCCCGCGAGCCCGCGCTCGGGTCAGCGGGGGATCCACACCCGCATCGCCCCGGCCCCCCGGTTGGCCCAGGCGAAGTACGGGACGGCGCCGACCCACAGGTCGGCCGGCCCGGCCTCGGCCGAGCCCGGGCCACCCGCGGGCCTGCGCACCACCGGCACCGTGATCCCGATGACACCGTGGCCGATGTCCGGCCGCGGGACCGCGGCAGGCTCCCGCCGCCGGTCCCACCGCAGGTCCTCGAGCTGGGTGCCCGGCGGCAGATCGGCCGATTCCAGGCAGTAGACCAGCGGGCCCCGCTCGACGGCGACGCAGCCGCGGACGGCGTCGACGCGCGGACCGGGTTCGGTGACCCGGACCGGCAGGTCGAGCTCCAGGACGGCCGTGTCCCCGGCCTTCCAGGGTCGCGTCAGCCCGGCGTAGCCCGCCCCCACCGCACGAGGTCGGGTCTCCCCGGGCCCGGTGAGCACCGCCGACCGGCACCACCGGGGCACCCGCAGCGACAGCCTCCAGGGGCGGTCGGGCGCCTCGACGACCTCGACCGTGACCCGTCCGTGCCACGGGTAGCCCGTGCGGACCGCCAGCCGGACGGCCCCGCCGGGGACCGGCGCGCGGAGGTCCGCGGTGGCGTACTGGTGGAGCTGGACCCCGGTGTCGTCGCTGCTGGCCAGGTACCGCTCCAGGGAGCTCAGCGTCCGCATCAGGTTGGGCGGGCAGCAGGCGCAGGGATACCAGGGAGCGCGCTCGCCGTGCCCGGGCGGCTCATAGGCCCGATCGGTCCGGCGTTGCAGCGGGTTGATGTAGAAGAACCGGGTGCCGGTCAGGGAGACCCCGGACAGGACGCCGTTGTAGATGGCCCGCTCGATGGCGTCCGCGTAGCCGGCGTCGCCGGTGGCCAGCAGCAGTCGCCAGCCGAGCATGACGCCGGCGATCGACGCGCAGGTCTCGGCGTACGCCCGGTCGGGGGGGAGCTCGTAGGGGTCGCCGAAGGACTCGTCGCGGTGCCGGCTGCCCATCCCGCCCGTCAGGTAGGTCCGGGTCTGGACCAGGTCGTGCCAACGCCGCTGCACGGCGGCCAGCAGGTCCTGGTCGTCGAGCTCGACGGCCACCTCGACGGCGCCGCAGTCCAGGTAGAGCTGGCGGACGGCGTGACCGGCGACGGTGGCGGCCTCCCGGACCGGCTGGTGGTCCTGCCAGTAGGCCGCGCCGAAGCGCCCATCGCCCAGCAGCCCCCGGCCCCGCAGGTCGAGCATCCGGGCCGCCAGGGCCAGGTAGCGGCCGTCGCTCGTGACCCGGGTCAGCTCGACCAGCGCCATCTCGACGCCGGGGTGCCCGTCGACCCCGTCCCGTCCGGTGGGCCCGAACTCCTTGTCGATCCGGTCGGCGGCCCGGACCGCGATCGCCAGGAGCCGGTCGTCGCCGAGGGCCCGCTGCCAGGCCACGGCCGCCTGGATCAGGTGGCCGACGCAGTAGAACTCGTGGCCCCAGGCGAGATCGGTGTGCGGGGTCCCCCCAGCCACGACCTGGACGTAGCTGTTGAGGTAGCCGTCGGGACGCTGGGCCGCCGCCACCAGCCCGATGGCCTCGTCGGCGGCCGCCGCCAGGGCGGGGTCCGGGGCCCGCCCGAGCTCCCAGCCCACCGCCTCCAGCCACTTGTAGACGTCGGAGTCCAGGAAGGGGAAGGTGGCGCCCGAGGTGTCGGCCCGGGCCCGGTAGCGCCCGTCGCCGCCGGCGGCCAGGCGCAGGTTGTCCAGGGTCCCGGCGCGCCGCAGCTGCTCGAACCCGTGGGGGATGGTGTGCTGGCGGTTGACCCGCTGGCGCTCGGCCAGGAACCCGTCGACGATCCGGGCCTGGAAGGGGCCGAGGGGCCGCAGCCGCGTCCTGGCCGGCTCTTCGGCCCGGCGGGCCTCGGTGGTCACTTCACCGCCCCGCTCATCAGGCCGGACACGTAGTACCGCTGGAGCAGCAGGTAGACGAGCACGCAGGGGATGATGGAGATGGTGACGCCGGCCTGCAGCATCCCCCAGTCGGTGCCGCCCAGGCTGGTCTCGGTCCGGGCCGCGGCCAGGATCAGCGGCAGGGTGAAGCTGGAGCCCCGGCTCATCAGCACCAGGGCGCCGAGGAACTCGTTCCAGGACATGATGAAGGCGAACAGGGCCACGGTGACGATCGCCGGCACGGTCGAGGGGACGAGGATCCGCAGCAGCACCTGCCAGGAGGAGGCGCCGTCCATGATGGCCGCCTCCTCCAGCTCGCGGGGGACGGCGGCGAGGCTGTTGCGCAGGACATAGAGGCTGAACGGCAGCTGGATGGCGGTGTGCAGGATGGCCAGGCCGACCAGGGTGTTGGTCAGCCCGACGCGGGCGAACAGCAGGAACATCGGGGTCAGCAGGGCCTGGTAGGGGACGATCAGGGCCAGCAGCAGGACGACGAAGATCACCTCTTTGCCCGGGATCTCGAACCGGGCCAGGGCGTAGGCGGCCGGCACGGTGAGGGCCAGGGTGAAGGCGATCGTCAGCAGGGCCGTGCCCAGGCTGTTGAACAGGTAGGTGGGCAGGCCCTGCTGGTAGGTCCAGAGCCGCTCGTAGCTGTCCAGGCTGAGGCCGTGGGGCAGGTAGGTCGGCGGCGAGGCGGCCGCCTCGGCGGTCGGCTTGACCGAGGCCAGCACCGACATGACCAGGGGGGCGAGCACGACCGCGCAGATGGCGACGCAGACCGCGCCCAGCAGGTAGCCGGAGCGGCCGCGGGCGCGGGCCCGCGTGGCCACCACCCGGGCCCGCTGGCGCCGGGCCACGGTGGCGGTCACGCGTGGCTCCGGCGGGTCAGGAGCAGCTGCACCACCGTGAAGGCCAGGATGGTCAGGGCCAGGATCATCGACAGGGCGGCGCCGTAGCCCAGCCGCAGGTACGGGAAGGAGTTCAGGTAGATGTAGAAGACCGAGGTGGCGGTCTCGTTCTGGGGCTGCCCGGCGGTCATGATGTAGAACTGGTCGAAGGCCAGCAGCGAGCCGATGACGCTGACCAGGGTCACCAGCAGCACCGAGCGCAGGGTCAGGGGCAGGATCACCCGGGTGACCCGCTGCCAGTAGCTGGCCCCGTCGACCAGGCTGGCCTCGGTGACCTCGGCGGGGACGGCCTGGATGGCCCCGACGAACAGGATCATCCCGAAGCCCATCACCTTCCAGGTCACCGAGGCGATGATGGCCAGGTTGGACCGGTCGGCGTCCACGCCCAGCCACAGGACCGGCTTGGAGATGATCCCGAGGTCCATCAGGGCCTTGTTGATCAGGCCGAAGTCGGCGCTGAACAGCCAGTACCAGAGCAGGCTGGAGACGCCCAGGCCGATCACCACGGGGATGAACACGGTGGTCCGGGTGAGCCGGCGCAGGGGCGAGCGCTCCACAGTCAGCAGGGCCAGCAGGTAGCCGCCGGCGATCAGGATCGGGGTGATGATCGCGGTGTACTTGAGGGTGAACAGGAACGACACCCAGTACTGGCGGTCGGCCAGGGCCCGCTGGTAGTTGCC
>Ga0126312_10001695_pt1 | contig 14540 bp, 18 predicted proteins | sample Plot104A_FD_92537 | JGI IMG/M metagenome (GOLD analysis project Ga0126312, IMG submission 92537) | Serpentine soil microbial communities from UC McLaughlin Reserve, CA, USA - Plot104A | ecosystem: Environmental > Terrestrial > Soil > Grasslands | place: USA: UC McLaughlin Reserve, Lake County...
ACGAGGTAGATGTGCTCCTGCTGATCGAGCGTCCTGTCTCCCCACGGAAAGACGTCGTGCCGCGTCCAGACCACCGGCCCGAGCTCGAACTCCTCGAGGCCGGTCTCCTCTCGCAGCTCGCGGCGGAGCGCGGCCTCCGGCTCCTCCCCGGCGCCGATGCCGCCGCCGGGCGTAACCCACCACTCCTCACGAGTCGTGGGCTCGACCATGCGAGCAAGCAGGAGGCGATTCTCGGCGTCGACCAGCAACGCGCGTACGCCCTCGCGGACGACGCGGGTCACGTCCGCAGGGTGAGGACGGAGCCGACGGCGAGCAGCGCCAGCCCGAGCACGCGGTGCCAGGTGATCGCGATCTCGTCCTGCCCGAGCAGGCCCCAGCGGTCGATCGCGGAAGCCATGACGAGGTTGCCGGCGATGACGAGCCCGACCGTCGCGGCGACACCGATTCTCGGGGCCGCGACCGTGATCGCCAGAACGATGTATAGGCCCATCAGGCCGCCGAGCCAGAGCCAGACCGGCTGCTCGAGCGAAGCCCGGATGCCCGCGAAACTGCGCTCCCGTACGACGAGCGCAGCGAGAGCCAGGACCGTGGACACGAGCGTCGCGAACGCGAGCGCCGGCACGATGCCGACCCGCTCGCCCAACTCCCCCATGACGGCCGCCTGCACGCCGCCGGCAAGCCCGGCCGTCAGGGTCACCGCCACCGCCAGGCCCGTGCCGCTCGACACCGGGCCAAGCTATACGCTCCGCGCCGTCCCCGAGAGAGAGGTGCGCATGGTCCGCGTCTTCGTCGTCTACGAGGCCGAGCCGGATCCGGAGGAGTACGAGGAGCACGCCGAGCTCTGCCGCAAGGTGCCCGGCGGTAAGTTCCGGCACGGGAAGGTATTCGGCGCGCCGATGGGCGAGCCGACCTTCAAGTACTACGCGGAGTGGGAGTTCGCCGATCGCGATGCTTTCAAGGAGGCCGCCCGTACGCCCGAGTTCGCCGAGACGGGCAAGCAGGCGATGGCGCTGGGCATCCCGTTTCACGTCCACTTCGCCGACGTCGAGTAGTGGCGGAGCCGGCCCAGCCGCGGCCGCTGCCGCCCGACGAGCTCGGCTTCGAGCGCATCGTCTACGAGAAGGCGCCGCCGCAGGCGACGATCCGGCTCAACCGGCCCGACGTCCTCAACGCGTTCGACTTCCAAATGCTGCGCGAGATCGCGCGCGCGTGTGAGGACGCCTCGTGGGACGACGAGATCCGCGTCGTCGTGGTCACCGGCAGCGGCCGCGCGTTCTGCGTGGGCGCCGACCTCAAGAGCTGGGGCGCCGACCTGCTCGGCAACTCGAAGGAGTACTGGAAGTGGTTCGGCGCCTTCAAGGACATGCACGACCGGCTGCGCGAGATCGGCAAGCCCACGCTCGCGCGCGTGAACGGGATCGCGGTCGGCGGCGGCAACGAGCTCCAGATGGCCTGCGACCTCGCGGTCATGGCCGACGACGCCTTCATCCGCCACGTCGGCCTCGAGCACGGGTCGGTGCCGGCCGGCGGCGCGACCCAGTGGCTGCCGATCATGGTCGGAGAGCGGCGAGCCCGCGAGATCATCCTGATGTGCGAGGAGATCCCGGCTGCGAAGGCCGCGGAGTGGGGGCTCGTCAACTGGGCGGTTCCTGCCGCCGCGCTCGATGCCAAGGTCGACGAGGTGGCGGAGAAGCTCGCCGCCAAGCTCCCTGAGACGACGCGATACGCGAAGCACCAGCTCAACTGGTGGCGCGACGTGTCGTGGCACGAGACCGTCGGCCACGCTCGCGACTGGCTTGCGCTGTCGATGCTCAACGACGAGGCGAAGGAGGCGATCGAGCGATTCCTGAGCCGTTAGTTCTCGTCGAGCGGGAGGAGCCGATCGCCGTGGTGCTGCTGAACCGCCCGAAGCAGCTGAACGCGCTGTCGACCGAGCTGATGGACGAGCTTGCAGGGGCGCTGAAGGAGCTCGATGGCGACGAGGCGATCCGCGCGATCGTGGTCGGCGGCTCCGAGCGGGCGTTCGCCGCGGGGGCCGATATCGAGGAGCTCTCGCGCGCGACGCCGATCGACCTCCTCTACCAGAGGCGGATGGAGAACTGGGAGTTCATCCGCAACCTGTGGACGCCGCTCGTGGCCGCGGTCTCCGGCTACTGCCTCGGCGGCGGGTGCGAGCTCGCGCTCACGTGCGACGTGATCGTCGCCTCGGAGACGGCCCAGCTCGGCCAGCCGGAGACGAACCTCGGGATCATCCCGGGTGCGGGCGGCACGCAACGGTGGGCGCGGGTCGCGGGGAAAGCGGTTGCGATGGACGTGATCCTGAGCGGCCGGTTCCTGTCGGCGCGCGAGGCGCTGGCGGCGGGGTTGGTGTCGCGCGTGGTTGCGAAGGAGGCGTGGCTGGAGGAGGCGAAGCGAGTCGCCCGCGCGATCGCGGCGAAGGGGCCGGTCGGCATCCGACTCGCCAAGGAGGCGGTCGACCGCGCGTACGAGAGCCCGCTCACGCTCGGGCTCGAGTACGAGCGCCGCGCGCTGTACCTGGCGTTCGCGTCCGAGGATGCGAAGGAGGGCCTGAACGCCTTCCTGGAGAAGCGCCCACCCGAGTTCCGCGGCCGCTAACCGAGCCCCACCCAACCCGGGGCTTCCGTCCCTCGAATCACCCTAGTCGAACGGTTGTCGCGACTCTGTGCCGGGAATGCGCCAAGATTGCGCCGATGTCCGAGGTCGAGAGCGCACCGCCGACGCCGCCCCCACGGCCGACCGAGGAGGCCGAGCCGGTCGTGACGAGCCGAGAGGGCGCGGTCCTGACGATCACGCTCAACCGGCCGGAGAAGCTCAACGCGTTCAACGCCGCGCTGCACAAGGGCCTCGCGACCGGACTCCGGGAGGCGCGCGCCGACGATGTTCGCGCGGTGGTCATCACCGGCGCGGGACGCGGCTTCTGCGTCGGGCAGGACCTGACGGAGTTCCGCGAGGCGCCGGACGACATCGCCGACCGCCTCCGCATGTCGTACCACCCGAACATCCTCGCGATCCGCTCGCTCGAGAAGCCCGTGATCGCCTCCGTCAACGGCGCCGCGGCCGGCGCCGGCCTCTCGCTCGCCTGTGCGTGTGACCTCCGGATCGCAGCCGACTCGGCGACGTTCATCCCCGCGTTCATCAACATCGGCCTGATCCCCGACTCGGGCGGCTCATTTTTCATCCACCGCCTGCTCGGCAACGCCCGGGCGTTCGAGTGGATGGCGTCGGGCCGGCGACTCACCGCGGCGCGGGCGCACGCCTGGGGTCTGGTCAACGAGGTGGTCGACGACGAGGAGCTGCCGGCGCGCGTCGACGAGGTCGCGACCACGTTCGCGGCGTTGCCGACCAGAGCGGTCGGCATGACGAAACGCCTCTTCGACGGCGCCGCCTCGCGAAGCCTCGAGGAGCAGCTCGAGGTCGAGGCTCAGCTGCAGTCGGCTGCGACGAAGACGGCCGACTTCCGTGAGGGCGTGGCCGCGTTCCTCGAGAAGCGCGAGCCGAGCTTCACGGGCAACTAAGCGTTAGGCGCGACGCGCGCAGACGACGAAGCCGAGCTGCTCGGCGATCTGACCGGCCTCGGCGCTGACGGCGGCGGCCTGCTGGAGGGCGTTGTTAAGCGCCGCGCGCTCGCCCGCGTCGGCGGCCTTCTGCGCCGCGTCGTTGAAGTCGATCTCCTGGTCGAGCAACGCGAGCAGCTGCTCGACCTGGTCGCGGGTCTGTTCGTCGGTGGGCTTCTCGAGGTCGGCGAGCGTCTCGTTCTGCTCCCGAGCAATTGGAAGCGCCCGCTTCAGGAAAACCCCCAGCTCCGCCGGATCACCCGTCACCGGCCTCGGAATCCTGCTCAGCCGCACCTGGTATGTGCCGCAGACACCGTCCGCCTTGGCGACGTAGTCCTCGCGAGATACGGCCTCGTCGTCGCCCATGCAGCCGCCGGCCGCGAGCGAGAGAAGCGCGAGAGCCGCGAGTCGACGCACGCGGCGACTCTAGCCCGGCTTCGTCGCCCACAGGAACGCGCTGCCCATCCGCCAGCGCCCGAGCCCGCCTTCGACGCGAGGCCGGAGGTAGTCGCTGTAGCGATCTCGCTCGTCCGCCGCCAGCGCGCGCTCCATCGCCTCGCCGAACGTCGGGATCTTCGGGTTGCCGGAGGTCGCGAGGAACCCCTCCCACGAGCGCGGTTCCTGCGGCTCGACGACGAGCCGGACGTCGACCCGGACCGGAAAGAACCCAGCCGTCTCCCCTTGTCGCATGAGATCGCGTTCGTCGAAGTCGAGCATCGGGTCGTCCTCCGGCTGCGCGGCGCTGTACACCGCGTCCAGCTTCGCGGCGATCGATCCGACTTCCGGGTCGTCGAGGCCGAGGAACTCCCGGCGGCGCTCGGCCATCCCGAAGGCGTTGATCGGCTCGAAGAGCGACACGCGCCCGCCCGGCCGCAGCACGCGGAAGAACTCGGCGAACGCGCGCTCCTTGTCCTCGACGTAGATGAGCACCGATCGCGTCGTGAGCACGTCGATGGAGCCGTCGGCGACAGCGGCGACGTCGTCGGCCGGCGCGTGCACGAATTCGCAGCGGTCGAGAAGGCCCAGGTCGGTCGCGATCGAACGGCACTCGTCGAGCAACGGCTCGGAGATATCCGCGAACACCACTCGCCCGGCGCCACGCTCGAGGGCGCCGAACGCGACGAGGCCGTTGCCGCAACCAACGTCCAGCAACGTCTCTCCGGCCTCGAGGGCGGCGTTGTCGAGGATCCGGTCCCGCGTCTCCTTGAGCTGCTCGACAGTGCGAGCCTCGAGCTTCGCGTCCCCACCGGAGCGCCGCCGCCGCAGCCAGGCGGCCCAGCGATCTTCCGTCACGACGTCGCGAGCAAGCGCAGGATCTCGTCGTGCTCGGGGAACCGCCCGCTCTCGTGCTTGGAGAAGACCCTCACGCCGTCGCTGATGACGTCGAACTGTCCCTTCTCGCCGGGAATGTCCGATGCGGGGACGTCATTGGCGCGTAACTCGGCCGCGAGACTCGCAGCCCGTTCGTCGTAGCCCGCTCAGGTCGGGCAGTAGTAGATCTCGACCGCCACACCATCAGCGTAGTCAGTCGAGGCGCGGACGGACGGCATGAGCGCGGTGTGAGCGGCGTATGAGCGGCCAGGTGGACACTCCTCGAAACGGGTGCCATGGTCGGTTTCCACCGGCACCGAGTCAGGCTCTTTCGCGGCCCGAGGGTCCGGAAAGGAGAACCTATGAACCGCCACCTACAGCTGCCCAGCGGGAGGCGGACGGCGGCGTTGCTCGTCGTTGCTGCCATCGGTGCGACGTTTGCGGGTGCGAGTCGCGCTGCGCCCGCCGACGCCGCGACCGTCTGCCCGAGCGCCACGGACGACGCGTACGACATGCGCTTGCGGGCGTTGACCGGACCTGCGGGCGCCGATCTCAGGATCAGCGTCGCTGCCACGGCGGGCTGCGCGCGGCCCCAGGAGCTGAAGAAGATCCAGCTGAAGACGTTCGCCGCCGACGGTTCGCTGGAGCGGACGCGGAACCTGTTCGACGTCGACGCGCCCGGCGGAGTCGCGAACGCGATCAACCTCGGCGACGTCCCGAGGGACCGGCAGATCGAGGCCGAGGTGCTGGTCCAGACCGGGACGTCGAAGCGCACCCAAGTGCTTCGCGGCGTCACGAGGACGTTTCTCCGCCCCGACCTCGTTGTCGAGGAGATCATCGCGCCGCAGCAGTCCCGGGTCGGGAAGCCGGTCGTGGTCCGCGCCGTGATCGCCGAGCGCAACGGCGACGTCGGCGCCGACGCCGTCGTCTCGTTGTCCGCCATCCCCGGTGCTGCGGAGCCGGTCAGCGTCCCGGCGAGCGGCAACGTCACGGTCACGTTCCCCGGCGTGTCGTTCGGCAGCGCCGTCCCGGTCGAGCTGAACATGACGGTGGAGGGCGCCGATCCGTTCGAGACCGACGTCGCGAACAACGGCCTGACCGCCAGCCTCGACGTCACGGAGCACGAGCTTCCGACGCCGAGGAACGTGCTCTTCCCGTCGCTCCTCGGGTATGGGGCACAGTTCAACATGCACCTCTACGCGCCGGTGACGCCATGGCCCGCAGGTCTCGGTTACGGCGACATCGAGGAGAAGGTGAAGAAGCTCGAGCCGCAGCTCGTCCGCATCTTCTACAACGAGAACTGGGACGCGAATCTCGACAGCCTCCACCCCGAATGGCGTGAGAACTACGCGTCGTTCGTGAAGGCGGTGGAGCTCGCGCAGGCGGCCGGGGCAACAATCGACATCAGCTACCAGAGCCTGAGCACGGGCACGAGGACGACGCCCGAGCCGGCCATGGCCAAGTTCGCCGACGTGCTCGCCGAGCTGGTCAGGACCCGGGGCCTCACGAACGTCCGCTGGGCCGAGGTCGGGAACGAGCCGAACGGCAATTCGGGCGGAGTGACGCTCGAGCAGTACAACGCGCTCTATCGGGCGCTACATGCGCAGCTGGTCGCCCGCGGCCTCCGCGAGCAGCTCCAGCTGATGGGCGGCGGGCTGATCGAGATCTCCGCGCAGGGCACCGAGGACCGGCACCACTACGTGTGGATGAAGTGGATCGCCGAGCACATGAGCGACGTCATCGATGGGTACGCCGAGCACGTCTACTGGTGGTACGACCGGTCGGGTCGCCTCGAGTACCGGCTCCGCGACACGTACAACCTGATGACGCGGGAGCTGTCTGCGGCGCAGCGGAAGCCGACGTACATGATGGAGTTCGGGATCCGCGGCTACAACTCGTGCACCGGGAAGCCGACGCTCGCGATGGCGAACCACCTCTATTACCGCCCGGACGGCTGCACCGATATCTGGCGGACGAACATCGCCGGTTTCCAGCAGCTCTGGTTCAACATCGCCTCCGCGCAGCTCGGCGTCGCCGGGTCGGCGAAGTGGGATGCGTTCTGGGGCAGGTACGACAACAGCAGCATCAACAACCAGCTCTACTGGATGGTCGGCCCTCCGACGGAGGGATCGCCGATCACGCCGACGTACAACGCAATGTCGCTCCTCTTCCACGTCACGGAGCCGGGTTGGCAGATCATCGGCCTGGATCCGTGGGTGGACGACGACTGGGGAGTGCCGGCGTACGAGGTCGTGGGCGGCGCGAGCTCGAGCGACGAGCCTGAGAAGGAGCTCGTCGGCTACGCCGGGCCGAACGGCCAGCTGACGATCATGGGGCTCGACACGAACGGCAAGGAGCTGAACACCGTCTCGTCCGAGCCGGCGCCCGCGTACAGCATCGGCGGCCTGCCGGCCCACACGGACTTCAACCTCGCCGTGTGGAACGCGACCGGGGACGGCACGAACTCGATTGCCGGCACGGTCACGACCAATGCGGCAGGCGTCGCGCGCTTCGAGGTGCCGCTCCAGGCGGCCTTCGCGCTCACGACGGTTCCGATGTCGTGATCGACTGATCTGGCTGAGGTCCCGCGCCGGCGGGGCCTCGGTTCAGATCGTCTTGAACTGCTCGAACGGCTGGCGGCAGCTCGCGCAGTAGCGCAGCGAGCGGCACGGCGTCGGGCCGAAGAGGTTCTCGAGGCGGGTGTCGGTCGAGCCACAGTACGGGCACCGGAACGACGTGCCGGTGAGCTGGACGATCGTCGGCGGAGCAGCCTCGCGTGGAGCCGGTGGCGCGAAGCCGGCCTCGCGGAGCTTCTCCCGGCCCTCCGGCGTGATCCGATCCGTCGACCACGAGTCGTCGACCACCACCCGCACATCGGGCTCGGCGCCGAGCTCGCGAAGACGGGCGTCCATCGCGTCGCGCATCGTCTCGAGCGCCGGGCAGCCCAGGAACGTCGGCGTGAACTCGACGCGGACACGTGAGCCGTCGACGTCGACGTCCCGGATCACGCCGAGGTCGACGAGCGAGACAACGGGGATCTCCGGATCCGGGATCTCGCCCAGCGCAGACCAGACGGCGTCGGTCGTTACCACGTCGCCCCGGGCACGGATCGGCGCACCATCGCCATCTCTTCCCAGAGCTGCTCGAAGTCGGGCGTGGGCTCGCCACGCTCGGAGACCAGCGGGCGCAGCTCGTCGAGTGCCTCGACGTACCGCGGCTCGCTCGCGAGGCGGTCGTGCCACATCTTGGCGTGAAGACGGTGGTAGACCTCCTCTCGATCGATCTTGGCGGCGAGGCCGGCGACGTCCGGATCATCCGAGGCCTTGAGCTCTGCGATCCGCTGCTCGTCCGCTTCCTCGTACAGGACGTGACGCGCGATCGTGCGCGCCCAATCGGGGACGAGCTGGAGCTGGACGAAGCGGGAGCATCGGTACTCCTGCGGAGAACGGTCGAAGGCGAGCTCGTCGGCGGTGGTCCCGAGCTCGTCGGCGACGAGCTGGTACAGAGCGCGCGCGTGCCCGATCTCGTTCTGCGCGATCGACGAGAAGGCGACGTCCTCCTCGAGGAACGGCGCGATCCCCGTCCACTCCGAGTTGCGCCAGCCGAGGATCAGCTCGTCGTCAGCGATCTCGATCAGCAGCTGTGCCCGCTCGCTCACGTGCCTCCCTCAGCTTCTCCTTGAGCGGATACCCGTCGACGCGGTGGTAGTTCCGTTCGAGCTCGTCCACGAAGTCGTCGATCTCGACGACGGCGTCGCGCCGAACGACCCAGAGCGCGACCGACTCGCCGCGCCGGCCGTACTGCTCGCGCGCGTACGCCTCTGCGAACTCGCGGTTCGGCGCCGCCACCGCACCCGCATGCTGAAAGGGCTGGCCCTTCCGCTCCTGCCTGAACACCTCGTAGACCACTACGCAGCCTCGGCGAGCACGACCGCGCGCACCCAAGCGGAGTTCTCACGCGCGAGCCGGCGCAGGTCGAGTCGCTCCTCGGTCTTCGGGCCATGGCCCGTGACGACCTCGCGCAGCTCGTCCCAGTCGGGCTCGGTGTACTCCCAGACGCCGTCGTCGTTCTTGCGCAGCTTCGGATCGGGGACGGTGAGACCGAGCTCCCAGATCTGCGGCACGTAGCCATCGAGGAACTGCTGCCGCGCCTCTTCGTTGCCCTGGCTCTTGATCCGCCAGACGAGCATCGGGTCCTCGTCGCCCGGGATCGGGTTCCCGTGGAAGTGCATGAGCGGCCCCCACCAGCGGTCGAGCGCCTCCTGCACGAGCTCGCGCTGCTCGTCGGTGCCGTTCATCATCGTGAGGATCACGTCGCGGCCGTGGAGGATGTGGAACGACTCCTCCCAGCAGATCTTCTTCATGATCCGCGCGTAGGGCGCGTACGAGCACTTGAGCAGCGCCTTCTGGCTGATGATCGCGGCGGCGTCGACGAGCCACGCGATCACGCCGACGTCGCCCCAGGTCTTCGTCGGGTAATGGAAGACGTTGTGGAACTTGGCCTTGCCCGCGACTAGGTCCTCGAGGCAGGCCTCGCGCGGCTTGCCGAGGTCCTCGACGACCCGGTAGATCAGCTGGGCGTGGCCGACCTCGTCCTGCACCTTCGCCGTCAGAGCGAGCTTGCGCTGAAGCGTCGGGGCACGGAGGATCCACTCGCGCTCGGGCAGCACGCCCATGAGCTCGGAGTTGCCGTGCATCTCGATGAACTTGATCAGCTTGGCCCGGTACTCGTCCGGCATCCAGTCGCCGGTCTCGACCTGGCCACCGCCCTGCACGTACTCGAGGAAGTCCGTGTCGTTCATTCGTCGCCTCCCAACCGAACGATCGTTAGGGTGAGTTTACCGTGTCCAGACGTTCCGAGCTGACACAAACTGCCGCCCGACTGTTCGCCGAGAAGGGCTACCACGGCACGTCGATCGGCGACCTCGCAGACGCGATGGGCGTGCAGAAGGGCTCGCTCTACGCGCACATCGACTCCAAGCAAGACCTGCTCTACGAGGCCACACGCGAGGGCGCGGAGGCCTTCCACGCCGCGCTCGACGCGGTACCGGAGGACGTACCGGTGACCGAGCGGATCCGGCTCGCCTTGCGCGGTCACCTCCGCGTCGTCGCCGAGCAGCTCGACGTCGCGACCGTGTTCACCCGCGAGTGGCGCTACCTCGAAGGCGAGCGTGCGCTCGAGTTCCTCTCCGAGCGGCGCCGATACGAGGAGCGCATCCGCGCGCTGTTCCGGGAGGGCCGGGACACCGGTGCACTGCGTACCGACCTTGACGACGGCGTCGCTGCGCTGCTCGTCCTGTCGGCGGCCAACTGGGCGTACACGTGGCTGCCGCCTCGAGCCGACACCGACGCCCTTGCGGATCGCTTCTTCGCGCTCCTGCTCGACGGCGTGCGCGGTTACTCGACGCCCACGTAGGGCCGTGACCGGATCGGTGCCGGCCAGGTCGATGCGCTCGTTCGACATCCCGAACGTGAAGGCCACGCACCTGCGCTTCGTCGTCAAGACGAGCCAGTGCACCGGCGCGCCGGCGTTCCAGGGCGACCAGGACGCGGATCCGACCGTCAACGCCGACTGCGATTCCGGCGTGGCGGCGACCACGAGCCGGCGGTTCGTCCGCGCGGCCGAGTTCCAGGCCCTCAGCCAGGAGGGACACGTCTACCGCTTCCACCACTAAAGAGAGAGGCGCACAACACGCAAGGAGGGGGCCGGCAGCGACCGGCCCCTCTCATTGTTCGGCGCATAGCGCTTACAACCGGGCTAATAATCCCGTCGCCCAGTTCCTTTCGGGGGGAGTCTCGGAAAAGGGGGGAACAGATGAGAAAGGTGTTTTTTGCTGCGGTCGCGCTGGCGGCCGCGGCGGTGGCGCTCGCGTTTGCCGGCGCGGCAAGCGCCGAGACGTATGTCGTCCTCTACAAGCAGGCTGCCACGCCTGCCGACGCGACGACGACGATCGAGCGCGCCGGCGGATCGCTGGTCGCCAGCTACAGCGAGATCGGCGTTGCCATCGCGCAATCGACGAATCCGTCGTTTCGCGCGAGCGTGATGCGAGACAATCGGATCGACGGCGTATCAGCGACGGCTCTATTCGGGTCGGAGGTGGCGCCCGTCGAAACGCAGAGCCACGACGACCAGCCGGCGGAGCTGCCGAACGCGCCCGCAACCGACGCAGACACGTTCTCGCCGCTGCAGTGGGACATGCGGCAGATCCATACGCCCGAGGCCCACGCGATCACGGGCGGTAGTCCAGCGGTCGTCGTAGGCGACATCGACACGGGTCTCGACAAGGACCACCCGGATCTCGTGCAGAACATCGACTTCTCCCGCAGCGCGTCGTGCGAGAGCGGCGCGCCGAACCAGAACCCGGCTGCGTGGGACGACCACGCCGGCCACGGCACGCACACGGCCGGGACGATCGCGGCGGCGTCGAACGGGATCGGGATCGTCGGCGTTGCTCCGAACGTGAAGATCGCGGGGATCAAGTCGTCGACCGACGCCGGTTTCTTCTTCCCGGAGATGGTCATCTGCTCGTTCTACTGGGCGGGCGGCGGGGCGTTCACGGTGCCCGGCGGTTCCATCCCCGCGACCACCGGTCCACGCGTCGACGTCACGAACAACAGCTACTTCGCCGACCCATATCTCTACAACTGTCGGAACGACCCGACACAGCGGGCAATCTGGAAGGCGGAGAAGCGGGCGATCGACTACGCGACGAAGCGCGGCGTGACGAGCGTGTCCGCGCTCGGGAATGACAGCGACGATCGGGCTCATCCCGTCTTCGACACGACGAGCCCCGACTTCCCGCCCGGGTCGGAGGAAGAGCGTGAGATCACGAACGCGTGCGTCGTGATCCCGGTCGAGGTGAACGGCGTCGTCGGCGTTTCGGCGGTCGGCAGCCAGCGCCAGACCGATAACGACGATGACCCGAACGACTTCCTCAAGTCGTTCTACTCCGCCTACGGCGTCGGTGTCACCGAGGTGACGGCGCCGGGCGGCGACAGCGTCTTCTTCACGCCGGAGTCCGTGAACGGACGCGTGCTGTCGACCTACCCGTTCGAGCTCCCGTGTGCGCGGCGGCGCCAGGACGAGGCAATGCCGGGCCCCTCTGCCTACTGCTACCTGCAAGGGACGTCGATGGCGTCTCCACACGCGGCGGGGGTCGCGGCGCTGATCGTCAGCCGCTTCGGCGACCTGGACAGCCCGCAGAACGGGAAGATGCGGCCGGGAAGCGTGGCCGCCTACCTCGAGGGCACGGCCGATCCACAGCCCTGCCCGACAACCCTGCCACCCGGCTACGCGGCCTTCACTCGCCCGGCTCCAGCCGGTCAGGTAGGGGCGCCGCAGGAGTGCCAGGGCGGCCCGGGTAACACGTCGTGGTACGGAAGCGGCCAGGTGGACGCTCTCCGAGCGGTCACCCACGCGACCGGCAGATAGACGAAAGCCACGCGAGCAAGAGGGGCCGGCTTCGGCCGGCCCCTCTTTGCGTCTACGGCCGGCGCGGGTCCTCGCCGGAACGGTAGGTGATCGCCTCGACCAGGCGGCCGTCCGGGTCGTGGAAGAAGAGCCCGACGGCGATCCCGTGGTCTCGTTCCTCGTGATCGACGCCTTCGGCCTCGAGCCGCCGCGCGAGCTCGGCTCGCTCCTCCTCCGAGACGCGGAAGGCGACGTGCTGACCCGGGCTGCCGGGCTCGTGCAGAGCGAGCGCGCCCGTTCGCATGTACGCCATCACCGGGTGGCCTTCGGCCTTCACGACCCTCGCGCCGAGCAGCCGTTCATAGAAAGCTGCGGCGGCATCCGGGTCCGGGCTTTCGAAGGCGACATGATCGATTCCTGGCATGCTCGCCGCGATCGTGCGCGACGCCGTCCTGATCGTCAACCCGTATGCAAGCGCCGTGACCGAGGCGCGCGTGCGCGGGGTCGAGCGCTCGCTCGCCCGAGCGGTTCGGCTGCGGACCGTGCTGACCGAGCGCCAGGGTCACGCGACCGACCTCGCCCACGAGGCGTGCGAGGAGGCGGACGTCGTCTTCGTCTACGCCGGCGACGGCGGGTACAACGAGGCGCTCAACGGGCTCGATGGGGTCCATCCGGTCGGGCTCGTGCCGGGCGGCGGCGCGAGTGTCCTCCCCCGCGCGCTGGGGATCGCATCGCGGCCTGCCGATGCCGCCGAGCAGCTCGCCGACGCCGTACTCGCGGGCCGCGCGCGGCGGATCTCGCTCGGGCGCGTCAACGGGCGCCGCTTCGGGTTCTCGGCCGGGGTCGGGATCGACGCCGAGCTCGTGCGTCGGATGGACGCGCTCGGCCGCGCCGAGGACGGGAAGCGGCCGGGGGATCTTCGCTTCGCGTGGACGCTGATCGGCTACGTCGCCGAGCGGCGAGGTCGGATCAGCCCTGCGCTCGACGTCACGGGCCTCGGTCGCGCGGCGTTCGCGCTCGTCGCCAACGGCGACCCGTACACCTACGTGGGACCGGTCCCGCTCCGCGTCGCGCCGGAGGCGCGATTCGAGCTCGGCCTCGACGTCGTCGGCGCACGCGAGCTGCGGCCGGGGGCACTACCGCGGTTCCTCACCTACGTGCTGCGCGGGGGCGGACAGCAGACGGCCGACGACGTCCTCTACGGCCACGACCTCGACGCCTTCGAGGTCGCGTGCGACGCGCCGATGCCTCTACAGGTCGACGGTGAGGACCTCGGCGATGTCGAGCGCGCGGTCTTCGAGTGCGAGCGCGATGCAATCTCCGTCCTCGTGTGAGCGTCTAACCCGAAGAGGCTTGTGAACCACCAGGGCAACAGCGGACGAAAGACTGCGCTGCTCACGGCGGGGCTCCTCGTTGGCCTGACGCTGGTCGGGCTCGCGGCCGGCGAGCGGTGGCGCGGCGGCGAAGGGAGAGCCGAGGGGTCGGTGCCGATGTTCGTGATCGACGGGATGCTCGTCGTCGGCGCGATGCTCGGGGCCGTCACGATGGTGCTGTTCGCGCTCGTCTACGGCGGCGCGTACGGCTCCGTCGCGCTCGAGCGCAAGCGCTCGTCGACGATGCGGGTGGTCACGTCGGTCGCGATCGTGATCGTCGCGATCTTCGCCGTCGTCGCGATCCGCAAGGCGTGGGCCGAGCGCTTCCAGAACAACGGCCGCAGCGATCCGGCGACGGTTCAGCCCGGCAGCCGTCCGCAGGAGGAAGGGGCCCAAGCCGAGGACCGCACGCTCGACTGGCGCCTCGTCGGCAGCGCGTTCGCGGTGGCGCTGATCGGGAGCGCCTACGCGGCGCGCCTGCTGATGCGGAACGCCCACGAGCCGGGGCTGCCGGAAGACCCGGCCGAGGCGGTTGCGGCGATTCTCGACGACACGCTGCAGGACCTCTACGACGAGCGCGACCCACGGCGGGCGGTGGTGGCGGCGTATGCGCGGATGGAGCGCGCGCTGGCGGCCCACGGCTTGCCGCGACACCGGGCCGAGGCGCCGGCCGAGTACCTGGAGCGAGCACTGGAGGAGCTGAGCGCCAGCGCGTCCTCGGCGTCGCGGCTCACGCGGCTGTTCGAATGGGCGCGCTTCAGCGACCATCCGGTCGAGCCGGGGATGAAGACCGAGGCGATCCAAGCGCTCGAGGCCGTGCGCGACGAGCTGACGGCGCCGCTGGCTCCCGTATGAGCCCGGTCGTGCGATC
>Ga0126312_10001696_pt1 | contig 14534 bp, 14 predicted proteins | sample Plot104A_FD_92537 | JGI IMG/M metagenome (GOLD analysis project Ga0126312, IMG submission 92537) | Serpentine soil microbial communities from UC McLaughlin Reserve, CA, USA - Plot104A | ecosystem: Environmental > Terrestrial > Soil > Grasslands | place: USA: UC McLaughlin Reserve, Lake County...
CCTAAATGTGGCCTTTTGCAGGGAATTTTGAAGAGTAGCCGGCAGACCAGTGCGCCGAAAATTGCTCGCAATTTGCGGGAATTCACGAGAGTTCTGGCACGTGGCGGCGTCCGCGTGGCAAAACTCGAGACGGCCATCGAGCCCGGAAGGACGGACAGGGTAAGAGGCTCGCGCGATTCCTTGGGAGCGACAAGGGCGACCACTCTTCCGCTGCGGCTGCGGATGCAGCGGTCCACCAGGACGCGAGCGAGACTCCCGGAAGTCGTCCCCCGCGATCGTGTGCGCCTCGATCGCGGAGTCGCTCGCGTGACGGGGACCGAAGCAGGAAGCGGGTTGTCGCCATCGAGCGTCTGGTTAGTTGTGCTGGCTATCGGGGCGTTCGAGTTGAGCCTGGAGCGCGGCGCGGAAACGGGGGCAGGTGAGGAGATCGCGGTGCGGGCACTGGAGAGCGTGCTGGATCAGCTTCTTCGCCTGCTGTGCGTCTGCGATGCGAGCGTCGAGTTCCGCGATCTTGCGCTCGGCCAGGTCACCCCAGCCTCGACGTCCCTGGCTCCTGGCGGCGAGCATGCGGCCGATCTGCGCGAGCGTGAAGCCGGCGTCCTGGTAGAGGCGAATGAGTGCGAGCCGCTCGGCGCTCGATGGCGTGTAGTGCCGTCGCCCGCCGGCACGCTCGGCGGCTGGCAGCAGGCCGATGCGCTCGTAGTAGCGCAGCGTCGAGGTCGCCGCGCCGCTGCGGCGAGCCAGCTCCCCGATCGGCACCAGGCCGTCCTGCACCATGAATCGCCCCTTGACTTGAAGTGCGCTTCAACGTGAAGGATCCATGCCCGTGCACGGGGAGTCAAGCTAGTGACGCGGAGGCAGAGGGTCGAGGCCGCGGTCCGCGCACAGTTCGGGCGCCCCGCCGGCTTCTGGGGGCGCGCAGCGGGCCTGCTGATGGCGCACCGCTCGTCGAACCGTCGGCGGAACGCGTGGGCGGTGTCCCTGCTCGACGTGCGGCCGGACGACCGCCTGTTCGAGATCGGCTTCGGGCCGGGCCTCGCGATCAGGGAGCTCGCCCGCCTCGCGACGGAGGGGTATGTGTGCGGGATCGACCACTCCGAGCTGATGCTGCGGCGTGCGAAGCGGCTCAACGCCGAGGCGATTGAGCGCGGAGTGGTCGACCTGCGGCTCGGCTCCGTCGAGGACCTGCCCGCCTTTGACGAGCCGTTCAACAAGATCCTCGCCGTCAACGCGACGATGTTCTGGCAGGAGCCAGTCGCGCGCCTGGAGAACCTGCGCCGCCTGCTGCGGAGCGGTGGCGTGATAGCGGTAGCTCACCAGCCGCGCGGCCCGGGGGCGAGCGACAAGACCTCGGCGGCCAAGGGCCGTGAGATCAAGGCGGCCCTGGCGCAGGCCGGCTTCTCCGAGCTGCGGCTCGAGACCATGGCATTGAAGCCGGCGGTGGTCTGCGCGCTGGGCGTGAACCGGGGGGAGGCTTGACGGCGGAGCCCGCCCGCGCCGCCGCCCGGCCCGCTGGTGCGCGCGCTCGGCCGAACGGTCAACTCGGCGGTTACCCAGTTGCCTTTGGGCGATACCCGAGAAGAGTCAGACGTAAGGAGCCCTCGATACCTTCTTCACAAGACGCCATCGCTTGCTGCGGTACAGCCGCCCGCCGCCTCGCGAGGGCGCCATGACGGGCGATGACCTTCTGCGCTGGCTCGGGCATGTCCGCACGGTCCGGCAACCATCCTCGGAGAGGCCGCCGAGCCGGGTAACCCCGCCTTCTCGACGGCGCCGCGCGCGCTCGCTGCTGCGCGAAGGCGGGCCTCGTCGGGACACGTGCCGAGGTGTCTTCGTGTACGTGCTCAGCGGCCGCTTGCGGCTCGTGCTCGGGGACAGCGACGTAGGGATTGATCGATCGACGACGGCCACCAGATCCGCGGGCCCGTCTCGAACGTGATCGCGGGCACGAGGAGCGAGCGGACGACGAACGTGTCGAGCAGCACGCCGAACGCGATCAGGAAGCCGAGCTCGGTGAGGAACACAAGCGGCAGCGCGGCAAGAACGGCGAACGTCCCGGCGAGCACGATGCCCGCCGAGGTGATGACGCCGCCGGTGACCGCCAGGCCGCGCAGCATCCCCTGACGGGTGCCGTGCCGCAGCGTTTCCTCGCGCACGCGGGCCATCAGGAAGATGTTGTAGTCGACGCCGAGCGCGACGAGGAAGATGAACGCGAACAAGGGGATGTCGGTTGCCGCCCCGGGGAACCCGAACACGACGTCGAACACGACCGCGCCGACGCCGAGCGAGGCGAGGAACGACAGGATCACCGTCGCGACGAGGACGAGCGGCGCGACGACCGCGCGCAGCAGACCGACGAGGATCGCGAGCACGAGCACGAGCGTCAGCGGCACCAGCAGTCGCGTGTCGCTCGCGTTGGCGTCGCGCAGGTCGTGCTCGACTGCGGTCGGGCCGCCGACCAGCGCGCCGGGGTCGGCGCGGCGGACCGCCGCGCGCAGCGGCTCGATCGCCTCGGTTGCCTCGGGCGAGTACGGGTCGGGGCGCAGCAGCGCCGCGAGCTGGACGCCCTCTCGGCCACGGGCGACCGGACGAGGCAGAACCTCCGCGACACCGGGCACCGACGCCGCCCCGCGCGCGACCTCGGTGACGCGGCCGGCGTTGCGGACGACGATGTCGGTCGGCGCCGCCTGGCCCTCGGGGAACGCCTCGGCGATCAGATGCTGGCCCTCGATCGAGTCGACCGAGTCGCGGAAGACGTTGCTCTGGGTCAGCCCGTTGGAGTAGTTGACGAGGCCGAGCGCCATGACGACGAGCGCGCCGGCTGCGACGATCGCGGTCCGGTGCGGGTGGGCGGACACGCGCTCGCCGATCCGCCGCCAGAGCCCGTGTGTCTCGTCGGCCCCCTCGCCGCCGAAGCGCGGGACGTCGGGCCAGAACGGCCGCCGGCCGACAAGCAGCAGCAGCGCGGGGAGCAACGTCAGCATCGTGACCATCGCGATCGTGATGCCGACCGCGCCGAGCGGTCCGGCCCCCGACGTGCTGTTGACGTCGGCCAGCGTCAGCGCGAGCAGCGCGACCGCGACAGTCAGCCCGGAGGCGACGATCGGCGGCCCCGCGCGGCGCAGCGCGAGCGCCATCGCCGCGTGCCTGTCCTCGTGGCGGCGGAGCTCCTCGCGGTAGCGCGCGACGAGCAGCAACGCGTAGTCGGTACCCGCGCCGATAACGAGCACCGACAGGATCGACGACGACTGGCCGGTGATCGTCACGCCGATCTCGCTGAGCAACCAGCCGGCGCCGCGGCCGGCGATCTCCGCGCACGCAACGGCGACGATCGGGAAGATCCAGAAGATCGGGCTTCGGTAGATGAGGATGAGCAGCACGATCACGAGTACGAGCGCCGCGCCCACGAGCGTGCCGTCGATCGTTTCGAAGATCTCCCTGGCGTCGGCCGCGACGCCGGCCGGGCCGCTGACCCGGGCCTCCAGCCCGGCGGGCGCGCTGTCGACGATGTCGCGGTAGGCCTCGACCGGGTCGCTGATGTCCTGGTCCTCGCCGGTCACCTTGACCTGGTTCTGGAGGAGCGCCGTGGTGCCATCGCGCGAGCCGACCGGCGCCGCGAACGGCGTCGTGTTGTCGAACGCGCGCGTCGCGCGGTTGAGCTCGGCGACATTGGCCGCGATCGCGGCGCGGTCGACCGGCGTCAGGCCGCCGTCGCGCCGGTAGACGACGATCGCCGGCGCCACGTCGCCGTCGTTTAGCCGCTTGGTGACGCCGAGCGCCTCGGTGGACTCGGCGCTCGCCGGCAGATAGTCGATGTTCTCGTTCTGCTCGGCGTCCGCAAACCTGCCCGGCAGCTCGAGCGCCAAGCTCCCGAGCAAGACCGCGAGCCAGACGCCGGCGACGATCCATTTCGCCTTCCGGTCCGCGGCGATCGCGAAGAGACCTGACCGCACCGGATCCGCAACCCCGTCGATGACCCTTTGACTCAGCTTCATCTGCTCGATCTCCCGTCGTCCGAGGGAGATCGTTCACGTTGAAGCGCACTTCAAGTCAAGGGTGGATTCGCGCCGCTCGCCGATCCGCACTCGAACGAGCACAACCCGGCCGGCTCCGGCAGGCGGACTAGCACTCGAGACGCATGGCGAGGTCGGACCGTGGAAGCCGGCGCGCACCTGGCTGCCCTCCGCGGCATACCTGAGTCGTTGCCGCCCTCCACAACGGGAGCGCTGCCGCCGGAGGCGATCATTCCTGGCGGGCAGGCGAATGGATTCAGGCGCCCAGCGGCGTGACGCGTCCTGCTCTGCCATCGAGTCTTGACGCGCGCGGGTTTCTGCGGACCGGTGCGGCGAGCCGTGTCGGCTAGTCCAGGCGCTTAACCTCGACCAGCTCGAGTCCCAGCGACTGGAGCTGCTCGAGCACCCCGTGCAGCTCGGCCTGGTCGCGAATCTCTCCGCGCAGAATGGTCTCGCTCGGCTTCACGGACGCCGTGAAGTCCTCGATCACGCCCGCAACCGTGTCGCTCAGACGGCCCTTCACTCTGATCTCGTAGCCGTCGGCGGCCACGCCCGCACAATCCGCGGTCGTAGGGTGGTCGCGGATACCCCGCCGGGGTGATGTGGGGCCGCGGCACTACTTCCGCAGCATTTCTAAATGCGTCAGCCGATGCTAGCCGTGGTCCGCGAGGGCGGCGCCGGGTCGCCTCCTCGCGCTGCCGCCGCCCGCGCCTGCAGGCCGCATCTCAATCGTGACATCAGCGATGTGCTCGACATCGTGGGAGAGCTCGTGGTGCACGATTTCAGCGAGCTCGTGCGCATCGGCGACGGTCGCATCCGGCGGGATCTCGATAGCAAGCTCGGCCTTGATCCCGTGCCCGAGCCAGCGCGCGCGCACGTCCGCCACGTCGCGCACGCCGTCGACGGTGCGGGCGGACCGGGCGATCCTGTCGATCGTTCCCGCCTCGACCCCGTCCATCGCGCGCAGTCCGATCGTCCGCAGCGACTGCCAGACGATGCGCAGGATCACGAGCGAGATGGCGATTCCGACGATCGGGTCGGCGAGCTCGAAGCCGGCGGCCACTCCGCCGACCCCCAGCACGACGCCGAGGCTCGTGAAGCCGTCCACGCGCGCGTGGTAGCCGTCGGCGACGAGCGCGGCGGAGCCGATGCGCTTCCCCGAGCGGATTCGGTAGACGGCCACCCACTCGTTGCCGATGAAACCGATCGCGCCCGCGATCGCGGTGGCGAGCAGGTGGCTCGGCGCCTGCGGCTCGATGAGGCGAACGATCGACTCATAGGCGGCGTAGGCCGCCGAGAAGAGGATGATCAACACGACCGTGAGGCCCGCGAAGTCCTCGGCGCGGCCCCACCCGTAGCTCATCTGCTTGGTTGGCGGGCGCCGTAGCAGGACGAACGCGATCCCCAGTGGTACCGCGGTCAGCGCATCGCCAATGTTGTGGACGGTGTCGGCGAGCAGCGCGACCGAGCCGGATAGGACGACGACCACGAGCTGGAAGCCGGCCGTGATGCCCAGGACGATTAGGGAGAGCGCGAGCGTGCGCATCGCCTCGCGGCTGCGCAGGATCCGTGGATCCACGCCGCCGTGACTGTGATCGTGGCCGTGTTCGCCGCGGGAATGACCATTCGCTGTGTGCGGGTGGCTGTGCGAGTGTGTCGCGCTCACCGCGTCAGCTCCTCACGCTCCGCGGGAGGGACGCCCTCGTCCCAGCCATGCGCGGCGTGCTCGGCGTGGTGGCGCACCGCGGTGAGCAGGTCGGCCACGTGCGGGTCGTGGAGTGCGTAGATCGCCCGCCGGCCCTCGCGGCGCACGCGCACGAGCCGGGTCGAGCGCAGCATGCGCAGCTGCTGTGAGACCGTGTTCGCCGGCAGCTCGGCCGCCTCGGCGAGCTCCTCGACGGAGCGCTGGCCCGCAAGCAGCACGTACAGGATCCGCAGCCGGCTCGCGGTTGCGAACATCGCCATCCGCTCGGCGAGCGCGAGGGCGTCCTGCTCGAGCAGGGGGCGGTGTGCGGGGGTGTGCTCACGTGGGTGCGGCATGCAGGTTCCTATGATGCCATCTGTGCAGATGTACAGATATCAGGACCGGCGCGGCCTGCAGCGCGGTTGGCCGCCGAATGCCATCGGGAAGATGTGACGCTCCCGATCGGTCACGCGGGCACTGGCTAACGACGGTCGCCTATTTCCTGTCGGTCGTCGCTTTCCTCGGCTGGCTGGCGGTGACCCAGATCCGCGAGCGCCGCAATTCCGAGCGGCGCGCCGCGGGACGCGAGCGGGAGCCCGAGTGAGCTCGGGCGCACGGCGAGCACTCGCCGCCACGGCGCTGGCGTGCGCCGGCTCGATTGCCTTCCCGGCCGTTGCCGCTGCGCATGGGCTCGCGGGCGGCTACGACCCCAACCGGCCGGTGCCGGAGTACCTCTGGCTCGGCTTCTGGCACATGGTCGCGGGCTGGGACCACCTGCTGTTCATCGCCGGGGTGGTGCTGCTGTCGGAGAGCGTGCGGACCGCGGCGAAGCTGATCTCGCTCTTCGCGCTTGGGCACAGCCTCACGCTGCTGACCGCGACGCTCGCCGGCTGGCGCCTCGACCCGACGCTCGTCGATGCCGTAATCGCGCTGAGCCTCGTCTACGTGGGTGTTCAGGGATTGCGTGGCCGGCCCGAGAACATGCGGCTCTTCGCCGCCGTCGTCTTCGGCTTCGGCCTCGTGCACGGCCTCGGCCTGTCGACGCGCCTCCAGGATCTCGGGCTTCCGGACGACGGGATCGTCGTCCGCGTCGTGCTGTTCAACGTCGGCGTCGAGGTCGGCCAGCTGTTGGCGCTCGCGGTGATGGTCGGTGCCGGGATGCTCGTCGTCCGCCGCCTCGCGCAGCCTGGGGACGCCCGCCGTCCCGCGTTCGCGATGCTGACCCTCGCCGGGCTCGTGGCGGCTGCGGTGATCTCGTTCCCGGGCGCGGAACCCGAGACGACCGCACGCGGCAGCGCCTGCACGGAGCGCCCGGCGCAGCCGCCGCAGTCGCTTGCCGGCGGGCATCCGCCGAAGCGCTTCTATGGCCCTTCCGAAACCGCGCCCGTGACGGACCTCTCGCATGTGGTCGGTGACGGGATCGTCGTCGTCCGTTACCGACCGACCCTTCCCGACCGCCAAGTCGACGCGCTCCGGCGCTTCACCAGGACCGGCAGCCGCTACGTGATCACCGCACCCGCCTCAGGCCAGAAGGTCCCGGTGCGCGCGGTCGCAGCCACACGCGAGCCGACCTGCAGCAGGGTCGACCAGGCCGGGCTGACGAGCTTTCGCGACGACTGGCTGGCAAGCCTGCGGCCCTGAGGGCAGGAGCGATGCCCCAGACCACGTATCCGAAGGGGTGGGCGCGCTGCTTCGAACCACGATCGGGAAGCTGGTCGTCGCCGCGGTGGCGGCACTCTTCGCAGCAGCCGCGATCGGCTTGGTCGTGCTATGGCCGGACGACGCGAAGGAGGTCGGTCAAGTCGCCGGTTCGGGCGCGCAGACGCAGCAGGCCGAGGTCGTCGATTCGCGCCCGATCGCCTGCCGCAACCCGGCCGCCGACGGCTGCCGACGCCTGGCCATAGAGCTCCGGAGCGGGCCGCGCGCCGGGCAGCGGTCGTTCCTAACGGTTGGCGACGCCGGACCGGCGCCCGAGCTCGACTCCGGAGCCGAACTGCGGGTCGTGAGGAACGAGGTACCTGCTGGTGCCGAGCTCGGCGCAGTTGACCCCTACGCGCTGGTCGAGGTCGACCGGCGCTCGCCGATGCTGTGGCTGCTGCTCGCCTTCGCGGCGCTTGTGATCGTCTTCGGCCGCCTGCGCGGCGCGCTCGCTCTCGTCGGCCTCGGCGTGAGCGTGCTGATCATCGTGGAGTTCGTCATCCCGGCGTTGCTCGACGACAAGCCGCCCGTCGCCGTCGCGCTGGTCGGCTCGTTTGCGGTGATGCTCGTGACGATCGCATTGGCGCACGGACTCGGGCCGAAGAGCCTCGCCGCGATACTCGGCACCGCCGCCAGCCTCGTCGCGACTGTCCTGCTCGCGCTGCTGTTCACGAACGTGGCCGACCTGACCGGGTTCAGCTCCGAGGAAGCAACCCTGCTGCAGGCGAACGACCCGACGCTCTCGCTAACCGGGCTCGTCCTCGCTGGCATGGTGATCGGCGCGCTCGGCGTCCTCGACGACGTGACCGTCAGCCAGGCCTCGACCGTGATGGCGCTGCGCAGCGCCAACCCGACGCAACGGGCGCGAGAGCTGTACCGCGGCGCGCTGTCCGTCGGCCGCGACCACGTCGCCGCCACCGTCAACACGCTCGTGCTGGCCTACGCCGGCGCCTCGCTGCCGATCCTGCTTGTCTTCGGGATCGCCGGCACCGAGTTCGCCGACACGATCAACCGCGAGGCGGTCGCCGAGCAGGTGATCGCCATGCTGGTCGGCTCGATCGGGCTGATCCTCGCCGTCCCGGTCACAACGGCACTCGCGGCCGGCCTCGCCACGCGGCTGCCCCCGGAGGAGCTCCCCGCTGGCGCCGCGCACTCGCATTAGGGCAGACTGCCGCGCTCGATGCGCTCCCAGACGGCTACCGAGCAGGACGAATCGCCGCGCGCTGCTGGTGATCCGCCGGGCGCGATCTTCGCGCGCTTCCTGAAGTTCGGGGCGCTCGCCTGGGGTGGCCCGGCGGCGCAGATCGCGATGATCAAACGCGAGTGCGTCGACGAGGAGCACTGGGTCGACGAGGAGACCTTCAAGAAGACGCTCGCCGTCTACCAGGTGCTGCCCGGGCCCGAGGCGCACGAGCTGTGCGTCTACTTCGGCCGCATCCGCGGCGGCAAGTTCGGTGGCTTCCTCGCGGGGCTCGGTTTCATGCTGCCGGGCTTCCTTCTCATGCTGGCGCTGTCGGTGCTCTACGTCGAGGCGGACCTCGCGGCCCATCTCGACGAGCTCTTCTACGGACTGAAGGCCGCGGTCGGCGCGATCGTCGCCCGCGCCCTCGTCCGGCTGAGCCGCTCGTTCATCACCGACGTGCCGCTGGCGATCCTCGCGATCGCCGCGTTCGCCTTAACTGTGTTCGCGTCAGCGAGCTTCGCGCTTCTCCTGCTCGGCGCCGGGCTCGCCTACGAGCTCTGGACGAACGCGCAGCGCTGGACCCGGGGCGCGCACTCGTTCACGCTCCCTCCCGGGGCCCTCATCGCGGTAACAACCGGCGCGCTGACCTTCTCGCTGACCGCGGAGATCTTCTGGGAGGGGCTCAAGGCCGGGCTGGTGACCTTCGGCGGTGCCTACACCGTAATCCCCTACCTGCACGACGCGGCCGTCGACAGCCAGCACTGGCTCACCGACCCCCAGTTCGTCGACGGGCTCGCGATGAGCGGAGTACTGCCCGCGCCGCTGATCATCTTCTCCACCTTCGTGGGCTACATCGCCGGAGGTCTCGGCGGGGCGCTCGCGATGACCGTCGGCATCTTCATCCCGGCATTCGTATTCCCGATCTTCTGCCACCGCTGGCTCGTCGCGATCGCCGAGAACCCACGCATCCGACCGTTCCTGCTCGGCATCGCCGCCGGCGTGATCGGGCTGATCGCCGCGGTGACTGTGGACATCCTCGACGCGAGCATCGTGGACGTACCGACCGCGGTCCTCGCCCTTGCAGCATTCCTCGCCCTGAACCGCTGGCACGGCAAACTGACCGTGGTCGCCGTCGTGCTCGCCTGCGGCCTCGCCGGCGCCGCCCTACAGGCGACCGGCGCCGTCTAACAGCGGTCGCGAGTGGCTCGGCGAACCGTGGGAGTAGCGTTCGAAGGGCAACTCACGTTGGCCGCAACCAGGAAGGAGTCACCTGTGGCTGACCCAGACCGGCAAGGGGCCGTAGGCGGGATCACGCTCGGCGGAATCATCGTGATCGTCGGGATCGTCCTGATTATCGTTTGGAGCTTCTGGATCGGGCTGATCGTCGCGCTCGTCGGCCTGATCGCATTCGGCGGGTTCGCGCGCGGAAAGTGGTATTAGCCGCGGGAGCCCTTGGCGCGCCGGTTCGCGCCAGGATCCGCGCGAGCTGCTTCACGTCTGTGCGATCGGGTCACGCTCTGCGCCCTGCACGACGCAGATGGTGACCGCGAGCGTCTAACTCCTGCGCCCGAGAAGACCGGATCGGACGACGCCCAGGCGTCCGCTGTGGAATTGACGCGCGCCTCTTCACCTGCGATCTGCCCGCCTCGATGCGGGGGTCCCACGCAGCGCCGCGGAAGCTTGCGAGTGCATGCGCGACCGTGTCCGTGGATGTGTCGCTAATCGGGTCGCTGGTGCTGTCGGAGCTTGTGCACGAGGTTCATCGCCGCGGGATCCTCAGTCGGCGTGTCACCGACCGCGCGGCTGAGTTGCCGGCGGCGTCGGAGCTCGTGATCCGGATCCGGGTCGCGAGCGTGCCGCGTTTGGCGAAGCCGGCCGTGCTGCGTGCGAGGGGGATCGAGACCGTCAACCGCTGTCCAGGGTCGACGTTGACCTGCTTCGAGCCGAGCACAACCGCGGCGCGGACGTTGCCCTGACGGATCTTTTTCGCCGTCACCAGCCTTAGCATCATCCGGCACCCGCCGGTCTCGCCGGTCGGGCAGGAGACGGAGACACGCGCCAGGAGCCGCCGATGGCGGCGGGCGATCTTGATCTTCCCAAGCGTCGGCACCAGCGCGGCCGTGTCGACCGGCGGAGGCGGGTTCGTGATCACCCCTCCACCGCCGCCCGGAGGCGGGTTCGTGATCGCTCCTCCACCGCCGCCGGGGTCTTCGACGCCGCCGACCGGGTCGGCGTCGACCGCGACCCCGCAGGGCATTGTTGCGCCGCCGATGAAGCTCTGGTTCACCCCAGTGCCGTCCAGGTTGGCGCGCCCGATCGTCCCGTTGTCCGCGTTGGTCCAGTAGAGGTGCGCTGCGTCGAGCGCGGCCCCGCAAGGCCTCGGTGCGCCGCCGATGAACTCTTGGGTCACCCCCGTGCCGTCGAGGTTGGCCCGCCCGATCGTCGTGTCGGCGTTATTCGTCCAGTAGACGTGCGCCTCGGCGCTTCCGACGAAGAGCAGCGAGAGCACGACGATCGCGCCTAATGAAATCGCGCGGTTGAAGAAGCGAGTCACCTCGAAGGTCCGATCTGATTCGAGTGCGCGGGTTGCTGATGCGGCAGCGCCGGGCCGACCGCCCTCCGGCGGGGCCGGTCACCGACGATGTAGCTCTGGCAGATCGGCCGGCCTCTTCGATCTGTGCTGGACATCCTCCAAGCTCCCTTTCGGGTCGCAGGAGGGTTGCCCACGGGTGCGCTCGAGGGATCCAGTGATCCACGCCCGCCGATATGAGGCGAATCCCTCAATCGCGGTCCCAAGCAGCGAGCGCCGGTACTCGTACTAGGCATCAGCCCACCTGCGGCCCGAAGAGCACGGCGCGGAGCGTCGCGATCTCGGTGACCGCTGCCCCGACATAGGCATCGCTCAGCTCGGCGATCTCGTCCTCGAGGTCCGCCATGTACAGGGCGTTGGCGGCCAGGCCCTCGCTCGCGGCGAGCAGGCGCTCGGCCTGGAGCTCTTTCAAGCGGATCTGAATTTCGATTGCGAGCATCCGGGTCGCCTCGATCACGCGCCGCCCGGGCCCGATCCGTACGAGCTCGAGGCCTGGCCGGAGACCTGCTGTCCAGCGGGGGTGAGCACGTACCAGCCGGCGCCGTAGTCGGTCAGGCCCTGGCCGCTGGTGTCGCCGGCCTTCTCATCGCCGGCGTAGAGGTAGAGCGGGTGCCCGTTGTAGGTGACCTGCTGCTCGCCGTCCGACCGGGTGGTGGTTCCGACCAGCGCGGCGTTTGCCCGGCCGCTGACGGTCGGCTTGCCGGTTGCCCGCAACGGCGGCCAAGCGCCGGCGCAGGCGCCGAAGCACGTGCTCTTCGACCCTGAGTCGCTCCGGAACAGATAGAGCGTGCGGCCCTTCGAGTCGACGAGGATCGTGCCGAGCTCGCCCTCGTTCGCGGCGCCGATCGTGGCGTTCTGTCCGCTGGCCGGTGTGGCGGGCGTGGTCGCGACGGGATCGCCGTAGCCACCGCCGCCACAGCCGACCGTGGCCAGCGCGCTCAGCGCCACCGCTGCGGCGCCTGCGAGAAAAGTGATGGGTCTGCTGCGAATCATGGTTGCTCCTTTCGGGAGCCGGAGGTGCCGGTGCGGCCCCGCCCCGGGTGGGGCGAGGCCGCGCCGGGTTCGCGTAGTCGGAGTGACTACTTCCTGCTTGTCGTCGTGCCGAGCTTGAGCGTCAGCCGCTTGGAGCTCGTCGCGGGGTTGCCCGAGGGGCCTGTCGAGGCGAGCGCTCGGACCTTGAGTCGGCCCCTGCGGTCGGCCAGGCGGTTGGTGCCCTTGGGGACCTTCACCTTGATCGTGCGAGAGGCGCCGGGTGGGACGCTGTAGCGCGCGCTGCCGAGCTGGACGACGGCCTTCAGCCCTCCGAGCCTGACGGCCTTGGCGGTGCGCACCGTGAGCGAGCCGGTGGAGTTGGCCGACGCGCCGGCCGGTGCGCTCACCTTGATCGACGCAACACCGCGCCTGACGTTGACCGTGCCGCCCCCGAGCGTGACCGGTAGCGTTCGGTTCTCCACCTTGGGCTTCTCGTTGGGCGTCCGGTCGACTGCCTCGAAGCCGTCGAGGATGTCGGTCTGCCCGTTGTCGGCGATGACGGCGTCGTTGCCGGCGCCGCCGCGGGCGATGTCGGCGGTGCGGTCGCGGACGTTGACCTGGTCGTCGCCCTCGTCGGCGGAGACGATGTCGAGCCCTCCGCCTGGGTTGATGGTGTCGTTGCCGGATCCGCCCAGGAACAGCTCTGACGAGCCGCCGCCGGTCAGCGTGTCGTTGCCCGCGCCGCCCGTGCCGGTCACCTCGAAGGCACCGGCCTCGCCGACCGTCAGCGCGTCGTCGCCGCCGAGGCCGTTGGCATGCATGGTCTCACTGGAGCCGATGTCGATCGAGAAAGGCACCAGGTTGGGGCGGTCGAACTTGATGCGAGCGCCGTTCGGCTGGACCGTGAACACGTCACCCGCAGCGGGCGCGCCGTTGACCTCGACGTCGTCGCGGCCGGTGTCGCCGTTGGCGACGTCGCTGCCGTCGCCGTTGTTCCACACGAGCGTGTCGTCGCCCGCGCCGCCGTTCATCGTGTCCGCCCCGCGGTCGCCGACAACGCGGTCGTCGCCGCCACCGCCGCTCAGCACGTCGTTGGCCTCGCCGCCGAGGATCAGGTCCGCGCCCTCGGAGCCGTTGACCGTGTCTGCGCCGGCGCCGCCGTCGACGCTGAGCAGCGTCGCCGCTCCCACGCCGTTGTTCGCGGTCAACGAATCGTCGCCGCCGAGTCCGTTGACCTCGAAGCGCTCAGTCGCGGCGTCGAACGTGAACAGGCCGAGGTTCGACCGCCGCAGCTGCACGGTGCCGCCGGCGACCGGGTCGATCGTGAAGGCGTCGCCGAGCGTTGCCGCGCCATTGACCTCGGAGCCGTCGTTGCCGGCTTGTCCGTCTGCTGTGTCCGACCCGTCACCCTGGTTCCAGACCAGCGTGTCGTTGCCGGCACCGCCCTGCATCACGTCATCGCCCCTGCCGGCGACGAGCCGGTCGTTGCCCTCACCTCCGGTGAGGGTGTCATTGCTGTCCGGTCCGGTGATCACATCGTCGCCGGCGTCGCCGTTGAGCCCCGAGCTGGCGAGTTGGGCGGCCGTCGCGACCACCGTGAGCGAGTCGTTTCCGCCGCCGCCATTGACGATGACCGTGTGCACGCCATCGGCAGCAACGGTCTGGCTGTTCGGGGTCGCGCTGTCCCAGTCCGCGCCGCTTGCCAGCCCGCCGGTCGCCTGGCCGTGCACGAGCAGGCCCCCGGACACCGACACCGTGACGTTGTCGTTGGCGTCGTCGAGGTTGAGCGTGGCGGTCAGGTCGTTGATCGACGCGGAAGTCACCGCCGCCTCGGCGGGCACCGCGGTTGCTGCAAAGCTCGCGGCCAGCGTCGCTGCGAGCACGGCAAGTGTCTTTTTCCGTCTCATGCCAGTCCTCCTAGTGGGGGTTGGTTGCTGGCCTGCGACTCTGCGCTGCCGACGTTGGCGAAATGCTGCGCGAAGCCTGTCGCCGCTCAGCGCCGGCGCGATCGGGCGGATAGGCGACCCGGTTTCAGTCCGTGACCGCGGCGGCCGCGTCGCGCAGCAGGCGCGCCATGCCGAGGCGGCGGCCGGTCTCGACCGCGGTCTCCTCAAGCGCGGCGGCGTGATTGGCGTCCTGCGCCGCGCCGCGGGCGCGCAGCGCCTTAGCCAGCCCGAGCCGCGAGTGCGCCAGGTACGGCTCGGCGCGCATGGCCTCGCAGCGCTCGATCGCGAGCTCGAAGTCGCGCTCGGCCTGGTCCCAGCGCTCCAGGAGGAGGGAGCACAGGCCGAGGCAGTAGGCCATCGGCCCGAGCGTCGAGGGACCGGGGCCGAGCACCACCCAGTTGCGCTCGAACGGACGCAGCAGCGGCTCGAGCTGGGCCGCCATCTCGGC
>Ga0126312_10001697_pt1 | contig 14532 bp, 14 predicted proteins | sample Plot104A_FD_92537 | JGI IMG/M metagenome (GOLD analysis project Ga0126312, IMG submission 92537) | Serpentine soil microbial communities from UC McLaughlin Reserve, CA, USA - Plot104A | ecosystem: Environmental > Terrestrial > Soil > Grasslands | place: USA: UC McLaughlin Reserve, Lake County...
AGGTCGGGACCTCGTCGCGGCAGCTCGATCCCGCGGTGTTCGATCCGGAGCTCGCGTCGGATCTCTCAACCATGATCCAGGCGCTCGTGATCTTCTTCGTCGGCGCCGAGCTGCTGATCGTGTACGTCTGGAACGCGCGACGGTACCTCCGCACGCGGCCGACTGCGTCGCAGGAGCCCGTGGTGTGATCGCAGAGACGCGCGACCGTCTCTTCCAGCGCGCCGCGCCGATCCGTGCGGCCCGTGCCGCGGCCGTCACCGGAATCGTGCTCGGGGTTCTCGCGGTCTGGATGACGCTGCCGCCGTGGACGGTCCGCGACCTCGCGTTCCCGATCGCGGCCGGCTTCCTTGCCGTGGTAGCCGGTATCGCAGCTGTGGCACGCGACGAGCGGCGCCTGGGACTGTGGGCGATCGGCATGGGCGTCCTCGGCGCCGCCGGCGGCCTCTGGCTGCAGGGCGTCGAGGGCGAGACGCTGGACTCGATCCTCACCGCGGGCCTGCTTGCCGCGACGCTCCGCTTCGCGACCCCGCTCGCGTTCGCAGCGCTCGGCGGCATCTTCTCCGAGCGCTCGGGCGTGGTGAACATCGGGCTCGAGGGGATGATGCTCTTTGGCGCGTTCTTCGCCGTCTGCGGCTCTGAGGTGAGCGGCAACTGGGTCGTCGGCCTGCTCGCCGGGATGCTCTTCGGCGGCCTGCTCGCCCTGGTGCACGCGTTCTTCTCGATTCACCTGCTCGCCGACCAGATCGTGAGCGGTTTCGCGGTCAACCTGCTTGCGCTCGGCGCGACGGGCTACCTCTTCACGTCGATCTACCCCGACGGCATCCCGAGCGGGATCGACCGCGTGCCGAACGTCCACCTTGCGTTCCTCGACGACATCCCAGGGATCGGCGACTTCCTGTTCGACGTCTTCGGCAACCTCAACCTGCTCGTCTGGCTGATGCTGGTCAGTGTCGTCGCGACGTACGTGTTCCTGTTCAGGACGGCGCTCGGCCTGCGCCTGCGCTCGGTCGGCGAGCACCCGCGCGCAGCCGAGACGGTCGGACTGTCCGTCTACCGGATCCGCTACAGCGCCGTCGTCGTCTCGGGGATGCTCGCGGCGCTGGGCGGTGCCTTTCTCTCGCTCGGCTTCGTCGGCGGCTTCGCGGAGAACATGACGAGCGGCCGCGGCTTCATCGCGCTCGCCGCAGTGATCTTCGGGAAATGGCGGCCAGGGCTTGCCTTTGCGGCCACGCTGCTGTTCGGGTTCGGCTTCGCGCTGGCGATCCCGCTGCAGCGCGAGGCGGACGTGTCGGCGAATCTGATCGCGACGCTCCCGTACATCGTCACCCTCATCGCGGTCGCCGGCCTGATCGGCCGCTCGATACCGCCCGCCGCGGATGGACGTCCCTACAAGAAGCAGTAGCGCGAGGAACTGGCGCGCCCTCGGCGCGCTGCTGGTCGGCCTCCTCGCTGTTGCCGCGGTCCCCGCCGCGATCGCCGTCGCGAGCTACAGCGACGTCGAGCTGATCGACGCGGGGTGGGGGATCGCTCCTGCGGTCCTCCTCGGGCTCCTCGCGCTGTGGCTCGCCGGGCGCGCCCGCCGGCGGACCGAGCGGACGATCGGTCGGGTCGGCGGGAGGCGGACGGCGGCGCTCGCGCGCTTCCTCGGCGGGCTCGGCCTCTACCTCGCGGCGGCGGCGGCGCTCGCGCTCGGCGTGTACTACCTCCTGGAGCACCTGTCGGCGTAACGGCGCGCGGTCGGGCTGCCCGACCACGACTAGAATCGCCCGATGTTCGAGATCGGGACGAGCCTCCGCGAGGCGCGACTGCGCCACGGCCTCGATTTCGCGCAGCTCGAGTCGGCGACGAAGATCCGGGGCAAGTACCTGCGCGCTCTCGAGGACGAGCAGTTCGAGCAGCTCCCGGCGCAGACGTATGTCAAAGGATTCCTTCGGACCTACGCCGACGTCCTCGGCCTCGATGGGCAGCTCTACGTCGACGAGTTCAACTCCCGCTACGGAGTCGACGCGGACGAGCCGCCGGTTCGGACGCGCCCTGCGGTGCGGGCGCAGCGGCGAGTCCAGACGAACGTCGTGATCGGGGCGCTCGTCGGGATCGCGGTCGTGACGGCGCTCGTGATCGTCGCCTGGACTGCCGGATCGCCCGATGACCAGAACCTGCCCGGGGTCGGCACGACACGCTCCGCGAAAGAGCGCCCGGCGGTCCCGCGGCTGCCGAACGCGCCCGCGTCCATCACGCTCCGCGCGGTGCGCGCGTCCGTCTTCCTCCTTGTCCGCAAGAACTCGCCCAACGGGAAAGTGCTGTTCAACCAGTCGCTCGACGCAGGGGATTCGCGGCAATTCACCGTCCGACGTCTCTGGGTCAACACCGGCACGCCCGAGAACCTCCGCGTGCTGGTCGGCGGGAAGCGCACGCAGCTGCCCGGCGGCCGGCCGCAGGTCTTCTACGTCACCCGGCGCGGCATCTCGGGCGCTTGACCACGCCGCGGGCGCGCGTCGTCGTCACCGGCAGCGAGCTCGTCCGTGGTGATCGGCAGGACGCAAACGGCCCGTTCCTGGCACGCGAGCTGACACGGCTCGGGCTCGAGCCCGAAAACGTCACGATCGTGGGAGACGGGGAACGCGAGCTCGAGGCCGCGCTGCGCGAGGGCCTCGACGCAGACCTGCTCGTGACGAGTGGCGGGCTCGGCCCGACACACGACGACCGAACCGTCGAGCTGCTCGCGCGCGCGGCCGGGCTCGAGCTCGAGGTGGACGAGGCGCTCCGCATGCAGATCGAGGCCGTGTCTCGTGCCGTCGCCGAGCGCCTCCGGCGGCCGTACGCCGACTTCGAGCCGGGCGTTCGGAAGCAGGCGACGAGGCCGGCCGGGTCGCGCGCGGTCGGGATGGCCGGGACGGCGCCAGCGCTCGTCGTTCCGACCCGGCGGGCGGCGGTCGTCGTCCTGCCCGGCCCGCCCCGCGAGCTGCAACGGCTGTGGCCGCCGGCGCTCGAGCACGAGGCGGTGAAGCGCGTGCTCGAGCGCGCGACGCCCGCCGAGCGGCGGGTGCTCCGCTTCTTCGGCGCTTCGGAGTCGGAGCTCGCGCGCGCCCTCGAGGATCAGCACGGCAGCGGGGTCGACGTCACCATCTGCGCTCGTGACTTCGAGATCGTCGTCGAGCTGTTCGGCGACGGCGAGCCGGTCGCGGCCGTTTTGCGCGAGCGATCCGGGCGCCACCTGTTTGCCGAGGACGAGCGCACGATCGCGGAAATCGTCCTGGCGGACCTGCGGTCGCGCGGCTGGACGCTCGCGACCGCGGAATCGTGCACCGGCGGCATGGTCGCCGAGCGGGTCACCGAGATCGCAGGCTCGTCGGACGTCTTCATCGGCGCGGTCGTCGCGTACGCGAACGAGGTGAAGGAGCGTGAGCTCGGCGTGCCTGCGGCCGTGCTGGCAAAGCACGGAGCGGTCTCCGCGGAGACGGCGGCCGCCATGGCTCGAGGCGCGTGTGTGCGCCTCGGCGTCGACTGCGCGATCGCGGTCACGGGCGTGGCCGGGCCGGGGGGCGGGACGCCGGAGAAGCCCGTCGGCCTCGTGCATGTCCATGCCGAGACGCCCGAAGCGTCCCGCGGGATCGAGTTCTCGTACGGCGCGGACCGACAGTCGATCCGGCGGAGAGCGACCGTCGCCGCGTTGCATCTTCTGCGCCGAGTTCTTGCAGAGAATCGGCACGAAGCTGCGTGACATCGCCCGCTAGCGTTGACGCCGATGAACGGCTTCGACTCTTCTGCGGTCTCCGCCTCCCCGACGACGTCGTCGCGGACCTTGCGGCGTGGCAGGAGGAGCACCTGCGGGGTGGCAGAACCGTCCCGCGCACGAACCTCCATATCACGCTGGCGTTCCTCGGCAGCCGCCCGCGCACGGATCTCGATTCGGTCGCGGGCGCTCTTCGAGCCGCTGCAACCGCCGTGGAGCCGATCGAGCTCGAGCCCGTACGCTACCGCGAGGGGCGGAGCGCCGGCATGCTCGTCCTTCGCGACGGTTCGGGCGCGGCGAGGCGGCTCGCGGAGGACGTCCAGGAGCGGCTCGAAGGGCTCGGCGTCTACCGGCGTGAGGCGCGAGAGTGGCTTCCGCACGTCACCGTCGCACGCTTCCGCGAGCGCCCGCGGCTCCGGCCGCCGCTCCCCGCGCTCGGCCCGTTTGCACCGTCCGACGCGGCTGTTTACCTATCGAAGCTGCGCCAGGGTGGGGCGGAGTACGTCGTCCTCGAATCGGTCACGTTAGGAGGCACTTAGGTGGATCGTCAGCAGGCTCTCGATGCCGCGCTCGGCCAGATCGAGCGGAACTTCGGCAAGGGCGCCGTCATGAAGATGAACGACCGTGCGGCGGTCTCGATCGGCGCCGTCTCGACGGGGTCGCTCGCGCTCGACCTCGCGCTCGGAATCGGCGGCCTGCCGCGCGGCCGGATCGTCGAGGTCTTCGGCCCGGAGTCGTCCGGTAAGACGACCCTCGTCTACCACGTGATCGCCGAGGCGCAGCGCCGCGGCGGCATCTGCGCCTTCATCGACGCGGAGCACGCGATGGACCCGGCGTACGCGAAGCGGATCGGTGTCGACATCGACAACCTGCTCGTCTCGCAGCCGGACACCGGCGAGCAAGCCCTCGAGATCTGCGAACTGCTCATCCGCTCGGGCGCGCTCGACGTCGTCGCCGTGGACTCCGTCGCCGCGCTGACCCCGAAGGCCGAGATCGAGGGCGAGATGGGCGATACGCACGTAGGTCTTCAGGCGCGCCTGATGTCGCAGGCGCTGCGCAAGCTCGCCGGCACGCTCAACCGCACGGACACGATCTGCCTGTTCACGAACCAGCTCCGCGAGAAGATCGGGGTGATGTTCGGTTCCCCCGAAACCACTCCGGGCGGTCGCGCGCTCAAGTTCTACTCGTCGATCCGGCTAGACATCCGCCGGATCGAGACGCTCAAGGACGGGGTGGAGGCGATCGGCAACCGCGTTCGCGTCAAGGTCGTCAAGAACAAGGTCGCGCCGCCGTTCAAGCAGGCCGAGTTCGACATCATCTACGGCACCGGAATCTCGTGGGAGGGCACCGTCCTCGACGCCGCCCTGGAGCGGAAGGTCGTGACGAAGTCCGGCTCGTACTTCTCGTTCGGCGACGAGCGCCTCGGGCAGGGCCGCCACAACGCGACGGCGTTCCTGCGCGAGCACCCGGACGTCACCCAGGGGATTCTCGCGGCCGTTCAGATTCAGATCGGCCCCGACCAGGTTGCCTCCGCGCGCCTGCTGCCGACGGCCACGCCCGAGGACGCCGCGAAGGCGCGGGCCGAGGTCGGCGCCGAGGCGTAGGCGGACGTGTCCGAGGAGGATCGGCGCAGCGCGGTCGACGTCGCCGCGCGGCTGCTCCGGCACGGCGACCGGTCGCGTGCCGAGCTCGAGCGGCGGCTCGCCGAGCGGCAGATCGACCCGCAGACGATCGGCGAGGCGCTGGACACCCTCGAGCGTGTCGGTGTGCTCGACGACGAACGTACGGCGTCGTTCCGCGCCGCTAAGCTTGCGGAGCGCGGCTACGGCGGCCTGTGGATCCGCGCAGAGCTCGAACGCCGCGGGCTTCCTGTCGAGGCAGCGCTCACCGGGCTCGAGCCGGAGGTCGACCGTGCGGCGAAGCTCGTCGAGCGAAAATCCGTCAGCGCGGCGTGGCTCGCGCGGAAGGGCTTCGATCCGGAGGTCGTGGCGCGCGTTGCGGGTTCGGGGTCCCGGGCGGTACGATACGGCGCCTAAACCGTCACCAACAAAAACGCCTGCAATCATGGTTCTTCCGAATCGACGCGACCGGTACGCCCCACGAACACCCTGCTTCTAGCGACGTAGACGACTGACACAGAGGCGCGGCCTCGGTGCCGCGGATGGGCTCACCGATTCGGGACTGCCCTGCCGGCGTCCAACCGGAGGAGCTTGCGCATGCTCGTCGGCCTCGGCCTGTTGATCGGACTTGTCGTCGGCGGCGTGGTCGGGGCGGTCGCGATCCGAACCGTAGGCGCTTCGCGGTTCGACAAGGCACTGCGCACGCGCCAGGAGCTCCTGCAGGACGCGCAGCGCGAGGCCGAGGCGATGCGGCGGGAGGCGCGCGTCGAGGCGCGCGAGGAGGCGGTCAAGCTCCGCGCCGGGATCGAGGCCGAGAACCAGGAGCGACGCTCACAGCTCGCGCGGGTCGAGGAGCGCGTCGAGGCGAAGCAGCAGGAGGTCGACGCGTCGCTCGAGGAGATCCGAAGGCGGGAGCAAGGGCTCGACGACCGGGAGGAAGCCTCGAAGCAGCTCCACACACAGCTCAAGGAGACGAAGCAGCACCAGCTTCGCGAGCTCGAGCGGCTGGCCGGGATGACCGTCGCCGAGGCGAAGCAGCATCTGCTCGAGCGAAGCGAAGACCTCGTTCGGCACGAGCTCGCGCGGCAGGTGCGGCAGATGGAGGAGGAAGCGCGGAGCGACGCAAAGCGGCGCGCGCGGAACCTCGTCGCCGACGCCCTTCAGCGTGTCGCCGCGTCACACGCGGCCGAGACGACAGTCACCCTCGTGGAGCTCCCCACGGACGACATGAAGGGGCGCATCATCGGCCGCGAAGGCCGGAACATCCGCGCGCTCGAGCACCTGACGGGGGTCGACATCATCATCGACGACACGCCGAACGCCGTCGTCCTGTCGTCCTTCGACGGTCTGCGCAGAGAGACCGCGCGCCTGACGCTGACGAAGCTGATCGAGGACGGTCGCATCCATCCGGCGCGCATCGAGGAGATGTACTACCAGTCGAAGTCGGAGCTCGAGGAGTACGTCAAGCAGGCGGGTGAGCAGGCCGTCTTCGAGGCGAACTGCGGCGACTTCCACGAGGAGCTGGTCAGGGTCCTCGGCCGCCTCCGCTACCGCACGAGCTACGGCCAGAACGTCCTCAAGCACACGCTCGAGGTCGTGCACCTGGGCGGGATCATGGCCGTCGAGCTCGGCGCAGGCGTCAAGACGACGAAGCGTGCGGCGCTCCTGCACGACATCGGCAAGGCGATGACGCACGAGGTCGAGGGCTCGCACGCGCTGATCTCGGCGCAGCTCGCGCGGCGCTACGGCGAGTCTCAGGGCGTCGTCCACGCGATCGAGGCACATCACTACGAGGTGCAGCCGCAGACGGTCGAGGCGGTGCTGCTGATCTCAGCGGACGCGATCTCGGCCTCGCGCCCGGGCGCACGCGGCGAATCGCTCGAGAACTACATCAAGCGCCTGGAGTCGCTCGAGGGGCTCGCGGCCTCGCATCCGGGCGTGGAGAAGGTCTACGCGCTCCAAGCCGGACGAGAGATCCGCGTGATCGTCAAGCCTCAAGAGGTCGACGACGACACGGCCGTGCTGCTCTCGCACGAGATCGCGCGCGAGATCGAGGACCAGCTCGAGTACCCCGGCCAGATCAAGGTGACGGTGATCCGCGAGAGCCGCGCCACCGACGTCGCGTCGAACAAGCTGGACGCGCGGGCCGCCGCTCGGGCCTCGCAGGTCGACGCGGCGTAGCGCGCTCCCGGGCATGCGGTTCGGCTGGGCCTAGGCTCTTCTGGCAAACGCGGTCACGGCGCCGAGCCCGACGTACACCGTTCCGGAGGCGTAGCGGAGGATCGATCGGCGGCGGCGGAGGAAGCGGCCGAAGAAGCCCGCCGCAAAGGCGTACAGCGAATCGCTGGCGAGGCCGAGTACGACGAAGACGAGGCCGAGCGCGACCACCTGCGGCCAGACTGCGCCCCGGTCCGGGTCGACGAATTGCGGGAGGAACGCGAGGAAGAACAGTGCCGTCTTGGGGTTCAGGACGTTCACGACGACCCCGCGGGCGAACGCGCGGCGGAGCGGCTCCCGGCGGTGCTCGACTTCGACGGGCGTGCGCTCGAGCAGGCGCCGGACGCCAAGGTAGACGAGGTAGGCGGCGCCGGCGTACTTGACGATGCTGAACGCCGTCGCCGAGGCGACGATCAACGCCGAGAGGCCGACGGCGGCGGCCGCGACGTGCACGAGCGTCCCGAGGTGGATTCCGGCAACGGAGGCGAGACCCACACGCCGCCCCTGGCCGACGCTCTGCGCGACGATGTACAGCACCGCCGGTCCGGGCACGAGCAGCAGCGCGACGCACGCCGCGGAGAACACGGCGAGCGTTCCGGAAGTCGGGAGCACCATGCAGCCATTGTTGCGGTCCGTGTCAACGCCGACGGGTTGATTTCCGCATCGCGCGCTCTCGTCTCGGCCCGTCCTCAGCCGAGGGCGGCTCGGTGACGCTGCGCCGTCTGCGGAATCGCGCCCAGTCGACGCGGTGCCTGCCGAGCACGGCGTGACGCGGGAGCCGGTCGCCTCAGTCGTTCGACCAGCCTTGGCTTCGCGGACGCGAAACACGATAGAGGTAGACGCCGGGACAGACCGGTCTCCCACGAGCCGGGGCGGCCCGCAGCGGCCGCCCGCCCCTGTCCCCGAGTCGCAGCAACCTCGCCGGCGGGGTCGCCGCTACCCTCCGTCTGCGTATGTACCGGCGCTACTTCGTCACGACGTTCGGGTGCCAGATGAACGCGCACGACTCCGAGCGCATCAAGGGGCTGCTCGAGGACCTCGGTCTCGGCGAAGCGGCGTCGCGCGAGGAGGCGGACGTGCTCGTGTTCAACACCTGCACGATCCGGGAGAAGCCCGACACGAAGTTCGCCGCCTACATGGGCGACGCAGCCGCGCAGAAACGCACGAATCCGGAAACCGTGATCGCCGTCGGCGGCTGCTACGCCGAGGCGCAGCGCGACCGGTTGTTCTCCCTCTACCCGCACGTGGATCTCGCATTCGGTCCGGGGTCGATCCCGCACCTCGCCGGCTGGCTCGGCGCGGGCGGGTTCGGCGTGCAGCGCTCGGCATTCGGCATCGCAGAGGAGCGCCGCTTCGCCGCGACGCTGCCGATGCACCGCGAGCGGTCGTTCCAGGCGTGGGTGCAGATCTCGATGGGCTGCAACTCGAAGTGCGCGTACTGCATCGTTCCGGCGGTGCGCGGCCGCGAGGTGTCTCGCAGGCCGGGCGAGATCGTCGCCGAGGTCGAGCGGCTCGCCCGCGACGGCGTCCGCGAGATCACGCTGCTCGGCCAGAACGTGAACTCGTGGGGGCGAGATCTGCTGCCCGACCTGAAGACCGAGTTCGGCGAGTTGCTGCGCGCGTGCGACGCCGTCGACGGGATCGAGCGGATCCGCTTCACGTCGCCGCACCCGAAGGACTTCCGCGTGCCAGTGATCGCGGCGATGGCGGAATGCGGCGCGGTCTGCGAGCACACACACCTGCCGCTCCAGTCCGGATCGACGCGCATTCTGAAGGCGATGCGCCGCACATATTCGCGCGACCGCTACCTACGGCTCGTCACGGAGCTTCGCGCCGCGATCCCGGATCTGGCGCTGACGACAGACATCATCGTCGGCTTTCCGGGCGAGACGGAGGACGATTTTCGCGCGACCATCGATGTCGTCGAGGAGGTCGAGTTCGACGGCGCCTTCACCTTCGTCTATTCGCCGCGCCAGGCGACGGAGGCGGCTGCGATGCCCGGTCAGGTGTCAGAAGACGTGAAGCGCGAGCGCATCGAGCGTCTCGTGGAGGTCGTTCAGCGGGTCGCGAGGCGACGCAACGACGCGCGTATCGGCACGTCGGAGCAGGTGCTCGTCGAGGGGCCGTCGCGGACCGATCCGATGCTGCTCCGGGGGCGCACGCGGCGAAACACGACCGTGAACTTCGCCGGCTTCGCGGCGTCCGGCGATCTCGTCGACGTGCTGATCGACGGCGCCACGTCGACGACGCTCCGCGGCCGCCAGGCCGCGCTCGTTGCTGCCTAGAGCGCCAAGAGGCTCAGGGGTCTGCGCGGGAAAATCCGGAGCGATGGCAACACCGTTTCCCGGGCTCGTCCTCGCAATCTTCGGCCCGACCGCCAGCGGCAAGACAGCGGTAGCGGAGGCAATCGCAAAGCGGATCCCGGCGGAGGTCGTGTCCGCGGACTCGATGCAGGTCTACGAAGGCCTGCAGATCCTCACGGCGCAGCCCGAGTCGCCGACGCGGCTCGTCGCGATCTGGCCGCTCTCGCACGAGGCATCGGTCGCCGATTACGCGAGGCTGGCGCACGCGGCCGTCGACGAGATTCTCGACGGTGGAAGGACCGCGATCGTCACCGGTGGTACCGGCCTGTACTTCCGCGCGGCCCTCACCGACCTCGCGCTGCCCCCTGCACCGGCAGCGGGAGCTCGCGAACGCTGGCACGCGTTCTACGACGCGCACGGCGCATTGCACGCGCACGGACGGCTGCAGGCCCTCGATCCGGAGGCGGCGGCCGGCCTCCACCCAAACGACCGGCGGCGCGTCGTCCGTGCTCTCGAGCTCGCCGAGGCGGGCTCGTCGCTCGCGCGAGACCGCGACCGCCTGTGGAGCGACGAGACGCGCCACCCGACGCTCGTCTTCGGGCTCGAGGTTGCGCCCGACGAGCTTCGCCGCCGGATCGACGCGCGCGGGCGCGCGATGTTCGAAGCCGGGGCGGTCGAGGAGGTGCAGCGTGCGCTAGCCGCTGGGCCGGTCTCGCACACGGCGCGCTACGCGCACGGCCTCGAGGACATCGCGACGCTCCCGCGGCCGGAGGCGCTCGAGGCAATGCTCGCCCGCGTCCGGCGCTACGCCGCTTACCAGCGCAAGTGGATGCGGCGGATCTCCGGGCTGATTACGGTTGACGCCGACCGTTCTCCCGACGAGGTCGCCGATGAGATTCTCGCGCTGGCACGCGCACGGCAACGTCTACCTGCTCGCGGAGGACCGCGGGCTGACACCTGAGCGCGTTCGCGCCGAAGTCGGCGATGCGGACGGCATCCTCGAGGTCGTCCAGGTCGACGGCGCCGAGGCCGAGATCGCGATCTGGAACCCCGACGGCTCCGTCGCGGAGATGTCGGGGAACGGCACGCGGATCGCTGCGCGCTGGCTCTCGGAGCGCACCGGACTGCGTGATCTAGTCGTTCGTACGGGCGGGCGCGAGATTGGTGCGCGCCTGCTCGCAGACGGCCGGATCGAGCAGGAGATGGGAGAGTTCCACGCGTTCGAGCTCGAGCGTGTCGGAGACTTCGATGTCACGCGCGTGTCCGTTGGGAATCCGCACGCCGTCGTTCTGGGCGATCCGGCCGACCTGCCGAGAATCGGGCCGCTGCTCGAGACGCATCCACGCTTCCCGGAGCGGACGAACGTCCAGGTCGCGCGACGCGAAGGGGCCGGCCGCGTGACCGCGCGCGTCTGGGAGCGCGGCGTGGGGGAGACGCGGTCGTCCGGAACCAGCGCCGTCGCGGTGGCTGCGGCGACGCACGGGAGCGGGGACGTCGTCGTCGCGTTCCCCGGCGGCGAGCTCTTGGTCCGCCTCGAGGACGGCCGCGCGTGGTTGACCGGGCCGGCCGAGCGCGCGGATTAGGTGCGAGGTCGGCACAGTCTCGACACAAATTCCTCATTACGATCGGCAGTGGGTGGTGGGATGGGGTGCCCCGGCGGGTGATGCAGTGAGACGTTTCGGCGCGCGCTCCGCCGGCTTGGGGACGAGAGCCTGCTCGAGTTTCGCCGCGGCCGCGGCATCACCGTCGCCGGACGCCGGAGCGCGGAGCTCGTCGCACAGGCGCGCGAACTCGTCCGCTCGCGCAGCGGCAGGGGCTATCGCGTCGACGAGCTCGTGAAGGTCATCCAAGACGTGGGCTGAGCTCGACGCGCCGACCGCCAGGCAGCCGGCTCTACGACGCCACGCCGTAGTCGCGCAGGGCCGCGTTCAGCGCGAGCCGGTCGTGCGACTCGTCGCGCCAGCCGACGATCAGGGGCGTCGGCAGGCCGTACGTGCCGGCCCGGAACTCGCGCTGGCGAACTCCGGGCACGACGATCGCGCGCGCGGGGACCTCGCCGCGATGCTCGAACGGCTCGTCTCCCGTCACGTCGATCACCGGGATCGAAGCGGTCAGCACCACACCCGCGCCGAGCACGGCGCGCTCCCGCACGACCACGCCCTCAGTGACGATGCAGCGCGACCCGACGAGGACGCCGTCCTCGACGATCACCGGGCGCGCGTTGACAGGCTCGAGCACGCCGCCGATCCCCACGCCCCCGGCGATGTGCACGTCGGCACCGATCTGCGCGCAGGAGCCGACGGTCGCCCACGTGTCCACCATCGTCCGCGGGCCGACCCAGGCGCCGATGTTCACGTAGCTCGGCATCAGCACAACGCCACGCGACAGGAACGACCCGTACCGCGCGACCGCGGGCGGCACGACACGCACGCCGAGCTCCTCGAAGTTCCGCTTGAGCGGGATCTTGTCGTGGTACTCGAACGGCCCGACCTCGACCGGCTCCATCTTCCGCTGCCGGAAGTACTCGAGGATCGCCTCCTTGGCATCCTCGTTCACGGCCCACTCGCCGTCGCGCCTCTCGGCGACGCGAAGCTCGCCGCGATCGAGCGCGGCAATCGTCTCGTCGACGCTCACAGCAGCCGGCGGAGGATTGCCGCCGCGCGCTCGCAGGCGTCGAGATCGGGAACGAGCGCGAGCCGCGCGTAGCCCTCGCCGCTCGGCCCGAAGTACGAGCCGGGCGCGACGACGACGCCGCGCTCGAGCAGCCGCTCGGCGAACGACTCGGACGTCTCGTCGCTCGGCACGCGGAACCAGAGATAGAAGGTCGCGACGCTCGACCCGGACGCCAGATCGAAGAGCGGCGCGAGTGCAGCACGCTTGCGTGAGTACCGGGCACGCGTCTCCTCGACGTGCTCCTCGTCCGCCCACGCGGCCACGGACGCGCGCTGGACGAACTCCTGCGGCGCCGTCCCGACGTTGGGGCGGAATGCTCGCAGCGCCGCGATGACGTTCGGCTGCGCGCAGACGAACCCGCTTCGGTAACCGGTCATGGACGACCGCTTCGACAACGTCTGGAAGACGACGACGTTCGTCCGGTCGTCGAGCTGTAGCGCAGAGAGCGGCGGCTCGTCGAACCACAGCTCGGTGTACGCCTCGTCGGCGGCGAGGTAGAAGCCATGCTCCCGGGCGCGTGCGGCGAGTTTCTCGAGGTACGCGTGCGACGCGACGGCGCCGGTCGGGTTGTGCGGATAGTTCGACAAGAAGATCGCGCAGCGTTCCCAGTCGTCATCCGCGACCGCGTCGAGGTCGGGCAGCCACGCGTTCTCCTCGCGCAGCGGCACGAACCGCACGTCGGCGCCCGCGAACGCCGCGCCACGCTCGTAGACGGGGTACGCGGGCTCGGGGACGAGCACGAGGTCCTTGCCGGGACGACAGGCGACGAGTGGAAAGAGGAAGATCGCCTCCTTCGACCCGTAAGTCGGGATGAGCTCGCGATCGGCGTCGACGTCGACTTCGAACCGCCGTCCGAGCCACGACGCGATGGCGTCCCGCAGCTCGGGCAGGCCGGGCGCACGCGGATAGCCGGCTGTCGCCGGCAGCGCGTCCGCGAGCGCGCGCTGGATGAACGCCGGCGTCGCCTCGATCGGGTCGCCCATCCCGAAATCGATGAGATCGACACCCGCTTCGCGCGCCGCCGCCTTCGCCTCGTCGAGGCGCACGAACGGATACGTCTGCAGCGCCTCGAGCACGGGGGAGAGGGTCACGCCGAGACCGTAGCCGCGAACCGAAGCAGGGCGTCATAGCTCCGGTGGAGCTCCGCGATCGCGACGCGCTCGTCCTGTCGGTGCGCGTACCTCGTTGCACCAGGACCGAAGTTGATCGCGTCGAGCCCTTGGGCCGAGAACTCGGCGACCGGCGTCCACGCCTGCTTCGGCGCGACCGCAAAGTCGCCGACGTCGCGCAGCGCGCGAACGAGCGGCGACTCGGCGGCGACGCGCCCCGGCGGCGAGTTTCCCGCGAGCTCGAGGTCGCCTCTGTCGCCGACGAGCGTCCGGAGGAACTCCTCGGCACCGGCCGAATCGCGATCGGGCGCGTACCGGAAGTTGAGCACCGCCGTCGCCTCGGCGGGCACGACGTTGGTCGCGATGCCGCCGGAGATGCCCGTGATCGAGACCACCTCGCGAAACACGAGCCCCTGAATCGCGACGTCGCGCGGCTCCACGTGAGCAAGGGGCGCGAGGCCGTCGATCGCGAGCGAGATCGCGTTCACGCCCGTCCACGGCCGCGCCGAGTGGGCGCTCTCGCCGCGGAAGACGACGCGCGCATTCAGGTTGCCGAGGCACCCCGCGTGGATCTCGTTGTCTGTCGGTTCCATCATCACGACGAGCTCGCAGTCGAGCCCGTGGCGCTCGAAGAACTGCGGCAGCGCCGACTCGCCCGCGGGCAGCTCCTCGCGTCCGAAGAAGAGAAAGCCGAACGGCGCGCCGGCGCGCGCGAGCTCGAGCATCACCGCGCAGCCGCCCTTCATGTCGGAGGCGCCGAGACCGACGACCCACCCGCCGTCGAGCGAACCGGGCCGGTTGTCCTGGGGCGGAACGGTGTCGACGTGCCCCGCGAGCACCACGCGACCTGGCCAGAAGAGCACCGTGTCGTCGTCGTA
>Ga0126312_10001698_pt1 | contig 14522 bp, 10 predicted proteins | sample Plot104A_FD_92537 | JGI IMG/M metagenome (GOLD analysis project Ga0126312, IMG submission 92537) | Serpentine soil microbial communities from UC McLaughlin Reserve, CA, USA - Plot104A | ecosystem: Environmental > Terrestrial > Soil > Grasslands | place: USA: UC McLaughlin Reserve, Lake County...
GGCGAGAGCACGCCAGGGCAGCCTGTTCAAGCGGGCCATGTTCTCCGGATTCGCCGCGCTCGCGTGGGTTCCTACCCGCCCCGCGATCGGAGCCCGTCGCGCGTTGACGGCGCATGTCGCCGTCAACCCGCGACCGGTCGCATCGTCAGGCGGGATCGGCCACGAGCGCGCGGCCGAGCGCGTCGACGTCGCCGGCACCGAGCGTGAGCACGAGGTCGCCCTCGCGCGCGCGGTCTGCGAGCAGCCGCTGCGCCTGGGCGAAGGACGGGAGCCACGCGACGGGCCGGCCGCCGGCGGCGTCGGCGGCGGCGCGTGCGACGAGGAGCCCGGAGACGCCGGGGAAGTCCTCGGTGCGCTCGCGCGCGGGATACACGTCCAGCACGACGACCTCGTCGGCGGCGGCGAGGGCCGTGCCAAATTCGGCCGCCTGTCTCGCGGTGCGCGAGTACAGGTGCGGCTGGAAGACCGCGATGACGCGGCGCGGCCGCAGCGTGCGGGCCGCCTCGATCGTGGCGGCGACCTCGGTCGGGTGGTGGGCGTAGTCGTCGACGACCTCTGCGCCCTGGCTCGTGGCGCCGAGTCGCTCGAAACGGCGGCCCGCTCCTTCGAAGTCGCGCAGCGCGGCCGCCGCCGCGGCGGGCGCGGCCCCCGCGAGCCGCGCGGCGGTGAGCGCCGCCGCCGCGTTGCGGGCGTTGTGCGTCCCCGGCACGCTCAGCTCGACCGCCGCTCCGTCGAGCGTGAAGCGCGAGCCGCCGGCGGTCAGCTCCGGCTCGGCGTCGAACGGCACGACCGGGATCCCGGCCGGCGCCAGGGCGAGCAGGCCGGGCCGGTCCCATACGACGGCGGCGCGGTCGGCGAGCGCGAGGAAGGCGCGGAACGTCTCGTCGACGTCGCGCTGGGAGGAGTACGTCGTGTGGTGGTCGAGCTCGGCGTTTGTGAGCACAGCGATCCCGGGGGCGAGGCGAAGCAGCGAGCGGTCGGACTCGTCGGCCTCGACGACGAGCCACTCCCCCGTCCCCCAGCCGGCGTTGGAACCCGTCGACCGGACGGCACCGCCCACGAGGTACGCGGGGTCCATCCCACATCCGCGCAGCACGTGAACGAGCATGCTCGACGTCGTCGTCTTGCCGTGTGTGCCGGTCACGGCGATCGTCGGGCGCAGCCGCGTGAGCTCGCCCAGCAACTCGGCGCGATGGAGCTCGCGCAGCCCGCGCTCGCGCGCCGCCACCCGTTCCGGGTTGTCCGCCGGGATCGCGCTGGAGACGACGACCTCGGCGTCCTCCGGCACGTTGGCGCCGTCGTGGCGGGGGGCGGGCTCGATTCCGAGCTTGCGCAGCTGTGCGGTGTAGGGCGAGCCGGTGGCTCGGTCGGAACCGGTCACGTCGGCGCCGAGCGCGTGCGCGACGAGCGCGAGGCCGCTCATGCCGGCGCCTCCGATCCCCACGAAGTGCAGCCTGCGGCCGGTCCAGGGATTCACGGCGGGCAGCGTAGAAGAGCGCGTCCGGGGTGCCTGCGCCGGCACGGCGGGGCAGCGCGATCCGCCGGCCGCCGGCGCGATCTCCGGCCGCCGGCGCGATCACCGGCCACCGCCCGTCGCCGGCATCCCATGCGATCACCGGCCACCGCCCGTCGCCGGCATCCCGCGCGATCACCGGCCACCGCCCGTCGCCGGCATCCCACGCGATCACCGGCCACCGCCCGTCGCCGGCATCCCACGCGATCACCGACCGCCGCCCGTCGCCGGCATCCCCACGCGATCACCGACCGCCGCAGGTCCGCGGGCCTCGACCGCGCTCGGCGACGGCTCAGCCGGACCCGCCCGCGGCGGCGAGCACGGCGTGCGCGACCTCCTGGGCGGCGTCCGGCCGCGCGAGCCGCTTCGAGGCGGCCGCCATCGCCGCTAGCCGGTCGGGGTCGAGCAGGATCGCGTCGACCCCCGCGCGCAACCGCTCGGGCGTGAGCGCGTCGTCGCGGATCACGACGGCGGCGCCGCCCACCTGCATCCAACGCGCGTTCGCGGTCTGGTGGTCGGCCGTCGCATGCGGGTACGGCACGAGCACCGCGGGCACGCCGTACTGGGCGAGCTCGAATATCGAGCCGCCCGCGCGCGCGACGGCCAGATCGGCCGCCGCGAGCGCCTGGCCGAACGGCGTGACGTAATCGCGCAGGTCGTAGTGGGGTCCTGGCGCCGCGAGCTCCCCGAAGTCGCGCCGTCCGGCGACGTGGAGCACCCGGTACGGAGCGTCGGCGAACGCCGCCAGCGCGGCGTGGTTGATCGAGTGGGCGCCGAGCGAGCCGCCGAAGACCAGCAGGCAGCGCTCCTCCGCGCGGATCCCGAGGGCGGCGCGCGCCGGGCCGCGCTCCGCGTCACGCGGCGGCACCGGACGGCCGGTGACGACGTAGCGGTCGGCGTTGCGCCCGCGAATCGGGAACGCCAGGCAGACGCGCGCGGCGCGGCCCGCGAGCAGCCGGTTGCTCAGCCCGAGGTGGGAGTCGGCTTCGGTCAGCACAAGCGGGACGCGCCGCAGCACCGCGGCTAAGCCGACCGGCCCGGCGACGTAGCCGCCGCCTCCGAGGACGGCGTCGGCCTGGCGCTCGCGCAGGATGCGGCCCGCCGCGCGCAACGCGAGCGCGGCCTTTGCCGCGGCTCGCATGGCCTTGATCGGGTTGGCGCGTGAGATGCCCTCGACGGCGATCGCGTCGAGCGGGTAGCCGGCGGCCGGGACGAGCTCCGCCTCGGCACGCTCGCCGCCCACGAACGAGACCTGCGCGCCCTCAGCCCGCAGCGCGTCGGCCACCGCGATGGCCGGCACGACGTGCCCGGCCGTCCCGCCGGCCGCGATCACGATCCGCGGCGCGCTCATCCTTCCTCTCCACGGCGCGTAGGTGCGCCGAGCCGCCGCCCGCCACGTTGAGGAGGAGGCCCATCGCGGCCAGCAGCACGATCAGCGAGCTCGAGCCCGACGAGATGAAGGGCAGCGGCACGCCGGTCAGCGGCGCGAGTCCGAGCACGGTGTAGATGTTGAGCAGCGCCTGGCACAGGATCAGCGAGGTCAGTCCGGCGGCGAGCAGCTTGGCGTACGCGCCGCGGGCGGCCTTCGCGGTGCGCAGGCCCGCGTACCCGATCATGCCGTAGAGCGCGAGCAGGCAGCAGATCCCCGCCAGCCCGAGCTCCTCCCCGATGACCGCGAGGATGAAGTCCGTGTGCGCCTCAGGGAGGTAGAAGACCTTCTGCACCGACTGGCCGGGACCGACGCCGAAGAGCCCGCCGGAGCCGATCGCGATCTGGCCCTGCACGGACTGGAAGCCGGTATCGGCCGCGTCGGCCCAGGGATTGAGGAAGGCCGTGAGCCGGGCGCGGCGGTAAGGCTCGAGCAGCGCGAAGATCATGACCAGCGCCGCGACGCCCGCGGCGACGAGCGCGAGCTGGCGCAGCGGCAGGCCCGCCGCCACCAGCATCGCCGCGAGCGTGAATCCGATCACCAGCGCCGTCCCGAGGTCGGGCTGCGCGGTGATCAGGAGCACGGCGCAGCCCGCGGGGAGGAAGATCGGGCCGGCGACGCCGCGGAGGCTCTTGGCGATCTTGGGTCGCGCCGCGAGTGTCGCGGCCGTGTGGAGTACGAGCGCGAGCTTCATCAGCTCGGCGGGCTGGAACTGCATCGGGCCGGCGCCGAGCCAGCGGCGCGCGCCGTTCACGGTCACGCCGAACCCGGGCATTAGCACGAGCACGAGCAGGGCGAAGGCGGCGAGCAGGAGGGGCGGCGTGAAGCGGCGGGCGTGCGCGAGCCCGTAGCGCGACAGCAGCTGCATGACGCCGAGCCCGGCCGCGCCGTACATGACGTACTTCACGAGGTACGCCGTCCCGTCGCCCTGCCCCTCGAGGAGGGTGCGCGCGGAGGAGGCCGAATACACCATCACCGCGCCCCCGGCGAGGAGGCAGAACGTGGCCGTGAGGAGCAGTCGGTGCTCGAGCGGCTGCTGCCTGGGGGGCCTGGCCATCAGAGCGGGATTCGACAGGACGCGCCGGACGCCTCCCGGCGGCGCGCCGGACGCCTCCCGGCGGCGAGGTGAGCGGTTCCCTGTCGTGGTCACGGCGCGGCGCATTTGGGGCCCGGGCGGCATTTACCGCGTGCGGGGCGGGTGGGCGCCGGTCAACGCAGGTCGTTTGCGCGATTCCGGGGCGCGACCGGCGTTGACGGCGATCGGCCGTGAACGCCGGTCGCCTTCGCGATTCGGGGCGCGGCCGGCGTTGACGGCGACATGGACCGTAAACCCCGGTCGCCTTCGCGATTCGGGGCGCGGCCGGCGTTGACCGCCACATGGGCCGTACACGCCGGTCGCCTCCGCGATTCCGTGCCCGACCGGCGTCGACGGCGACACGGGCCGTAGACGCCGGTCGCCTTCGCAATTCGCGGGCGCGACCGGCCTTGACCGCGACGTGGCGCGGTGAACGCCGCACACCGGCTAAGCGGGGCCAGCCCTGCAGCGTCGACGGCGATATGCGCCGTCAACGCTGCACGCGGGGCGAAGCGCGGCGGCCGGTGCAGCGTTGACGGCGACATGCGCCGTCAACGCCGCACATCGATCCGAACGTCGCGGGTGTGCGGCGTTGACGGCGACTCGCATTCGCGACCGACCGCGTTCGCGGCGGCCCGCGAGCCTCCCCATCCTCTCCCTCGACGCACCGTTCACCTACACGCCGCGAGCGCAGGAGCCGACCGCGGAACCGCTGCCAGCCTCCCGATCCTCTCCTCGATGCCGCCGTTGACCTACGCGCGGCGAGCCCGGCGGCCGACCGCGGAACCGCGCCGACGTCGTTCGAGGCGCCCGCCGGTGGCCGGGCGGGACGGTCAGCGGCGTGCGAGTGTCTTGAAGTGGTCTCCCCTTGTCCGAAGGAGCGGTGCTGGTCGCAGCAGGCTCGCATGCCGGGAGAGCAGGACGCCGTCGCCGCAGCGGCGGCGCGCGCGGCCGGGATCGCGCGCTCGAGATCGCTCCATTGGCCCAGCGCGACACTCGCACCCGCGCGCCCGGATCGGCCCCTGCCGTCCCTCGAACTCGAGTGTCATCCCGCGTCATGGGACGAACCCGAGCGCCCGGAACCGGCCCAGCCGCCCCTCGCACTCGAGCCTCAACCAGCGTCACCAGGGCGCACGCGCGCGCCCGGATTCGCCTTGCCGCCCTCGAACTCGAGCCCTTCGGCCTCGAGCCGGCGGCGGACCTCCGCCGGGTCGCCGAGCGCGGTCGCGCCGACCGTGCCGTCGGACTTCAGGACCCGGTGCGCGCCCGGAGGCTCCTCGCGCAGGAAGCGCTGGTTGAGCGTGCGGGCATGGCGGTCGGTGCCGCCGCAGGCGTGCGCGACGTCGCCGTAGCTCATCCACCCGCCCGGGGGAATGGTGGCGAGGACTTCGCGCAGTCGATCGGATTCGATGGTGCTCATGAAGCCGACCATAAGCGCGGGAGTCGCGAATCCGGCCGCACGCAACGCAATCGGCACGAAGTCGGTGCAGATCGGCTAAGGAGTGATCGACTGCTGATACAGCGTGAAGCCGATCGCGCTGCAGACCGCGGCGACGATCCAGAAGCGCAGGATGATCTTGGTCTCCGACCAGGCCGCGAGCTCGAAGTGGTGGTGGATCGGCGCCATCAGGAAGACCCGCTTGCGAAACGCCTGGAACGAGAAGACCTGGATCAGCACCGAGAGCGCCTCGATCACGAAGATGCCGCCCATGACGATCAGCAGCACCTCGGTCTTCGTCATCACCGCGAGCGCCGCGATCGCGCCGCCCAGCCCGAGCGATCCGGTGTCGCCCATGAAGATCGAGGCCGGGAACGAGTTGAACCAGAGGAAGCCGACGCACGCGCCTACGAGGCACGCCGCCACCAGCGCGAGGTCCGTCTGGCGCGTGGTGAACGTGATGCCGATGTAGGCGAGCAGCACGATCGCCGAGCAGCCCGCCGCCAGCCCGTCGAGCCCATCGGTGAGGTTGACGGCCGACGTCGTCCCCGCGACCACGAGGTAGATCAGAACGGGATAGAAGTAGCCCAGGTCGATGACGGCGTCGCGCAGGCGCAGGTTGAGCGTGTCGGGCAGGTCCGCCCAGCGCGTGGCGACGAGCCAGAGCGCCACGGAGATCGCCATCGTCACGATGAGCTTCCAGCGGCCGCGCATGCCGAGCGAGCGCTTCTTCACGAGCTTCATGTAGTCGTCGGCGAACCCCAGCGCGGCGCACGCCAGCGCCACGCCCATGACGCCGACCGAGCGCGCGTCGAGGTCGCTGAGGAGGAGAAACGGCACCGCGATCGCGGTGAAGATGATTATCCCGCCCATGGTCGGCGTCCCCGCCTTGGCGTGGTGCTCCTGCGGCCCCTCCTCGCGGATCCGCTGCCCGAACTCGCGCCGGCGCAGGAACTCGATGAACTTGGGCGAGAGGAAGATGCAGATGAGCAGCGACGCCGTCCCGCCGATGAGGACCTCACCCATCAGGCGGCGTCCTCGGCGGCGAGCGCTTCGGCGACTACCTCGAGCCCGACGCCGCGCGAGGCCTTCACGAGCACGACATCTCCCGGCCGCACCAGCTCGCGCGCGAGCGAGGCAGCGTCCGCGGCGTCGGCGACGGCGTGAGCATCGCCGTCGTAGCGGTCGAGCATCGCGCGGGATCGCGGACCGACGGCGATCAGCAACTCGACTCCGGCGGCCGCCGCGTACGCGCCGATCTCGGCGTGGTGCTCGCGCTCGCGCGGCCCGAGCTCGAGCATGTCGCCGAGGACCGCGACGCGCCGTCCGGCCATGTCCTGCATGGAGAGGTCGTCGAGGGCTGCGCGCATCGACAGCGGGTTGGCGTTGTAGCAGTCGTTGACGATCGTTGCGCCACGAGCCAGCGCGACGCGCTCCCCGCGCAGCGCGCCGAAGCGCACGTCCACGCGGCCCGCAGGGCGCACGCCGATCGCCCGCGCGGCAGCCATCGCGGCGAGCGTGTTGAGCAGGTTGTGGCGCGAGTCGAAGGGTAGCTCCAGCTCGTACCGATCGGAACCGGCGACGACGACGTGGCGCTCCGGCACGGCATCCGGTATGGCGCCGCCGCGCAGCGACGCGCCCTCGAAGTGGACGTCGCCTCCCGGCCCGAACGTGACGACCGCCAGCTCGTCGCGCAGGTACGGCTCCAGCAGGGGCTCGTCCGACGGCACGACGGCGGTCGCGCCGTCGCGCATGCCGACAAGCAGCTCGCTCTTCGCACGCGCAACGCCCTCCAGCGACTGCATCTGCTCCAGATGGACCGGACCGACGTTTGTGACCACGCCGACGTCGGGCTCGCAGATCGCGGTCAGCTCCGCGATCTGGCCGAAGCCGCGCATCGCGAGCTCGAGCACGAGCACCTCCGTTCCCGGCGGCGCGGCGAGCAGCTCGAGCGGGAGCCCGATCTCCGTGTTGAAGTTGGCGCGGCTCGCCGCGACGCTGCGGTGGGGAGCGATCAGCGCCGCGGTCAGGTCCTTGGTCGATGTCTTGCCGACCGAGCCGGTGACCGCGATCACGTGGGCGGCGAGATCGCGGCGCCATGCCCGTGCAAGCGCGCCGAGCGAGGCCACCGGGTGCTCGGCGGCGAGCACCGCGCCGCTCGCTTCGACCGCCGCGGCCTCGTGCGCCCAGACCGGCGCCGCCAGCACGCCCCAGGCGCCGGCGCGCAGCGCGTCGGCCGCGAACTGCCCGCCGTCCACGCGCTCGCCGGGGAGCGCGAAGAAGAGGTCGCCCGGCTCGACCGCGCGCGAGTCGATCACGACGCGCGCGGGGCCATCGGCCGCACGGTCGATGCCGCGTACGAGCTCGGCTCCCGCCGCGCCGGCGATCCGCTGATCGGTCCAGTGCCTCACGCCGAGCCCCGCTCCGCGGGGACCCCGGACTCGCCGCCGCCGGACGCCGCAGCGCGGAGCGCCGCCCGCGCGATCTCGACATCGTCGAACGGTTCCTTCCGCCCGCCGGCGAACTCCTGCCCCTGCTCGTGGCCCTTGCCCGCGATTACGACGACATCGCCCGACTCCGCCAGCTCGACGGCGAGCACGATCGCCGCCCGGCGGTCGGACTGGCGTTTCACGTGAAACGCAGTGGGCGGCACGCCCCCGAAGATCTCGTCGATGATCGCCTCCGGGTCCTCCGAGCGCGGGTTGTCCGAGGTGACGATCGCGTAGTCGGCCAGCCGCGCGGCAACCGCGCCCATCAGCGGCCGCTTCGCACGGTCGCGGTCACCGCCGGCGCCGAACACCACGATGACGCGGCCCGAGGCGAGCTCGCGCGCCGAGACCAGCACGTTCTCCAGCGCGCCGGGCTTGTGCGAGTAGTCGACGAGCACCGCAAATCCCTGCCCCTCGTCGACCGCCTGCGCGCGGCCAGGGACCGCCACGACGTCACGCAGCGCGTCCGCCATCTCCCCGAGTCGCAGCCCGAGTGCGTCGCACACGGCCATCGCGACGAGCGCGTTGGCGACGTTGAAGCGGCCCCGCAGCGGCAGCTCGACCGCGGCCTCGCCGGCCGGCGACCGGACCGTGAACGCGCTGCCGTCGAGGTCCGCGCGCACGCCGACGGCCTGCCAGTCGGCCGGCCCGGCGAGCGAGACCGTGACCGGCGCCTCCAGCTGCGCCGCCAGCCGCCGCCCCCACTCGTCGTCGACCACGACGATCGAGTGGCCGACGTCGAACTCCTCGAAAAGCCGCCGCTTGGCCGCGAAGTAGCTCTCCATGTCCGGATGGAAGTCCAGGTGGTCCTGGCTGAGATTGGTGAACGCCGCGACTGCGAAGTGCACGCAGTCGACGCGGCGCAGCTCGAGCGCGTGCGACGAGACCTCCATCGCGCAGGCGCGCTCGCCTGCGTCGAGCATCGCGCGGAAGGTCGCCTGGAGGTCGATCGCCTCGGGCGTGGTGAGGGCCGCGGGCCGCTCCTCGCCGCCGATGACCCAGTTGACGCCGCCGATCAGGCCGCACCGCCTGCCGGCCGCCTCGAGCAGCTGGCGCACAATGTGCGTGGTTGTCGTCTTGCCGCTCGTACCGGTGATCCCGACGACCGGCAGCAGCGCGGTCGGATCGCCGTGCAGGCGCGCGGCGGCACGCGCCATCGCGGCGCGCACGTCGTCGACGAGCAGCTCCGGTACGCCGAGCCCGAGCGGCCGCTGCACCACGAGCGCGGCGGCGCCGCGCGCCACCGCGTCGGCGGCGAAGTCGTGACCGTCGCGGGTGAACCCGGGGACGCAGAAGAAGAGCGTGCCGGGCGCCACGGCGCGGTTGTCGTAGGCCAGGGCGACGACGTCGACGTCGGGCCCCTCGCCGAGCAGGTCGCGCAGCGTCATGCGGTGCGACACCCTAGCGGTGGGGGGTGACGAGCCCACGCGGCGGTGCGACCCGTAGCGGCGGGGGGTGACGAGCCCCCGCCGCCAGGGCGCTGCGGCTAGTGGATCCGTCCGGAATTTCGGCGGGTCGCCTGACGGCTTCCCGGTCGTGGCTGCCGGTGCCCGGCATCCGCGAGCATGCTGGTGGCACGTGACCGGATGCCGGGTGCCGGCAGCCGCGTGCGGGGCCCGTCAGAACCCGTCGAAATTTTGGACGGGTCCACTAGTTGCTCGACAGGATCAGGCGGAACGCGTTGTCCTGGTAGAAGCCGAGCCCGACGTCGTAGGTGCGCACCATGACGTTGGCTGCGGGCGGGCAGTCGAACGGCAGCCCGCCGCCCGCCTGGATCTGGAGCGTGACCAGCGTGTCGCTGCTGATCCCCGTCGCCGCGCCAGACGTCGGCCGGTCGCCCTCCGGGAACGTGAAGCAGTAGACGCCGTCGGCCGCGGTGACGGGGTGGTCGACCTGCGTCTGGTCGATGTTCTTGACGTCCTCCTGCAGGATGCCGGTTGAGCTGACCTCGGCGTACCGGTTCGGGCCGCCGTCCTTGCCGTCGGCGCCGGTCGGGCCGGCGGGTCCGGCGGCTCCCTGCGGGCCGGCGGGCCCGGTGGCGCCCTTCAACTCGGCCTTTGCGCCGTCGGTCAGGTTGTTGGCCTTCAGCGTGTGCTTCGCGATGTCCACGCCCTTGACCGTGCGGTCGGCGATCTCCTTTCCCGTGATCATCTTGGCCGCCGTCGCGGAGCCCGCGCCGACGAGCGCGAGCACGAGGAGGAAGGCGAGCGTCTTCCCTAGCGCCTTCATGTCCAACACCTCCATGTGTGGAATGAGAGTGGTTTCAGCAGGCCAGGACGCTCGCGCGGCGCAGCGCTTCCGGCGACGTGAACAACTTCACATGGCGAGCGCGCGCTGCGCGATCGCCGCGCCGGCGATCCCGCGCGGCAGCGTGCCGAACGCGCGCCCGCGCGACTCGCCCAGCCGGCCGGCGCAGAAGGCGTCGGCGACGGCGGGCGGCGCATGGCGCACGAGCAGCGAGCCCTGGAACGCGAGCGCGAGGTCCTCGATCGCGCGCCGCGCGAGCCACTGCGCCTCCTCCCCCGACAGCTCCGCGAGCGTCGCGGGGAGGGAGTCGAGGTGCGCGTCGAGCCGCCGGTCGCCGCCGCGGGCGACCTCGCACTCGGCCAGGAACGCCGGCAGGCCGTCGGGCTCGCGCGCGAGCGCGCGCAGGACGTCGAGCGAGATCACGTTGCCCGAGCCCTCCCAGATCCCGTTGAGAGGCGCATCGCGCAAGAGCTGCGGCATCGGCGACTCCTCGACGTAGCCGTTGCCACCGAGGCACTCGAGCGCCTCCGCGGCGTGCGGCGTCGCGCGCTTGCAGATCCAGTACTTCAGCACCGCGGTGCCGAAGCGGCGCAGCGGCCGGTCGTCCTCGTCGTAGGCGCGCGCGAGCCGCAGCGCCGAGGTCGTGGCGGCCTCGGATTCGATCGCGAGGTCGGCGAGCACGTTGAGCATCAGCGGCTGCTCGGCCAGCCGGGCCCCGAACGCGCTGCGGTGGCGCGCGTGATGGACGGCCTCGGCGACCCCGCGGCGCATCCCCGCCGCGCTGCCGATCACGCAGTCCAGCCGCGTGTGGGTGACCATCTCGATGATCGTCGCGACGCCGCGGCCCTCCTCCCCCAGCAGCCGGGCGGCCGCGCCGCGGAACTCCACCTCGCTCGACGCGAGCGAGCGCGTGCCGAGCTTGTCCTTCAGGCGCTGGATCTCGAATCCCGGGCCGCGCTCGACGACGAAGCAGGAGAGCCCGCCCGGCGCCTGTGCGAGCACCAGGAAGGCGTCGCACACCGGATGCGAGCAGAACCACTTGTGGCCGGTCAGCTCGTAGGTGCCGTCGCCGGCCGGCTCGGCGTGCGTCGTGCCGGCGCGGACGTCCGAGCCGCCCTGCTTCTCGGTCATCGCCATGCCGCACAGCGCACCGCGCTCGTAGTCGGGCAGCGTCAGTCGCGGCTCCCACTCGACCGCCAGCTCCGGGTCGCCGCGGAGCGACGGCACGGCGGAGTAGGTCATCGAGACCGGGCACATCACGCCGGCGTTCGCCTGCGTCCAGAGCAGTTCCAGCGCGGCGCGCGCGACGTGCGCTCCGGGGACCGGCTCGCGCCACGGCAGCGCGTGGATCTCGCGCTCGATCGCCCCGCGCAGCAGCCAGTGCCAGCTCGGGTCGTAGTCGACGCGGTCGACGCGGTTCCCGTAGCGGTCGTGCGTCACCAGGCGCGGCAGGTTGCGCTCGGCGCGGCGGCCGTGCTCCTGCGCCTCGGCCGAGCCTGCGGCGGCCCCGCAATCGCGCACGCGGTCGAGCGCCCAGCCGGCGCCCTCGCGCTCGAGCGCCTCCTGCAGCGCGAGATCGGCGTCGAAGTAGTTGACGTCCTCGAACGGGGGCGCCTGGTTGAGGACCTCGTGCGTGCGGCGATCGGTGAGGGGCACGGAAATCGGCTTCGCCTGCCGGGCGAGCGGGCTTCGGGTAATGGGTTTGGCCTGCCAGGCGAGCGTGCTCGTCCCTCGCCGCTCGCCTTCGGTATTGGGTTTCGCCTGCCGGGCGACGATACACAGCTGGAAGCGCTCTCGGGCTGGGCGACGTGCCCGACGGTCTCGAGGGCACCGACGTGCTGGTCGCCGCCGACGCCGTCGAGTTCGTCACCGACAAGACCCCTACGTCGACCACGCCTTGGACGCGGTCCACACGCGATCCGCCCGGCGATCGCGGCCGCGATCGGCGTGCTGCTCAACGAGCAGGCGGAGGGGGTCCACGACGCGCTGGCGGCGGTGGGGTCGAGCACGACGGCGCTCGCGAGCCACGGCGTCAAGGCGGGGCTGCGGATGGCCGTGAACGTCTCGCCCGACCCGCTCGCGACCGCGACCGCGCGAGCCTCGCCGAGGACTTCTTCGTCGGCTGCGCTCGCGCGCCGGGCTACTCCGGGGCGATCCGCAGGTTCGTCAGCGCGAAGGAGGTGATCTTCTTGAACGCCGGGGCCGCGACCGTGCCGCCGTAGATGTCCCCCTGCGGCTCGTCGACCATGACCGCCACCAGCAGGCGCGGGTCGCGCGCCGGGGCGAAGCCGACGAACGACGCGACGAACTTCGTCTTCGAGTAGCCGCCGTTCCCGTCCGGCTTCTCCGCGGTGCCGGTCTTGCCGCCGAGCTCGTAGCCGTCGATGTCGGCGCCGGTCGCGGTGCCGCCGGGGCCGAGCACGCCCTCGAGCATCTTGCGCACCGACGCCGCCGTCTCCTCGGAGATGACGCGCCGCCCCTTCGGGATCCCGCGCCTGTGGCCCCCGACCGACTCGACGATGTGCGGCGGGCGCAGGATGCCGCCGTTGGCGATCGCGGCGTACGCCGCGCCCATCTGCATCGGCGTCACCGCGAGGCCCTGCCCCATCGCCATGTTGGCGGCCGTCGAGCCGGAGTACTCGTCGTAGGTCAGCACGATGCCCGCCTCCTCCCCCGGAATGTCCACGCCCGTGGGCGTCCCGAAGCCGAAGCGCCGCACCCACTGGTCGATGCGGCGCGCCCCGAGCTTGCGCCCGATCAGCGCCGCTCCGACGTTCGACGACTCGGCGAGGATGCCGGCGACGTCGCGGGTCTCCCAGCCGCGCGCGTGCGAGTCGGTGATCTCGCGGTCGGCGACCTGGAGCACGGGCGGGAGGGAGAACTGCGTCGTCGGCGTGACCGCGCCCTCCTCGAGCGCGCCGGCGACCGTGAACGCCTTGAACGTGGAGCCCGGCTCGTACGTCGCGCCGGTGGCGCGATTCGTCATGGCGTACTCGGGCGCCTCGAAGAGCTTGTTGGCGTCGACGCGCGGCCAGTTGGCGAGTGCCAGGATCGCGCCGTCCCGCGGGTCCATCACCAGCGCCGTGGCTCCCTTCGGGCGCCACTCCTCGCCGACCTCGTCGAGCACCTCCTCGGTGTGGTCCTGGATGTTCGCGTCGAGCGTCAGCCGCACATCCTGGCCGCGCACCGTGCGCCGCGCCTCGCGCAGCTCGATCGTGTCGCCGAGCGCGTCGCGCACGAGCCGGCGCTCGCCGTCGCGGCCGCGCAGACTGCGGTCGAGGCGGTACTCCAGGCCCGAGAGCCCGGTGCCCTCGGTGCCGACGTTGCCGAGCAGCTGCGATGCCATCCAGTCGCGCGGGTACTCGCGGCTGTACTCGGGGATGAACTGGAGCCCCTCGATCCGCAGCTCCTGCGCGCGCTGAGCGCGGCCGGTCGGCACGCGGCGGGCGAGGTAGACGAAACCGGTGTCGCGCCGCGCCAGCTTGCGCAGCAGCTCGTCCTCCGGCTTGCGCAGGATCTTGGCGAGCTTGGCGGCGACCGCGGCGGGCTCGTCGATCAGGTACGGCGTGGCCGCGATCGTCTGGGCCGGCTTGGAGACCGCCAATTCAACGCCGTTGGCGTCGCTGATCGTGCCGCGACGGGCCGGGACGACGATGTCGGCCGTCTGCTGGGTCGCGGCGGCGAACTTGAGGGTGTCGGCGCGCACGATGCCGAGCCAGCCGGCACGCGCGCCGGCGAGCACGAGCATGGCGAGGAAGACGGCGAAGAGCAGTCCGATGCGCCGCTCGATCAGGCCCACGCTACGGGCCCGCGGGCTCGGTCGGGGCCGTGGCGGTCGCCGCGGGGTCCGGGGTGGCCGCGGGTGCGACGCTCCCCGCCGGGTTCGTGGACTGCGCGGGCGCGACGGGAGTCGCCGCGTCCGCCGGCGCCACCGTGGTCGCGGACTCCGCGGGCGCGGCGGGCTCGACCGGCGCCGCCGGCTCGGCAGCGGGCGGCACCGCGGCCTGCTGCGCGGCGACATCCGCGAGCGAGCCCGGCACGATCCCCCCGTTCGCCAGCAGCTCCGCCGCCTCCTCGCTCGGCGGCTGCATCCGCCGCACCGCGTTCTTGGCGTCGCCGGGGCGCGCGGTCAGGTACCCCACGTCGCCCGCGGGCGCCATCACCATGCCGAGCGCCGCCGCGCCCGACTCGATCCGGTCGGGCGACGAGAGCCGCGCGATCGACGCCTCGAGGCTCGCGTTCTGGCGCTCGAGCGTCTCCGTCGTCTCGACCGCGCGCGAGATGCCGGAGTTGAGCTTCAGCAGCGAGACCTGCATCGTCACGATGCCGCC
>Ga0126312_10001699_pt1 | contig 14521 bp, 16 predicted proteins | sample Plot104A_FD_92537 | JGI IMG/M metagenome (GOLD analysis project Ga0126312, IMG submission 92537) | Serpentine soil microbial communities from UC McLaughlin Reserve, CA, USA - Plot104A | ecosystem: Environmental > Terrestrial > Soil > Grasslands | place: USA: UC McLaughlin Reserve, Lake County...
CTTCCTGCGCGGCGGGATCGGCGCGCTTCAGGACCGGTAGCCGTCGTCCTCGGGCGGATGGAGCACGTCGCCGGCCACGGAGGAAGACCCTCGTAGCCCGTAGGACTTGGCGGAGAACCGACGCTCAGGTTGTCGGTCCGCCCCCTGGCTCGAGAGGCGCAGGCTCGGGATCTTTGTGCGGTGCAGCACCGCAGCCACCTAGGCAGAGCAGCCGCGACAGCGATTTTCGCGCTGGTCCTCTGTGCGCCCGCTGCCGCGGGCGCGGCCACGATCGGGCCGGGTTCCTTCCCCGCGAGCCCGGACGTCACCCGGCTCTGCATGGCGAATCAGCCCTGCACCTTCGTCGCGACAAAGGGACCGACCGGGGCGGCGTACCCGTCGGTCTCGCCGGTGGACGGCGTGGTGGTGCGGTGGCGCGCATCCTTCGTCGGCACCGGCGCAAGCAGCACGCGCTTCCGCGTCCTCTCACCGAGCAACGTGATGGGTCAGTTCGTCGCGCAGGCCGGCGGCGCGGCGGAGACCGCCACGCCCGGCGAGCACTCCTTCAGCACGCGGGTCCAGATCGTCAAGAACGATCTCATCGGACTCGACATGGCCGGACCCAGCGTGCCCACGCTCGGGATCGGCAGTCGCGACAGCTCCGGCGCGACGCTGTCGCGCGCGGAGCCGCAGCCCGGCGACGCGGGCGGCTTCTCCTTTGACGCCACCTTCGCGGACAGCGAGCCGATGCTGAACGCGGACGTGGAACCCGACGCTGACGACGACGGCTACGGAGACGCCACGCAGGACCTCTGCCCGTCGGACCCAGGGCCGGAGGCGTGCGACGCCACACTCACCATCGGGGCTCCGGACCTGACGGTGCCGAGCTCGAGCATCGGGTACTGCTTCACCGCAGAGACGTGCTCGCTCTGGACGTCGAGCACTCCGTTCGGGCAGGACCGCCAGCGGTGGGCCTCTCCCATCGACGGCGTGATCGTCCGGTGGCGCGTGCGGCTGTACAACCTTGCCCAGGACCCCGCGCACCCGATCCTGGGTCCTTACCGAGTGCGCACCATACGCCAGGCGAGCCCGACCAACTTCCCCGTGGTCGGCGCCTCCGCCTTCGAGTCGGTCCCCCACACGCTGGTGATGTCCGACAAGGTCTACACGTTCCCGACCCGAATACCGGTGCTCGCAGCCGACCGGCTGGCGTTGGACTTCCCCCCCAAGCCGGATCCCCTGATCCCCGGGGGACTGCGCCTCGACCTGCGCGGCGGAAACCACCGCTACACCGCGCCATCCCCGCCTGACGGCGGTTCGTTCACGGCGGCCGGGGGCGTTGCGGGCAGTCCGCTCTACAACGTCGACGTGGAACCCGATGCGGACAAGGACGGCTTCGGCGACGTGACGCAGGACTCGTGCCCGACGGACGCCACGACCCAGGGGACTTGCCCCGTCCCGCCGCCCGGAAGCGGCGGAGGCCCGGGGACGACCGATCAGGTCGGCCCGGCGGTCGGCATCTCGCACCGCGCCGTGCGCCTGACGCGCCGGGGCTACCTCCGGCTGCGCCTTACCTGTCCGGGTGGAGAGCCCGCCGGGTGCCGGGTGGGCGTCCTGACGGTCGCGAGCGCCAAGCGCGTGAACGTACCGGCCCGGCGGATCGTCAGGCTGGGGTCGAAGCGCTTCTCGATACCCGCGGGTAGGAGCGCCGTGGTCGGGATCCGCCTCTCGCGCCGCAACCGTGCCCTGGTCCGGCGGCTCGGCCGCCTGCGCGTCGGGGCGCGTGCGTCGGCCATCGACCAGGCCGGCAACCGCCGCACGACGGTGGCGACCTTCCCGCTCCTGCCGCCGCGGCGCTAGGCCGGGGCGGAGCCGGCGGCCCGGGCCTTGGCCCAGTCGGCCTTGTGGATGCTCTTCGCCTCCTGGTAGTCCTCGAGCGCCTGCGGCGAGTCGACGTCGCCGAGCGTCGGATGAGGGGGCACGAGCTCCCGGGCCGCTTCCACACCGAAGTGCTTGAAGAGGACCGCTCCGAGCGACGCGATCTTCATCTCGCCGAAGCCCGGGAGCGCGGCGAGGTTGGCGCGCAGCTCCTTGGAGTCCGTCGCGTCGGTCCACACGCGCGCGGCATCGCCGTCGTAGCGGTCGCGCACGTGGACGGCAAGCTCGTGGACTCGCTTCGCCATCGAGCGGGGGTACCGGTGGATCACCGGCTTCTCGAAGAACACTGTCTCGAGATCGGCGGAGGCGAGCGTCGCGGCGTCGATCGCGCCGAGGCGCTCCTTCAGCGCGAGCGGCCCCTGGAACGCCTTCATCACCGTGACCCGCTGGTCGAGCTCGAATCCCACCAGCAGGGCCATTGGGTCCGAGGCGATCAGGGCGTTCGCCTCGTCGGACTCCGTGAAGTAGAGGCGGTCGGGCACGCGCCCGATCGTACCCTCAGCGCCTGCGCAGTCCGAACCAGCCGCGCCTGGATCGCGGGCTCGTGCGGTTGCGGCGATATTCCGCGATGGTCATCGCCGGCGGGATGTCGGCGGACATGTACAGGAAGCAGTTGGGCGAGGTGGTGTCCATAGCACCGACTCTCCCGCCCGTGAGGGCGCCCGACCAGGCACCCTAGGGGTGGTTCTGGTCCACCCTGGACGGCCTGGGCCACCTCTAGAATTGACAGCGGTTATGGCAAGGAAGACATGGGTCCTGGACACCGAGACGAAGGGCACCGGCGCGAACGTCGTGCCGCTCGAGAAGGTGGTGCAGAAGCCGGATTCCGCGGCTGAGCGCACCCCGCGGCGGCGCCCCACCCCGGCTCGACGCGACCGTGCCGCCTCGCCGGCGCCCGAGCGGGCGCGGCGGAGGACGAAGCCGGTCGAGCGGAGCGCCACCGCGCTCCCGCCGGGCCACGTACGAAAGCTGGGCACGGGCGAGATCGGCAAGGTGCAGGCGATCGACGCCAAGGCCGGCACCGCGACGGTCCTCTGGTTGAAGCGAGGCTCGGTTTCGACCGTTCCGCTGTCCGCGGTCTCGCGCCGCTAGCACGCTCCTGAGAGGCTTTACGGCCAACCCGAGGAGGTAGCACGATGATCGTGATGTTCTCCGCCCGCCGTCTCAAGCCGGGCGCCTCGGACCAGTTCCGCCGCGCGTGGGATCCGGGCGACACGAAGCCGCCGGGCTTCCAGCGCGCGTACCACGCCCGCAACATCCGCGACGAGGACGAGGTCATCTCGTTCGGCTTGTTCGACATGAGCGAGGACGACTATCGCCGCTGGCGCGCCGAGGCCGACGCCGAGGAGATACAGCGGGTCGATCGCCTGTCGGCGTTCGTCGAGAGCCAGTCGGTCGAGGGCGTCTACGAGGTGGTCGAAGTCGTCGACGAGTAGGACCGCGCGACGCGGCCGGTCGCGCTTCAAGCGCCGCTGCGCCGAGGCGACCGGATCGCTCGAGTTCCACTGGACGTCTAGCGAAGCGCTGGTCGCGGGCGTAAAGTCGCCCCATCCTCAACGAGGAGGTTGAGACTGATGCGTCGACGCCGCTCGGCCATGCAGAAGGGCCCGGAGACCGGTGAGCAACCGGCCAGCAAGCTCGGCGATATGCCGCCGCTGAGGCACGATCCCGACGACCGCCCGAGGCGAGAGGACCGGGAAGGACAGGGAAGCCCCTTCGATATCCCGGTGCCGCTGCCGCGCATCCTCCAACCGCGTGGCCGTCGTAAGAAGCGGGGCTAAGCCGCGAGCCTCGAAAGGCGACGATCCAAGCTCCTACTCAGGTAGGAGGTGGGTCCGAGGCGGGTGGGGTAGCTTCGGCGCATGAGTCGGATCGGGGCATTCGCACGGCGGCACGGGCTGGATCTGCTGATCGCCGTCGCGGCGCTCGCGACCGCCCTCGAGGTCCTCCTGAATGGCAACGGGCGAGAGGCGGACACCTCGCTGTGGTTTGCCGCGCCGGCGACCACGCTCGTCGTGCTGGCCGTGCTCGGCCACCGGCGCATGCCCTTCGCGGCGCCCGCAACGCTCTGGCTGCTGGCGGCCGCGCTGTCGTTCGTCGACGGGCGCCTTGTGCCATCGACAGCGGGTGTCTTCGCCGCCGGCCTGGTGGCGGCGTTCCTGCTGGGTCAGGTCCGGGACCCGGTGCAGGGACGGCTCGGGCTGGGGGTCGCGCTCGGAGGCGCCGCGATCATCGTCTACAACTCACCGAATAACTCTCCCGGCGACTTCATCTTCACCCCGGGGGTCTTCGCGATCGCCTGGCTCGCCGGCTTCGCGCTACGCGAGCGGTCCGCCCGGGCCGAGGCGGCTGAGGAGCGGGCGACCTTCGCGGAGCTCGAGCGGGACGCGGCGGCGCGCGTCGCCGTGGCCGAGGAGCGCGCCCGGATCGCGCGCGAGCTCCACGACATCGTGGCCCACTCCGTCAGCGTGATGGTGCTTCAGATCGGCGCCGTCCGGCACAGGCTGCCGGAGGAGGCGGCCGAGGACAGGGAGACGCTCGTCGGCGTGGAGCGCACCGGCCGCGAAGCGCTCGCGGAGATGCGCCGCCTGCTCGGCGCGATGCGGCGCGACAGCGACGAGGTCGACCTGGCGCCGCAGCCCGGGCTCGGCAGCCTCGACTCCCTGGTCGAGGCGTTCGGCCGCGCCGGCCTCCCGGTCGGGCTGCAGGTCGAGGGAGAGCACGATCCGCTTCCGGGAGCTCTCGACCTGTCCGCCTATCGAATCGTCCAGGAGGGCCTCACCAACACGCTCAAGCACGCGCACGCGAGCCGCGCGGACGTCGTCATCCGCTTCGAACCCGACCAGCTGAAGATCGACATCCGCGATGACGGAGACGGGCCGTCGGCGACCGACGGCATCGGCCACGGCCTCGTCGGGGTTCGCGAGCGCGTGAAGATCTACGGGGGCGAGATGAGCGCGGCCCGGGGGAGGGGAGGCGGCTTCGTGCTCAGCGCGAGCCTTCCCCTCGACGGAGGCCGGCGATGAGCATCCGCGTTCTCGTCGCCGACGACCAGTCGATGGTGCGCGCCGGCTTTCGCATGCTCCTCGGCGGCGAGGAGGACATCGAAGTGGTGGCCGAGGCCAGGAACGGCCACGAGGCCGTGGAGAAGGCCGCCCGCTTCCGTCCCAACGTCATCCTGATGGACATCCGCATGCCAGAGCTGGACGGTCTCGAGGCCACCCGGCGCATCCTCACGGCGGATGAGCTCGCGCGGATCCTGATTCTCACGACCTTCGACCTCGACGAGTACGTCTATGAGGCGCTCAGCGCGGGCGCCAGCGGATTCGTGCTCAAGGACGACCCGCCCGAGCAGCTCATCGCCGCCGTATGCACGGTCGCCGGCGGGGAGGCACTCCTCTCGCCCGCGATCACCACGCGCGTGATCAGGCAGTTCACCCGCATCCCCCGTCCGACGCCTCCGGAGGAGCTCAGCGAGCTGACCACCCGCGAGCACGACGTCCTCCGCCTGGTCGCTCGCGGGCTCTCCAACGCGGAGATCGCGGAAGAGCTCTACATCACCGACACGACCGTCAAGACGCACGTCACCCACGTGCTTCAGAAGCTCAACCTCCGCGACCGCGTCCAGGCCGTCGTGCTCGTCCACCAGGCCGGGCTCTTCGAGGCGGACGCGGACCCACCGAGCTAGCGTCCCGCGCGTGGACGAGCGCGTCGCGCTGGTACGGCGCCCGAGCCGCCGGATGGCCAAGGGCCTCGTCACGTTCGGTGAGCGGATGCCTGTCGACGCCGGCCTGGCGGCGCAGCAGCACGCCGCATACGTGAGGGCGGTCGAGTACGCGGGCTGGACGATCCGCGAGGTGCCCCATGCCGACGCCCTGCCGGACTCCGCGTTCGTTGATGACACCCTGGTAACGCTGAGGATGGTCACAGCGGCGGGCCCGGGTGCAAGGTATGGATATGCCCGCGGTGTGGGACGACACGCCGGACGAGAGATTGCTCGCGAGGGCGCGTTCCGAGCCCGGCGCGTTCGGCGCGTTCTACCGCCGTCATGAGGACCGGGTCCTCTGCTACTTCCTCGCCCGGGTCGGAGATCCGGAGGTCGCTGCCGACCTGACGGCCGAGACGTTCGCTGCGGCTCTCGCGAGCGCCCACCGCTTTCGGCCCTGGAAGAAGCAGAAGCCGGCAGCCGCATGGCTGTTCGGGATCGCCCGCAACAACCTGGCCATGAGCCGTCGCCAGGGCCGGGTCGAGGCGCGCGCCCGCCGCCGGCTCGGCATGGCGCCGCTCGTCCTGACCGATGAAGCGATAGAGCTGATCAGTGCGCTCGACCGGACCGCCCTCGCACTCGTCGACGAGCTGCCCGGCGACCAGCGGGACGCGGTGAGGGCCCGGGTCATCGACGAACGCGACTACCCCGACATCGCGAAGGACCTGCGCTGTTCTGAGGCGGTCGTGCGCAAGCGCGTGAGCCGCGGGCTGGGGACGCTCCGAGCCCGCTTGGAGGAGAAGTGACGCGAATTCCAGAGCTCGAGCAGGAACTTGTCGCCGCCGCGGCGCGGCTTCAGACCCCGCGGCGACTGGTTCGGCCCGCGGTGCGCGTGGCTCTCGCCGCGGCAGCACTCGCGGCGGCGGTCGCCCTCGCGGTCGTTGGCATCGCCGACAACGACGGTCATCGGCGCGCCGGGCCGTCCGGCGCGCCGCAGTCTCCGCCGAACCCGGACCGCATCGACCACGAGGCGGGCGTTGCTTTCGCACTCGACGGCCGCGTGCTGACGGTTCGCCTGGTCGCGTCCGCCCCGCTGACGACCCGAGACAAGGTCGACGGCAAGCGGCTGCGCGCCACATGCGGGGAGGCCTTCAGCGACGGCCCCGGCCCTGGCCCTGGGGTCGACCCGCGCCAGACGCGCACACGTCTCTGGCCGGCCGGCAGCACGCGCGTGCGCTTCCGCTTCCCCGAGGACAACTCGCGCATCGCGAGGTGGTGCCGGCTGGAGGACCCGGTGGCCGGCCACGTGGCGTTCGTGAAGTTCCGCAACCGCCCGCGCCCACAACCGGCCGACGACGGGCCGGTCCCGCCGAACGGGATCGAGAACAGCCCGACCTGGGCGAGACTCACTCCGGAGCAGAGGATCGAGGAAATCGGCAACAGATGGGCACGGCGCTTCGCCGCTTCGAACGAACGCTGCCGGTTTGAGGCCCAGCCCTTCTGTGAGCGGATCAGCTGCGAACGCATCAGCGGGCCCATACCGAACTGCACCCGCCCGTCGGCCGACTATCGGAGGTCCTTCCGAGACGCCACAGTCCAGGACGTCGTGATCAAGGGCGGTCGAGCGGCCGCAAGGTTCTCGAACGGCGAGGCGATCGAGCTCGAGCACATCAAGGGGTACGTGCCGGGCGGCCTGTGGTGGACCACCAAGCTTGGTGGAAACACCGGCCGCGGTTTCTTCAAGTAGCGTCGCGCAGTGTGGGCGCGGCCGTCTTCTACTACGACTTCAACTCGCCCTACGCCTACCTCGCGGCGGAGCGCATCGGCGGCATGATCCCGGATGCCGAGTGGAGGCCGATCGCGTTCGCGATTCTGCTCGGCAAGCTCGGCAGGCTGGAGAGCGTGCTGGAGAACCTGAACACCGCGCCGGTCGCAGCGGAGATATCCGAGCGCGCCGCCGACCGGGGACTGCCGGCGTTCGAGCCGCCGGAGGCATGGCCTGTCGGCACCTGGTCGCTCTCGCCGCTGCGGGCCGCCCTGGTGGCCGAAGAGCGCGGGCGCCTTCACGAGTTCTCGACGGCCGCCTTTCGCAAGTCGTTCGTCGAGGGCCGCTCGCTAGCCGAGCTCGACAACCTCCTCGCGGCCGCCGGCGAGGCCGGGCTCGACCCAGACGAGGTCAGCGAGGGCATCGGACGGCCCGAGATCAAGGAACGCCTCAAGGGCACCACCGAGGAGGCGCTCGAACGCGGGGTCACCGGCATCCCGACGGTCGCGCTCGGCGACGAGCTTTTCTGGGGCGACGACAGCCTCGACGAAGCCGCTGCCGCGGCCGCCCGCTAGGCGCTTCGGCAGAGGGTCCGGGGGCGGGGTTGCGCATTACCTTCGGTCGGATTGACACGCCCTCACCAGCGGCATAGGTTCGGGCTGCGGGGGTCTTCAGCAGTTGAGAGAAGGAGACCGGCATGGAGCACGAGTACCGCCCCGACCTCAAGGCTCAGGTCTCGATCGACGACGAGGGCCGAGCCCGCCACGTCCTCCACACCGAGGAGCCCTGGCGCACCACCGCCGCGGATCCGCGTGAGGCCGCGATCGAATACGTCCGTGCCCAGGCCGGTCTCCTGGAGGTCGCCGACGAGGCGCTCGACCGGCTCGCCGAACGGGCCTCGTACGCGGAGCCGCGCGACGAGCGGGAGGCGTACCGGCTCGTCGAGGAGAAGCGGCAGTTCGACAGCTCGACCTTCGCCTTCGCGCAGACGTACCTGCACGTCCCGGTCTGGCGTACCGGCATCAGCGTGACCGTCAAGGGCGAGCCGGGCGAGATCGTCGAGAGCACGAACACGACCCTGCCCGGCGTCAGCGCCGAGCTGCCGCCCGAGGACGCGATCGCCCGCTGGCGCGAGCTGACGGCGGAGGCGGAGCGCCGCGGCCCCGGCGACGGCGGCAACGGCGCCGAGCGAGCGGCGGCGGCGCCCTCCGACCAGTTGGTCCGCGAGGCCCTCGGTCTCACGGAGGGGCGCGCCAGAGAGGCCGACGGGGCGGCGATCCCCGACGCGGCCCGCCTGCGGGTGAACCAAGGGCGCTTCTACATCTACAGGTACGACCCCGAGCAGCGCCAGCCCGAGGCGCCGCAGCCCGCCGAGGATGAGACGCTCGATCTCGAGCGGGACGACGTGGAGCTCACCTTCCCGCTTCCGCCGGTGCCCGACACGATCAAGCCGGGCAGCGACTATCTCGTCAACGAGGTGGTCTTCACCCTGCCCTTCGCCGGCATCGAGAAGTTGAACTGGCGCGTCCTCTTCGAGGTCGAGACGAACGCGGTCCTCTGGATGCGGGCGCTCGTCGCGGGTGTCCACGGGCTCGTCTTCACCTACGACCCGATCACCTCGACCGGCGTGCTCACGAACACCGCCGACCAGCCGGCCGGCACCCTGGACCCGCTGCGCGACGACGTCACGCTCCCGGACCTGAACGGGCCGGTCGGCGGCGTGCAGTCGCTAGCCGGAGCGAACGTGGTGCTCGCGGACGACAGCCCGCCCACGATCGCGCCGCCGACCCAGCCGAGCGGCACAGACTTCGACTACGTCTCGCGGACGAACGAGTTCGCCGCGGTCAACGCCTACTACCACGCCAACAACTTCTTCGCCGTAGTCGAGGACCTCGGCTTCGACCGCAACACCTATTTCGACGGCACAAGCTTCCCGGTCCACGTCGACCACCGGGCGAGCATCGGCGATCCCGGAGGGATCGAGATCAACGCGTTCTGCGCCGGCGATGCGCAGGGCGACGGGATCGGGCTCGTCGGCTACTGCCTCGCCAACCTGGCCGACACGACACACCCCCTCGGCCGGGCGGTGGACAAGTACGTCCACTGGCACGAGATCGGCGGACACGGGATCCTCTGGGACCACGTCGACTCGCCGAACTTCGGCTTCAGCCACAGCGCGGGCGATGGGCTCGCCGGCCTCCAGAACGACCCGGAGTCGCTCCTGCGCGAGATGGGCCTGGTCGAGCGGTTCCGCTATACGCCGTTCCGGCCGATCCGCTGGATGAACCGCGACGTCGCCGCCGGGTGGGGCTGGGGCGGCGCCAACGACACCGGGGGCTACAACAGCGAGGAGATCCTGGCGACCACCCACTTCAGGATCTACCGCTCGATCGGCGGCGACTCGGCCGATCTCGCCCGGCGCCGGCTCGCATCGCGCGTGGTCTCGTACCTGATCCTGCGCGCGGTGGGCGACCTCACGCCGTTGACCAATCCCGGGAGCGCCGACGCGTGGTGCACCCGGCTGATCGCGACCGACAAGTTCGACTGGACGTCCGAGGGCCTCACCGGCGGCGCCTACCACAAGGTGATCCGCTGGGCGTTCGAGGTGCAGGGACTCTTCCGCCCGGCGGGAGCGCCGAACACGACTCCCGGTGCGCCACCCGAGGTGGACGTCTACATCGACGACGGGCGCGCCGGAATCTACGCGCCGTACCTCGCCGACTTCGCGAACACGGCGGACATCTGGAACCGGCGCTTCCCGGACGGCGGCACCGCGCACGAGGAGCCGCTCGCCGGCTTCCCGAGCTACGTCTACGTGCGGGTGCGAAACCGCGGCACGGGATCCGCCGGCAAGGCGTCCGTGAAGCTGTTCCAGGCCGACCCGGCGGGCGGGCTGGAGTGGCCGGCCGCGTGGGCGCCCGCAACGACGGCCCAGCTCGCCGCGAGTGGGCCGATTCCCTCGGGCGGCCAGACCGTCGTCGGCCCGTTCTCCTGGTCGCCCCCCGGCTCGCCGGGCGGCGTCGCGCTGCTGGCGAGCGCCCGCGCACCCGGGGACGCGAGCAATGCGGACACGATCAGCGGGCCGATAGCGCACTGGCGGCTCATTCCGAACGACAACAACATCGGCGAGCGCGACGTGACGGTGCAGACCGCCAACCCCTGCGAGCAGATGGGGAAGCTCGCGGACTACATCGCCACGCTGGGGCTGGCGCAGGGTCTCGAGCAGAGCCTCACGGCCAAGCTCAAGAACGCGAAGCGCGACTGCGAGCGCGGACACAAGCAGCCCGCGTGCAACAAGCTGGGCGCGTTCGACAACGAGGTCACGGCGCAGACCGGGCAGGGCCTCACGACCGCGCAGGCCGGGGTCCTTCACGGCCACAGCGGCGGCATCCAGGGGGCGCTCGGCTGCTGAGCGGATCAGGGTAAGCGGAGGGCCTCGACGGCCACCCAGGCGGGCCGGAAGCCGAGTCGGGCGTAGAGCTCCTTCGGCCGGCCCTCGTCGTCCGCGACGATCCAGAGGTCGCGGACCGAGCCGGCCGCGTCGATCGCCGCACGCGTCAGCGCCGTGCCGATCCCGCGACCGCGACGCTCGGGGTGGACGTAGACCTGGGCGATCTCGGCCGATTGGCCGTCGTGCTCGAGCTGCGCGAAGGCCACCGGGACGCCCGCCTCCTGTACGGCGAGGATCTGAGCGTTGTGAAGCAGCGCGACCGTGCGCTCCTGCGTGGCGAAGTCGCCGGGGTCGTGGCCCGGGAAGTCCTCCTGGTGCCACGCGAGCCGCAGCTCGCGCACCGCCTCGTAGGGGACGGTGTCGACCGTAAGGCCGGACGAGGGTGGCGGCTCGGCTTCGTGGCGCATCCAGACCAGCCGCGTGGTACGCCAACCGAGTGCCTCGATGCCGGGCCGCAGCGGGGCGGCGGCCTCGGCAAGCTCGAAGTCCACGCGCCGGTGCCGCAGGCCCGCGAGCGCCTCGTCCGCGAACGCCGCCAGCGCATCGAAGCTCATGCCGGGGTCCCGCTCGACCCTTACGACGTTGAAGTCCCAGAAATCGGGGTAGCGCGTCGCTCGCAGCACCGTTCCGTGCGCCCACGGCTCGACCACGTCGCAGACCGCGGCCTGCCCGGCGTGGTGCCAGGCGCGAGCCCGAGCAGCCACCTCAGTTCCCGCACTCGCCTGCTTTGGCAATCATCAACAGTGTGATTATTTCCGCCATGAGCAGGTCATGCCCGGCCGGGGAGCTCGACTGGCGCGGATATGCAACCGTCCGCGCCGTCGAGCTCCTCGGCTGGAACGCCGAGACCGGCTAGCGCATCCGCACGAAGCGGCTGACCGCGCTCTGGTTGCCGAGCGCGTCCATCGCGCGCAGCACCAGGCGGACGCGGCCGCGCCTCGGCAGCGCGCGCCGGTAGCGCCTCGACACCCGGAGCGTGACCCGCACGCTCCCGTTGGCCGCGACCCTGGCGCTCTTTGAGCCGAGCGTGACGTCGCCGACGCGGCTGGCGAGCGCGCCACTCGACAGCCGCCTGAGGCGGCCGATGGCCTCGGCGCCGAGCGCGGCGGCCTCGTCGCAACTCGCCCGGAAGGTGATCAGGCCCTTCGCGCGATTGCCGCTCGCGCTGATCACCTTGCACTCCGGCGCGGTACGGTCGGGGCTGGTCGTGGTCGTGGTCGTAGTCGGCGCCAGCGTCAGCGCCTCGCAGCCGAACAGCTCGTCGATCTGGTCACCGTGACAGGTATCGGCATCGTTGCCGCCGTCGGCACGGTCGGGGCGCCGTCGCCCGCCTCGATCGTGTCATTGCCCTGACGGCCGAACATGTAGTCGGTTCCGCCCCGTCCGTCGATCGTGTCGTTCCCGAAGCCGGCGCTCAGCGAGTTTGCGCCGGCGGTTCCGATGAGGACATCCGTACCTTCGCCCGTCTCCGCGTCCTCGATCGAGCTGATCGTCGCGACCGTCGGCACGTGGTTGGTCCTACGGACGACGCCGCCGCCGAGGTCGACCACGTAGTTGTCAGGGTCGAAGGTGGGACCGTTCGCCACGCCGCCGTAGCAGCCGATCCCGTCGAACCCGGGACCGCCGTCGTAGACCTCGTTCGCGTCACCCGCGCAAGAGATGAAGTCGCTCCCGTCGCCTCCATCGGAGAGCTCGCCGTCGCCCTCGTCCGGATCGAGGTAGTCGTCGCCCGGCCCGCCGTGCAACGTGTCGAGCCCCGTGTCCCCCCACATGTCGTCGGTGCCGTCGCCACCGTCGAGCTGGTCGTTGCCCGCGCCGCCGTCGACATAGTCGTAGCCGGCGCCTCCGCGTAGGACGTCGTTTCCTTCCTCGCCCTGGAGGTCGTCGCCGGACCACCGCCTGCCTGAATCCCCACGGCCGTCGAGCGTGTCGTTGTCCGGGCCGCCCCATAGGTCGTCCTCGGTCTGGTCGCTGCCCGTGAGCGAATCCTGGCCCTGGTCGCCGTAGATCACCATGCGCTGCGTTCCCGTGCCGGTGGTGACGTCGTTCCCCGCCAGCATGCTGGCGCTAGTGGCCCAATAGTTGTTCGCGCCCAGCTTCGGGTCCGTACACGTGAGCGTGCTCGGGCCGGTCAGCGCGCATATGTTGCCGGGGTCGGCGCCGGCTCCTGGATCCGCGATGCCGACCTCGGTGATGTCACCGTGTGCGCCGCGAGGCTGCCGCCGAAGCCGACCTCGTTCACGTCCGCGGTCCCGGTGTATTGGATCTCCTTGAAGGTGCCGCCGTCGTAGACAGTCACCGTGCCAGCCGCCGCTTGGGCCACGGCCGACAGCGCGAGCACGCTGACGACTGTTACCGCCAGCGTGAGCAGCACGCGTGTGGATCGCGAGTTCATTCGTCCTCCGTTTTCCGAGCCGTGCATTGACGGCGTCAGACCCCGGCACGGCAAATGCGCGGTAGGCACTCGGTAAAGAGACAGCGCTGTTGACCTGACCAGCGCGCCGCGCGAGGATCACACCGGACTCCCGGTGCCCGAGCGCCTGGCGACCCGCGCCTCGCGCTCGGGCTTACTGTTTGGGCCGTGAACATCGAGACGCCAGACGTCCGCTACGCGCGGAGCGGAGACGTCAGCATCGCCTACCAGGTGGTCGGCGACGGGCCCGTCGACCTGCTGTTCGTCCCGTTCATGATCAACCTGGTCTGGGCGTGGGAGCAGCCGATCTTCGTCGACTTCTGCCGCCGCGCGGCTTCCTTCTCGCGGCTGATCCTGCTCGACAAGCGCGGGACCGGCATGTCGGACCGGCCGCGAGACCTTCCGACGCTCGAGACGCGTATGGACGACATCCGCGCGGCCATGGACGACGTCGGGTCCGAGCGAGCCACCCTGCTCGGCGCCGGCTCCCCGGGCGGGCAGCTCTGCGCCCTGTTCGCCGCGACGTATCCGGAGCGCGTCGTCGCGCTGGTCCTCCACAACACTTGGCCGCGCGTGGTCTCGGCACCCGACTTCCCGATGGGCGAGCCAGTCGAGGAGTGGCAGCGGCGCGTCCGCGAGGCGCGCCTGAGCTGGGGCACCCGCGACTACCAGAAGGCCGAGCTACGGCGCTACCTCCCGAGCTTCGCCGGCGATCCGGTATTCGAGCAGTGGCACGTGAACCACGAGCGGCTCGCCGCCAGTCCGGGTGCGGCCGCCTGGTTCCTGCGCGTGCTGATGGAGACGGACATCCGCGAGGTCCTGCCCGCGATCTCGGTTCCTACGCTCATCCTCTACCACGCGAGATATCGGTCCGGCTGCGCCTACATGGCCGAGCGGATCCCGCAGGCGGAGCTGGTGGAGCTGAACTTGCCCGACGTCTCGACCTGGACGGACGGCCGCGTGCTCGATCACGTGCAGAGCTTTCTCGCGGAGGGACGGGTGGACACCGCGCCCGAGCGAGTGCTCACCACGGTCCTGTTCACGGACATCGTCGAGTCGACGTCCCGAGCGGCGGAGCTCGGCGACGAGCGCTGGCGCGAGCTGCTACAGGCCCACCACGCGGCCGTGCGCGCGGAGCTCGCGCGCTATGGCGGCAAGGAGATCCGCGGCACCGGCGACGGCGTCTTCGCCACCTTCGACGGGCCGGCCAGGGCGATCGCCTGCGCCCATCGGGCCGTTCAGCGGGTCTCCGACCTGGGGCTTGACATC
>Ga0126312_10001700_pt1 | contig 14518 bp, 12 predicted proteins | sample Plot104A_FD_92537 | JGI IMG/M metagenome (GOLD analysis project Ga0126312, IMG submission 92537) | Serpentine soil microbial communities from UC McLaughlin Reserve, CA, USA - Plot104A | ecosystem: Environmental > Terrestrial > Soil > Grasslands | place: USA: UC McLaughlin Reserve, Lake County...
CCGACCCTCGACGCTCTCGCGCTGCCCTCCGTCCTGCAGACGGTCGCAGACCTCACACAGGCTGCCGGGCTGCTCATGGCGATACATTTCTTCCTGCTGTTCCCCGACGGACGCTTCGTGCCCAGCTGGACGCGCCTCAACGCGTTGGGATGGGCTGTATACTGCCTGGCGTGGGGCCTTTTCCCCGGCATGCCGCTGAGCCTAATAGACCCCTTCGAGGCGTCGCTTGGGGCCTTCCTGATCCTCATACTGCTGGGGTGGACCGTAGGTCTGGTAGCGCAGGCGGTGCGCTACCGCCGGGCGGATCCCCGCCAGCGCACCCAGACAAAGTGGGTGGTGCTCGTTATCACTGGGGCTTGCGCCGGCTACGCGAGCGTGTACTTGCCCGGGGTATTCCTGCCGGCGTCTGGCCAGGCCCGGCTCCTCTACGACCTCTTCAGCGTACCTCTTTTCTGGCTGCTCGCCCTGCCGATACCCGTCACGCTGATCGTCGCGATGCTCAGGTACCGCCTCTTCGACGTGAACGTCCTGATAAACCGCACCCTCGTCTACGGCACTCTATCGGCGACGCTGGTCCTCTTCTACGTTGGGAGCGTCGTGCTGCTGCAGACGCTGTTCCGCGCTGGGATCGGGAGCGATTCCCAGCTCGCCGTCGTCGCCTCCACACTGGCGGTCGCCGCGCTGTTCAATCCTCTGAGACGCCGCACACAGCGCTTCATAGACAGACGCTTCTACCGCAACAAGTACGACCGCGCGCAGACGCTCGCGGCATTCTCCGCGAAACTGCGGAGTGAGACCGACCTCGACGCGTTGAGCGGTGATCTTACGACGGTTGTGCTTGAGACGGTGCAACCGGCCCACGTTTCGCTATGGCTGCGCAAGACAGAGTCGGGACCCGAGGACGCAGGGAGACGGCTATGAACCCGCGCCTTACACCCGCTCAGGATGTGCGATCCGATGTCCCGTACGACACCCTGCGCGGTCGTCCTCTCCTCATCGCTCGAATGACGTGGGTAGTCCTGGTCGCCGTCGTCCTCGGGCTCGACGCCGCAGGCATCCCTTACGCCTACGCGCAGTACAGGGAGATATGTAAGGGGGCAGTGTGTGCCGATCCGGCACGGCTCACCCCAGAAGGCGTAAACGACCTGAGGCAGGTTGGCATCTCGCCCGAATTCTACGCCGCTTACGTCGGCGTAGGGCTCTCCGCCGTCGTCGTGCTCGTGTTCCTCGCGGTTGCCGCGGTGATCTTCTGGCACCGTTCCGGAGACCGGATGGCGCTGTTCGCTTCTTACGGACTCGTTGTGTTCGGTGGCGCGGCTATCACCGACCTGGCCGCTGCCCACCCCGCGCTCTGGTTCCCAGCTCATCTCTTGAACTACGTGGGCCAGATCTCCTTCGGGGTCTTTTTCTACCTCTTCCCTGACGGTAGGTTCGTGCCCCGCTGGACGCGGTGGCTCGCCGTAGCGGTGGCGCTGTTGTTCGTTCCCGACGTCTTCTTTCCGGGCTCATCTCTGACAGACCTCATAGACCCTTTCTTCTACATCTACATCGGTAGCCTGTTATTCGCCCAGATCTACCGCTACCTGCGGGTGTCTACACTGGCCCAGCGCCAGCAGACCAGGTGGGTGGTGTTCGGCTTCTCGGTGGCGCTCGCGGGCTTCATGGCGACGATCTTCCTCTACGAGTTCGTAACGGCCATAGGGCGATCGGGACCGCTCGGGGAGATGATAGGCGAGACGGTCGTGTACGTCTTTCTCTTGCTCATCCCGCTCTCGATAGGGATGGCGATCCTGCGCTCGCGGCTCTACGACATAGACGTCCTGATAAACCGTACCCTCGTTTACGGCTCGCTCACGGCGCTGCTGGTGGCGGTTTACCTTGGGTGCGTAGTGTCCTTGCAGTACGCGATCCGCGCCCTCACCGGAGGAACCTCCGAGCTCGCTATCGTGACCTCTACCCTGGCCATCGCCGCGTTGTTCAATCCCCTGAGACGGCGCATCCAGACCTTTATTGACAGGCGCTTTTATCGTAAGAAGTACGACGCGGAGAAGACGCTTGCCAGGTTTGGTTCCAGACTCAGAGACGAGACGGATCTCGACCGCTTGGGTGACGAGCTGACTTCGGTGGTGCGGGAGACCATACAGCCGGCACACGTCTCGCTGTGGCTACTACCGCAGCAGCACCGCAAGTTCGGAGAGAGCGAGGAGTTGGATGTTTGAGGTTGTAGTGGTCGGCGGCGGGCCGGCGGGGGTGACGGCGGCCCTGCGCGCCAGGGAGCTGGGCGCGCAGGCAGTCCTGGTCGAGCGCGGGAACATGGGCGGCACCTGCACTAACGACGGCTGCGTCCCGACGCGAGTGCTCGCCCACGCGGCGAGGCTCGCGCGCGACGCCGAGCAATTTGCCCTGTACGGGCTCGACAGTGCACCGCCCGAGGTAGACTTTGCGCGGCTGCTTGACCGCGCGCAGCGCCTCGTTTACGCGGTGCAGGAGAAGAAGCAGCTGAGAGGACACCTCGCAGCCGCTGGCGTAAGCGTCTTCGATGGGGCCGGCGATGCCCGCTTCCTCGACGCGCACACCCTCGTCCTCGGCGACGGGAGGACCGTGCGGGGCGAGAGGTTCATCCTCTGCGCCGGGGGACACGCGCGCCGGCTGCCCTTCCGCGGCGGCGAGCACACCCTGACCCACAGCGACGTCTGGCAAATGAAGAACCTGCCTCGCTCGGTGGCCGTGGTCGGCGGCGCCGCGACGGGCTGTCAGCTGGCCTCGGTGTTCGCGGCGTTCGGCTCGCGGGTGCGGCTGCTCGAAGTCGCGCCGCGCATCCTCGGCGCGGAGGACGCGGCGGTATCGGAGGGCGTGGCCGAGGCGTTCGGGCGCAGGGGGATCGAGATCGTCGCCGGCATCGGCGGTATCGAGAGGATCGAGGCCGAGGACGGATCTCTGCGGCTCTTCTACACAACAAACGGCGAGGCGCGCACGCTTACAGCCGAGACCATCGTTCTGGCGGTAGGGTGGCCTGGGAACGTAGACGGGTTGAACCTGGAGACCGCTGGTATCGAGGTCGAGCGGGGGTACGTCAAAGTTGACGACGCCCTGCGCACGAGCGCGCCCCACGTCTGCGCGGCCGGGGACATAACAGGGCGTATGATGCTCGTGCAGAGCGCCACCTACGAGGGGAACCTCGCAGCCGAACAGACCGTACTCGGCGGAGATCACACGCACCGCCACGGTATCGTACCCCACGGGGGGTTCACCGACCCCGAGTACGCCAGCGTTGGCCTCACAGAGGAGAGGGCTCGCGGTGAAGGACATGATTGCGTAGTAGCGGTCGTGCCTTACGCCGAGCTGGACCGCGGGGTCATCGACGGGCGCGCAGAGGGTTTCTGCAAACTCGTCGTGGACCGCGCTTCGCGCCGGGTTCTGGGCTCGCACATCGTTGGCGAGCAGGCCGTCGAGGTAGTCCAGATCGCCGCGACCGCTATGCGGGCGGGGATGCCCGTGGAGCGGCTGGCGGACGTGGAGTTCGCCTACCCTACCTTCACGGCGATAATTGGGCTGGCAGCGCGCAGGGTCCTGCGCGAGCTTGGCCTCGTTGCCGTCTCGCCGCGCTGGGGCATACCGGAACGGACGCTAGGAGCGGAGTGGGAGCACAGCGAGAGGTAGCTGGCTACTGGCTCGGTGCCGCAGGACGCACTTCCACCTTGCCGTCGCGGACCCTTACCTCGAACCGCTGCTGGGGCTCTCTGGCGGGACCCTGCAGCACCGCTCCCGAGCAGAGGTCGAAGCGCGAGCCATGCCAGGGACAGGTGACGACGTTACCCTCTCTTCCTCCCTCGTCGAGTGGCCCGCCCACATGCGTGCAGATGTTGGAGATGGCGCAGACCTCACCGCTCTCGGAGCGACTGAGCAGAACGGGTGTCCCGTTCACATCCGCTACACGCATGGCGCCGCCGCGCAGCTCGCTCTCTTGTACGACGGCGATAAACGGGCTCGCGGTGGCATCTGCGCCGTTGCTGGTTTCTTGAGTGTCGATGTGTGGCTCGAGTTCCCCCGCGAGCCTCCTCAAATTCTCCGAGATCTGGTTCAGCTGTGCCGGTGCAGAGGGCCGCGCGATCAACCTGGCGCAGTAGTCGGACAGCTCGAGGAGCCGCTCGTGCATGAGAACCCAGGCGGCGTGGCGGTGCGGCAGCAGGTAGCCGGTGCGATAGAACTCGAAGTTCGGTCCCGCTGTCTTGCCGGGAGACCCCTCTCCGACGGGCATGGTGGTGAGGAGCTTCCCAAGGGGCTTGATGAGCAGGAACATCATGCCGACGGCGGTGCCGCTCAGCGTATGTAGCTCCTCCTCGGTCTCCTCGGTGTGGGCGAAGAAACGGACGAGCATCTGCAGCATCAGCTCGTACGCGGCGTTGAAAAGGTCGGCTACACCAGCCGTGGTGGGATCGGTTATGGGAGTGAACTCGTTGGAGCCGACGTCGGTCGGTTGTCTGACCCATGCAGCAGCAACCGGTCTCGCCGGCTCGAAGTCCGGGTCGCGCTCCTTGAACTCGAGGTACTCAACCAGCACCCGCAAGAACATGCCGAAGTGAGCGTCGTGCCTGTCGCCTCTCGCCCCTTCGCCCTGCTCTACTATAGTCTCGATGGCTGCCCGCGCCGAGGCGAGATCCGTAACCTGCACGAGCTCGGGCCACCGGAAATACCTCCCTGTAGCCTGAGTCTCGGGCGGCCCGACGAAGACCCGCCGCTCTCCGTACCTCTCGACCAGGCGCTCGAAGCCGCGTTCGATCCCCCTGTAGAGATGACCTACGGTGGCGAACTCCTGCTGCTGCGGCACGATGGCGTTCGTGTCAAGTGGTAGCATCGCCTCTCTCGCGAGCTCCAGCTCAGGAGCCTCGTACTCCATGCCCTCGGGTCGCTCGTAGAAGACGAACTGCCCGAGTGCCTGCTCGCTGAAAGGGGCCAGGGCCATCTCGAACCCAGGCGGGTAGTACTTCGCTGGCTGGGGGAAGTTCGGACGTCCGAAGTGCGGAGCCCCGCCTATGGCCGTGAGCAGGTTGCTCGCAGAGGCCAGGTGGAGCATCTCCTGGGCAGCGACCTCGGAGATTACACGCTCCCACCGCCTTACCGCCTCGAGTTGCTCCTCGGTCAACCCTTCGCTCGCGTCGGTTTTGAGGCTGAGGGCAGCAAAGAGGTACTCGAGCATCAGCATGTGCTCGAGCTCCGACGCCTCGGTGAGCAGAAAGATGAGCTCTTCCCGGTTGTCGACGACGATAGGGGGTTCCGTCAACTGTGTCCTCCTTCTCATGGGCGTAGTGCAGATCGTACTCTATATGCGAGCGGTCTTGGGGGTACTCTGATCTACTGTGAAGGCGCATCACTCAAATTGCGTATTCTCCGACCTTCTTGTTAGCCGGATCTAGCGCTCTCGTCGAGGGCGAGCTTGGCCATGGCGAAGTACTGGTGGACCGTTTGGATGGCGATGGCACCCTCTCCCACAGCCGATGCCACCCTCTTCACCGAGCCGTGCCTCACGTCGCCCGCAGCGAAGACGCCGGGCATGCTCGTCTCCATATGCAGGGGGAGACGTCCGGGGGGCCATCCGTGGGGGGGACTTCCACCTTGCAGCAGGTCGTGACCCGTGATGACGAAGCCACGACCGTCGCGCAGGATCTCATCAGGCAGCCACCCGGTATGGGGCGCGGCGCCGATGAGCACGAAGAGGGCGGCCGCAGGGACGGTCTCGGTCAGCCCCGAGGCCGAGTCCTCGATGACGAGGTGCTCGAGTTGGCCCTCGCCGCCGCCGTCCACGACCGTGGTGCGGCAGCGGATGCGGATGTTGGGCGCCGCCTTTATCTCCTGTATCAGGTACTCGGACATGCCGTACTCGAGCGAGTCCCCGCGCACGAGGAGCGTGACGAGGGAGGCGTACTTCGAGAGGTGCATCGCGGCCTGCCCAGCCGAGTTGGCGCCACCTACGACGTAGACCTCGCGCCCCTCCATGGCTCTAGCCTCGCTGGACGCGGCACCGTAGAAGACCCCTTGCCCTACCATGGCCTCGAGGCTCGGGACCTCCAGCCGGCGGTAGGAGACCCCGCTGGACAGGATCGCCGCCCGCCCGGCGACCTCCGTTCCGTCGGAGAGCGTGACGACTATCCTGTCAGCGTCGCGGCGAAGGCCAGTAGCCTGGCGCGCGATGCGGAAGGAGGCGCCGAACAGCCACGCCTGCTGGAAAGCCTGCCAGGCCAGGTCCGAGCCGCTGATCCCGCGCGGGAAACCTAGGTAGTTGCGTATAAGGGAACTGGTGCCGGCCTGACCGCCAAAGGTCTCCTTCTCCACCACGACGGTCTCGAGACCCTCCGAGGCTCCATAGACCGCGGCGGCGAGCCCCGCGGGCCCAGCCCCTATGATGACGAGGTCGAAGTCCCGCACGTCAGCCAGGGTGTTCACCCCGAAGGGGGAGATCAACTCGAAGGCGTCGATGATCTCTGCGATGGTGGGGTTGACGAGCGGCAGGCGGTCGAACACGATTACGGTGGGAAGATCATCAGGGGTCTTGTCCCATCTGGCGAGTAGCTCTCTTCCCTCTTTTGAGTCAGCCGCGTAGAATGCGCAGGGGACCACGCTGCGGCTGAAGATGTCCCTTAGCTCGTGAGATCTCGGGGACCTGGGATCGCCGACTATGCGTACCGACATGGAGGCGGGGCGATGGTCTCTGGCCCATTCGTCGAGAAACTCCGCTATGGCCCTGTGAAACTCCTCATCCGGTGGCCGCTCCGGCTTGGGTACGTAGTTGTCGATCTGCCCGAGGGCCATCGCCTGCAGTATCGGCTCTCGGGTAGTCCTGTTCCCTCGCTCGAAGAGGAGCGCCCGCTTCGCGCCGGGGTAGAGCCGATGGGCGCGGGTAAGGAACTCTGTCCCCGCCATGCCTGACATCCACCCCTCGGCGAGCACGACGGCCACCTCCTCGCCCGCCGCCCTGAGGTCCCGCAGCATCTGCATGCCAGCCTCGGGCGAGCCCTCGCACACAACGCGGTAGTAGCTGCCGTAGCGCTCGCGAAGCTCGTGCTCGAGCCTGGCTAGCGCGTCGGGGTCGTTGTCTACACCGACCAGCACTGGTCTTGACGTGAGGTGTTGTTCCGCGCTCACAGAGTTCTCAATGCCTCGCACATCGTTCTCGCCGTACCGTCTGACGAAGGCCTTACACAATTTGCTCCTCGAAGAGTCTACACTAACGGCTTTGTGGGATCTCGTCCCTCGCAACGCCTGGTAGACGGTATAGGATAAGCTAAGGACGACGAGTGTTTGCAACTGCTCACAGCCGGTGGAGCGAACGAGGGGTGCGGTAGTGAGCCCGCACGGCGCCAAGCCTAGCCCTGGCCGCAAGACCGGATCGAGGCGCGGTACGGGTGAGATGAGCCCGCAGTCGGCCACCTGGCTGGCATGGTACATGTGTGTAGTCTCTGGAGTGCTGCTGACGGCCGGCCTGTTCCTGCTGGTGTTGAGCCGCTCCCCTGTGAGCGCCCCCGTCTACGCTGGAGCTCCCGTCTTCGACTACTGGCTCGTGAACACGGTTATTGCGGTGAGCTTCTCGACGGTGGGGGCTATGATAGCCCCTCGCCTCCCCCCACGTAACCCTGTGGGTTGGATCTTCTGCTCCATAGGCCTCGTCGCGGCTATGCGCCTCTTCGTCGCAGAATACGCCATCGTCACGTTGCTGGCCGAGCCCGGATCAGAGCTGAGCATGATGCCAGGGGGCGAGGTGCTGGCCTGGGTGTCATCCTGGCTGTGGGTCTCGCATATCGGGCTGTTCGTTTTGCTGGCTCTGTTGTTCCCCGACGGCAAGCCGCCTTCCCGCCGCTGGCGACCCTTCGCCTGGCTAGTCGGCGCGGTGATCGTTGCGGGAACCGTCTCCGTAGCTATCTGGCCCGAGACGGCCGCGAGGTTCGACCCCGTCAATCACCCGTTGGGGATAGAGGTGGCGACGGACACCCTCAACCCGGTAGAGACGCTCATGTACACCCTGGGGCTGGTAGCGACTGCCTCTCTGCTCGCGCGCCTGCGCGGCTCGAAGGGGGTGGAGCGCCAGCAGGTCAAGTGGTTCGCCTACGCCGTCACCGTGCTGGCAACGAGCGCTATCCTCGCCTACGTGGTCCTGGAGCCGATCGACCTGGCCTGGTTTGGGTTGGTCAGCGCGGTGCTGGTTATGGGCAGCGTCGTGGGATTGCCCGTTGCGGTGGGCATGGCCATCCTCAAGTACCGCCTCTACAACATCGACCTCCTGATCTACCGCACGCTGGTCTACGGGTCGCTCACGGCGGTGCTCGCTGGCGTCTATTTCGGGAGCATCGTGCTGTTCCAGACGGTCTTCCGCGACTTGATCGGCCAGGAGTCCCAGCTCGGGGTGGTGGCTTCGACCCTGGCTATCGCCGCTCTGTTCAGTCCTCTCAGACGGCGTATCCAGGGGTTCATCGACAGGCGTTTCTACCGCAGGAAGTACGATGCCGCCAAGACGCTCGCGGCCTTCAGCGCGAAGCTAAGGGAGGAGACCGACATAGGTACCCTGAGCGGAGATCTAATCGAGGTCGTCGAGGAGACCATGCAACCCTCCCACGTCTCGCTGTGGCTGCGCTCCGATGCTAGCCCCAGGTGGGGTGAGGATCCTGGCCAGGGCGGTTGACCGGCCTCTGGGGAGAGCCGTAGCCGCTGCGCCTTGCTTTCGCTGTAACCTCTGTAGTTAGAGCGGTTTTGGGAATCATTGGGCGTCCGAAAACCGCTCCGTCAGCCTTTGGCTATTATTGATCTTGCTGAGTAGCTGATAGCGCGGTTTGCAAGGAGGTTCATCCTCTTTGCAAACCGCTTTAATATATTATCCGCGGGATGTTCAGGGATCGGAGGTGGACCCCAAGGGACAGACGCTTCGCGAACTTCAACCAGGCGATGTATTCCGGTTTTCAGAAGGTGATGGAGGGCTCTAGATCCCCGGACGAGCAGGCAGCGGCGTTGCAGGACGCCTGGGCCGAGGCGAAGGAGGCTGGAAATATACCCTCGCAGGATCTCTAAGGCTGCGTGCCATCTACTATCTCCGAGAAGATGACCTCGTATCTATCCACGCCGATTATCCTCTCGTCGGCGGCCTCGGCGCTGTAGGTGCGAAACCAGTACGCCGACTCCTCGCTGTCGTTCATGGCCTCCTCTGTCTCCCACAGAACGACTACCTCCACGTTGCCGTTCTGGCGGTCGCCCAAGACCACGGTCCCGGCGTAGCCTTCGAGCCGCCGCACAGCCGGAAGGGTTCGCTCTACCACCGCGCGGCGGAGCTCGTCGAGCCGATCGGGTGAACCTTCGAACCTGGTTATCCGCGCATACATGTCACCGTCCCCTTCCTCGCTCACAGAGCGGTTGAAGGTCTCAACCCCACATGATGACACCTGCGGAGGCCGGACGCATGTCGCGCTGACCGAGAGGACCGTTCTGGCTGTGACGCCCCACGACAACGCTGGCGAGGGGCTCATAGCACCGGTCCGGGGGCGCCGCGCCCGCGTTTTGCGGGTATGCTGTGCCTTGAGGAGGAGACGGGGTCGAGCCTTCGCCTATCTTCTCGCTCCACGGGTACAGAGGAGAGCAGGATAAGGGGCAGGTCATGATCAAACTCAACTTCAGTACGGTTCTGATCGCAGCCGCCCTGGTAGCGCTGTTGCTGGCGGCGTTCACCCTCGCGCGAGAACAGCACAAGCTACCTCTGCTCGCCCTCGACCTCACGGAACACCTTTTCGGGATCATACTGGCCATATTCGTCTTCGAGCGTGTGGTCGCCTGGCAGGAACAACGCAGGTGGCTCGCGGCAAAGAAGTGGCTGTATATGATCCTGCTAGAGACCATCGACGATCTCCTGAAGCAGCTCATCCCCGCCACGGTCCCTGGGGAAGGTGAGGAGCCCACCTCCGTCTACGAGGTGACCGGCGAGCGGGTGCGTTTCGGTGAGGCTGTCGCCTACGGGCTGCTGAGGCTGCTTTTCAGCCCCGACGACAAAGAGCTGCAGTCCCACGTTCTCTGGTATGCGATGGAGTTGGAGCCGCTGCGATACGCGAGCCTGACCAAGGCGGCACTCTCCAACGCCCGTGAGCAGATAAGGGATACTTTCGGCTCCTCGGCCCGTTTGATGGAGGCGGATATCACGGCCATGTTGATGAACTTCGAACAGGCAATCGTGGCCGCCACGGGACACATGGACTCCGCCATAAACATGCGAGACGAGAGGGTCGAAGAGGCGTCTCGTCTCGACGACGAGGGTTCGGCCGCGCACAGAACGGAGGAGGCGGATCACCAACTGGCCTTCACCACGAGCATCATCGTAGAGTCGATTATCGGCGCCGCCATGAAGCCGAAGGCCTGGCTGGAGGCTCAACTGCACGCTCGGGATGCTGGATCAGCCCTCGAGTACCTGCAGGTGAGCGGCCCCCGCAGATAGGCGGGTAGAGACGGGAGGGATGTAGAATGAGCCTCGCAAAGGGACGGCGGTGATCTTCGAAGACCGCTCACGGTACGTAGGGGCGGGCGAGGAGTAAGGTGAGGTCTGCAGCACCACAGAACCCCTCGGAAAGCGCCGACTCTGCGGGGAGGGCATCGGGTGTGACGGGGTCAGCCGCTGCCCGGCTTGCCTGGTCGCTGTGCGCAGCTTCCATCGCGCTGACGGCGCTGAGCCTCTTGCTCCTGGCGCTAGGCCGACCTTACGCCAGCGTCTTCGACTACTGGATCGATGATACGACGGTCGCGGTAGCCTTCTCCACGGTTGGAGCTGTCATAGCCTCCCGCCGCCCCGAGCATCCGATCGGTTGGCTCTTCTGCGCCATAGGCTTCCTCGCCGGGGTAGACCATCTCTGCGGTGAGTACGCCGTCCACGCGCTGCTGGAGCACCCGGGCACTCTCCCTGCAGGCGAGGCGGCGGCCTGGGTTCGTTCCTGGGTCTGGGTGGCAGCGGGCGGGCTCGCCGTGTTTCTCGTGCTGCTCTTCCCCACGGGACGGCTGGCTGGCGGTCGCTGGAGACCCCTGGCGTGGCTCAACCTGGCAGTGGGTGTCCTGGGAGCGCTCTGGGTAGCGTTTACCCCTGGGCCCGTAGACGGGCTCAGCCAGATCCAGAACCCTCTGGGCATCGACGCACTCGGGATCGAGGGCGAGTTGAGCGCGGTCTATATGGTCGAGGTCCTTCAGGCCTCCGTCGGGCTGGCCGCAGCGGTCTCGCTGTTCGTCCGGCAGCATCGCGCTGGATTCGAGGAGCAGCAGCAGATCAAATGGTTCGCCTACGCCGCCACCATACTGATCGCCGGCGCCCTGATGACCTCTCCTGTGCCCAACGTGATGGAGGCGTGGTGGGTAGGTCCGGTTGGCTTCGCGCTCTACATCGCCGGCATCGTGGGGCTGCCTGTGGCCGTTGGCATCGCGATCCTTCGCCACCACCTCTACGATATCGACCTGCTCATAAACCGTACCCTCGTCTACGGTTCCCTTACGGCTACGCTCGTCGCCGTCTACTTCGGGGGCATTGTCCTTTTGCAGCGGGTCTTCGTCGTCCTTACGGGCGAGACGTCAGCCCTGGCCGTCGTCGTCTCGACCCTCGCGATCGCTGCGCTGTTCAACCCCTTGCGGGGCAGTATCCAGTCTTTTATAGACCGCCGCTTCTACCGCAGGAAGTACGATGTCGCAAAGACGCTCGAGGCTTTCTCGGCGAAGCTGCGGGACGAGACAGACCTTGACGCCCTGAGCGAGGACCTGGTGAGCGCGGTGAGGGAGACGATGCAGCCAACACACGTCTCGCTGTGGCTGCGACCCGAGCCGGGCGCCGTAGCGAAGGGCCTCCCTGACCGCTCTGCTTCGAGGCGCGAGGGATGGCGCGCGCCGCTCCGCCTGTGAACGCCATCTCGGTGGCGGCCTGAGAAGTGCGGGCCACTGTTGCTAGAGTAAGACCCGTCGAACAAGCGGCTCGAGGAAGGAGGAGAGGAGTGTCGGAGCAGAACAAGGCTTTGATCCGTCGTCTGATCAAGGAGGTCGAGCAGGGTAACCTCGATGTCGTAGACGAGCTTCTGGCCCCTGACTTCGTGGACCACGACCTGCTCCCCGACCAGGAGCCCGACCGCGAGGGCTATAAAAGGGGTCTCGCAGAAGACAGTGCAGCCTTCTCCAACATCCACATCACCATCGAGGACCAGATCGCCGAGGGAGATAAGGTAGTAACCCGCTTCACTTGGCGCGGCACCCACGACGGGGGGACGTTCATGGGCAGGGACCCAGCCGGCAAGAAGGTCGAGGCGAGGGCCATCTTCGTCCACCGCATAGCGAATGGCAAGGTCAAGGAAGAGTGGAGCGCGAGCGACACGCTGAAGTTGATGCACCAGCTTGACGTCCCATCCTAGCTAGAGGAGGCGGCGGGGAGTCGGTCAGGACCCTGCTAGACTGCCGGTAGAGCGACCGAAGGAGGAGAGAGCCGATGTATGTCGAGATCTCGATCCGCGACGAGGTGCTTGCGAACCTGGTTGAGCTGGCGAGGACAGACAGGGAGTTCATGCGCAAGGCTCGCGCCGACCTCGAAGGAGCCTTGCATGAGTACGGTTACGAGTTGACCGCCGATGAGCTGGCCGCCGTCAGGGAGTTCCACGGGCAGACCAGCGCCATGAGCGACGCAGAGGTGAACCGGGTTCTGGCCGAACGCGCAAGCTCAGCTGCGATGCGGGGGGCGTAGGGGGTTGCTCGCGACCCGCGGTCGGGATACCGGGTAGGACACCCACCGCGGTTTGGAGTGCAGCTCACCGGTTCGGCTTCGATGCACGAGTGGGTAGAGAGGGTCTTCGCATCTATCGATGAGCTGATCCGCACCCTCCCCGTGCCACCGGACCACAGGGAGTTGCTGCGGGTACACCTTGGCGTCGGCAGGGACCTGGCAGAGGCCAACCCCGAGCTGCCAGCGATCCGGTTGCCGCTCCTGGTTCACGCCGCGATCACCGGCGATGAGATTCCGGCGCTCCCCGTCGCAGGGGCGTGTACGCTACTTTATCTCGGCGCCGACCTCCTGGATAACCTGCTCGACGACGAGCTACCCTCGGTCTGGCGCAGGCGTGACCCCGCGGAGGCGTACCTGGCGGCGACCACCCTCCTTGCCGTAGCCCCTCAACTATCTATCGCTCGCCTGAGAGAACAGGGAAAGCCGCCGGGACGGCTCTGGGAGTTGTCCCACCTCTTTGCAAGGAGCCTGCTGACGATGAGCGCGGGCGAGCACGAGGATCTGCTCTTCGCCGGACGGACGGACGTAGGGCCGGAGACGTGTCGAGCCATGACCGAGCGCAAGAGCGGATCCGAGTTAGCGCTGTTCGCCAGGGCTGCGGCGATGCTCGCGACCGAGGATCCCACCGCTATCGAGGAGTACACATCCTTCGGGTGGTGCCTCGGGACGGCCGGCCAGATCTGCAGCGATGTGGGCGACATCTGGAGTGAGGGGACGAGTCGGGACCTGCTGAACGGGAAGCGGACGCTCCCTATCGTCCACGCCCTCTCCACGCTGCGCGGGGAGCCTCGTGAGCGCCTGCAAGGGTTGCTCGGAGCAGCCCGCGAGTCGGGTGAGGACCACGAAGAGGTGCGCACGCTGCTGGCGGAGGCCGGGTCGATGCAGTATACGGCCCTCGTAGTCGAGGTCTACCGGCATAGGGCGTGCGCCCACCTTGCCGCCGCCTCTCCTCGAGAGCCCGCCGGCCGAGATCTCAAAGGGCTGGTCGATGCAGCGTCGCTCGTCGTTACAGGTCAGGAGACAAACGACACAAGCTGTTAGACTAATGCTTACGTTGGTGCATTGCGGAGAATACTGGGAAGCTGTGGAGACCAGGCGAGCGTTGGCGTTTTTCGATTTTTTCCGGGATGCGGCTTTCGTAACGCTTTTCGTAACGTTTATGAGACGATCTGCGCCTAGAATAATGTGCAAGGAGGATAGATGACAGCGCAAACCAAGGACAAGAGAGGGTTCTGGCAGAACCTGTTCAGGCGCGACGGAGGCGAAGTACCCGAAGGTCCACCGGCGGTTGCGGAGCGTACGCCTCAGACAGCGGCGCCCGAGCTGGAGATAGAGCCGAACGACCCTATTCTCGCGTACCTCACGAGCGTCTCGGGGGTGGTCGAGGTCGAGAGGATCGACCTCGACTCACCCGCTCTGCGGGCGATGAAGGCGGCTGAGGTGAAGCTCGTAGTGCCGCTGGTGAGCCAGGGCGAACTCATTGGGCTCCTCAACCTCGGCCCGCGCCTCTCCCAGCAGGAGTACTCGGCCGACGACCGCAAGCTCCTGAACGACCTGTCCACCCAGACGGCCCCTGCCGTGCGGGTAGCCCAGCTCGTGCGCCAGCAGCAGCAGGAGGCTCAGGAGAGAGAGCGCATAGAGCAGGAGCTGAGGGTAGCACGCCTGATCCAGCAGACCCTCCTGCCCAAAAACCTCCCCGACCTCCCAGGCTACACCGTAGCGGCCTACTACCAGCCTGCCAGAGAGGTAGGA
>Ga0126312_10001701_pt1 | contig 14516 bp, 14 predicted proteins | sample Plot104A_FD_92537 | JGI IMG/M metagenome (GOLD analysis project Ga0126312, IMG submission 92537) | Serpentine soil microbial communities from UC McLaughlin Reserve, CA, USA - Plot104A | ecosystem: Environmental > Terrestrial > Soil > Grasslands | place: USA: UC McLaughlin Reserve, Lake County...
AAACATCCAACCAACAACAGCAATAACAATAACTGTCACAACCATGGGGGCAAATATTATTCTATTCACAGCATTGGTCTTTATTAGAATTATAATTTATATTAAACCCTAGAATGAGATTTTAGAATTGATGGTGTTATTAGACTCTCATATCATCCAAAGAGCGTATAGCTATACATATGAAGAATTAATAAGCAGATCATGTTGTTCCGATACAATTTCTTTGAAACAAGTAATCAAGCAATTAATGATTATCCATAGATTAATCAGCAAAAAGATGCAAGAATTATTTTTTTTCTCAAAAATAGAAGTGGTCAACACATTATCTTGTTGGTAAGAAATACTGCAGAAGGTATAAAATTTATCCATATAATAAAATTCCTCATTTTTTATTCCAAGAAGTCAAGAAGTAAAGTTTGCTTCTCGTTCTTGTTATTTGAAGGAGGATTAGTACTAATTAGTTGTTGTTGAGGTCATTGCTTCTATGGTATTTCGTATGTCCACATTACCTCAGACAAGTTATAAAAAGAAACAAATGTATATTATACTATTAGCAACAGCAAATATTGAAAACAAAAATGTCAAAGGTTATTTTCTTGTTTGCTAACGTACATTTATAATGGCACAAAAAGAGAAAGAGGAGAAAAAGATGAAGAACAAGACTGCAATTATCACTGGCGGTGGCAGAGGTATAGGAAAAGAAATAACGATTCTATTAGGAAAACAAGGAGCAAATGTTGTTGTTTGTTCTAGGACTGAAAGCGAAATCAATTCAGTAGTAAAAGAAATTAAACAGCTAAATAGCCAAGTCAGTGTTTTAGGTGTAAAGTGTGATGTAAGTATATCTTCTCAGGTTAATTCTCTTGTTAAATCAGCAGAGAAATTCGGAAGTAAAACCATAGATATACTTGTAAATAATGCTGGAGTTGCATTTAACAAAAAATTAATAGATACATCTGAAGAAGAATGGGACCAAACTATAAATACTAATTTAAAAGGTGCTTTTCTTTTTACAAAAGCTGTTCTTCCTTATATGATTGCAAGAAAGTCTGGAGTCATATTAAATGTGAATTCTGGTGCTGGCAAGGCAGGCTTTAGTAATTTATCATCTTACTGTGCAAGTAAGTTTGGCCTTTTGGGTTTAGCAGAGAGTCTAGCACTAGAAGTTGATACATATAATATCAGGGTAATGACAATATTTCTTGGACAAGTGGCTACAAAAATGTGGCAGGATTTTGATTACAGTTATTATGAAAAAAATAAGAGCAGAATGCTTAGCCCTCGGGATGTAGCAGCAAAAATTGTTGAAATGATATTTGATGCTAAAACCTACAAAAATGGAGATTCAGTTGAAATGTACAATACTTGACTCTCATATTCAAGTACTCTTTGTCATGTACACTATACTTTTGAATTTTTGAAATTTTAATCCAGATAGACAGAGTAAGGGAGATAAAACAAAAGTATGGTACAATATCAACATTGTACTGCGACGCAGCTAATCCAGTTGTATGGCAATCTTTGAAAAAAATGTTTAATGAGAACTCCAACGATAGTTATGTGTTTACCAGGTTAGCATACTGCGATAAGCACAACATTAAACCAAGTTATGAAATGAGAATAATACCGGTCCCGTTCTCAACTAATCATGCAAAGATGTTACAACACCTTAAAATGTTAATAGACGAAGGACTAATTGCTATTTCTCCAAAATTTGACAAACTAATAATAGCATTGCGTACCGCAGTGGCAACAGAATACAAACTTGATAAAAGTGGGAAGACAACACAGCATCATGATATTTTGGATGCATGCAGCAAGTCGGTCCTGATCTAGCACTTGCGCCCTTGGTTACTCTTGGTGTCTTGGGAGGAGTAATGCCCTTGATTATGTGGATCAACTCTATCATTTTTTGATTAGTAGTACTAGAAGCCGCTCTAGTGTTACCCGCAGCGAGTAGCTTTTCGTGCTGTTGTTTTTGGTAAGTCCTAGCCCTGCAGTATGAACACGTCTTTAGGTGGTCCGAGAACATCTAACTAGTTATCGCTTCCTTTTTTCACGTATGTTTATCGCCGGTGGTCTGAACCTGTCTGCAACGTTAGCCGCTGGCGGCTGGAATCTATCGCGTTTATCACGGGTCATCTTCTTGTTGTTATTATATCAACAAACTTATTAAAAAATAGTTAGATAGATAACATATCAAGTGTGAAAGTGAAACACCCTTCTAAACCAAACACGGAGAAATGTAACAAATGACTTCAGAAGTGAAACAACAGCAAATAGAGTGGAGAAGAACCAGAGTCTTAGAGTTATCTAGTGAAGGTTATAGTCGAAGTGAGATATGTCAAAAGCTTCAGCTAGATAGGGTTACAGTTCACAGAGACATCCAGTTCTTACGACAGCAAGTAAATATCATAAAGGATAATCCAAATAGTCAAGGGGTTAGTCGCAGGAGACTCAATAACTTTGGGAGAAACCTGAGTCTAGGTACCCTCCTGCGACTAACTTTAGGCCTTCTAAGTTAGTAGAAGTAGTTCTCTCTTAATTAAAGAATGTGGGAGAAAAACACTTGTTAGATACCTGAAAAAGGTATTTACTGGCTTTTGTGCCTTAGTATTTTGTTACAGTAGCCGCATGTTATTACTAATGTATTATTAGCTGCCTTTTCTACATCTAAACCAAATAATGAAGGAAGAAGAAAAAGAAGAAGAAGAGACAACTACAAACGGCATATTCTAATAATAGAATCCAATATTTAATCTAGATTTTTTGTTACAGCAGTAGTAATAGAGGAATTAATGGTCCTGGTGATGGTAGCCAGGGGTATGCTTTTGTCTCTCCCCGAGGAAACTTATCACATACTAGTAATAGAGGGAATACTATTTGAAGTATCTTGGTCTTATTGGTAATGTCTTCTCTCCTCAAAGTCTCGAACTTTGTCAAAAGATAGAGTATAACCCCCCCTACAGATAAACCCAATCCTGCGGGAGCAGTTGGCGATCTAGGTTCTGCTGAGACCGAAGTGAATATCCTTATGACACGGATTGGAGGAGAGGGCGGTCCTGATGGGCAACAGTTAGTGACCGTACGGAACCACATAGACATGGCTCAAGATGCGTCAGGTAATAGCGATACCCTAAAGGCTTCTCAAGAAATAAACTTGGCAGACTCTGAGTTACTTAAGATAACCCAGAACCTTACAGCGGACGAAGACTAAGAGAAAAACGACCATTCCCCTATTTTTCGTTTTTTCATATTTTCTACTCAAAATCTTCGGGATTTGTAATCAACCGAGGACTAGTTAGGCACACACATTCTACTTCTGATAGAATGTTGTTATTACTCTCCGAGTCTAGTATCTTACGAAAATATAGGATATAAGTAGATCACAAACTATTCCGAAAACTAAAAACTGCAGGAGGCTCTTCCTTCCCACTTGGCAGAAACCTGGTCTGGTTTGGTTAGTCGAGCCTAGGCCTACCTGCAGCTATGAGTCGCATTATACCAGCCCTGTTAACACTGGTTGTTGGCTTAGACCTGAGTCAACAATATATTATTCAAAAGCATGTTATTTGTACTTTTATTTCAGTTAAGTTTCCAAGATTGTGCTTTGGAGTTGTAGCGATTCGCCACACTTCATCAAATGGTTTCTTGACCATGTTTAGTTGCTGATATATCGCCAAACTTTTATCGTAGTCCATAATAGTTTTTTTATGGGACCGGTATGTTTAAGCTTTGTCTAGACTAGACCTTGTCTGGTAGCCAAAACCTACTTTACCTTATGCAGTAACTCTTGTTTATACAAAGCATAAGTGTTGCCTAATCGAATTTATGCAAAGTTATAAAGGAAAGCCTTAAATTTTACAAGGTATATGTGATGTGTATGTATATAATAGGAATCTTGGCCATAGCACTTGCAGCCTCATTATTTCTAACAAACAGCCAATTTTCATTGCTGCAGCAGCAAGTAATGGGTCAACAACAGGAAGCTGCAGTAGGCCAAAAAATTGTACAGCAGGGTACAGTTAGTTCAGATGTGGATCCTTTAAAGGGACATGAAGGTCACCAAGCAGCAGTGATTCTTCCACCTAGAAATGATAGCGCAGTATATTCAGGTACAGTAACGTTTACAGCTAGTAAACCAGTTCAGGTGGCGGTAATTAACATGTATAATTTAGATAATGAAACAGCTTCACAAATACCTGAGAAATTTGGTCAACTTCTTACAGCACAAGCACCATGGAACGCCAGCGCTATTGTAACTCCTTTGATGATGAATATAGAGTATTTAGATTCACCTACTATGTCCAAATCCGTACCATTTGTTGGCAATTTAGTTGCACTTCATACGATGGATGGAGAGCCATTTATTGCAAATTATGCGTTAGCAGCTGATGTACTTCAACCTCAAATAATCAATAACCTTGATAGTGCAATGGGCAAGACAGCTCCTATTAGTACTACAAATTCCACTGGCTAATGAGGGTATAAGAGTATCCTAGCTGAATGATTGAACCGAAGTCCTTCATCATTAAATTTTTTTCTTTATCGAATATATACAAAATTTATCGAACGGTTAAGACTATTTAAGTGTTGCAAGTAAGTATTTTATAAGCAGATTTTAAGATTTAATTCAAGGTAATGCTGAAACCACAACAAAATCAAGAGCAGGGAAAACTTAAGCAGACAATTGATATCACCAGTGGTATATCATTTGTGGGAATTTTTTTCTGTCTGACTATTATTGCTATTACACTCATGTCTTCTTCTTTTAATTCCCCAATTGTGAAGAACAACTACTATTATGCATACGCAGCTACAGCAGAAGAAAAACAACAGCGAGAAACAAACAATAATAATAATAAAAATAATATTTCATTGCCTAATCTAATTCAGCAAGGCTCTCCGTATTTAGGAGATCCATCTACTGCTCCTATAACTATAGTTGATTTTAGTGACTTTCAATGCTATTTATGTGCAAGATATGTAAAAGCTACGGAACCAATAATTAATCAGACATATATTCAAACAGGTAAAGCTGTCTTGGTCTTCAAACATTTACCTAATAGAGGATTTGATTCTATAAATTCCTCTATTGCTGCTCAATGTGCCAACGATCAGGGAAAGTTTTGGGATTTCCATCAACTGTTATACAAAAATCAAAAACCAATTGACTCTGGATGGGTTAGCAAAGAGAACTTGAAAAAATTCGCAGCCAAGATATCAGGATTGGATATGAATAAGTATAATTCATGTTTTGAGAGCCAAAAATATAAATCCTTTGTGGAAGAAGACGTTGCATTGGCTTCTTCATTAGGATTTCAAGATACTCCTTCTTTTGTAATTGTAAATAGCAAAGATGGTTCTAATCCTGAGATACTAAAAGGGGCACATCCGTTTGCTTCTTTTAAGGCAATAATAGACAAAAAACTCAGAGAGGTTGAAGATAGTAGTAAATGAGACCGACGTTATCTTTACCCACTTTCAAATCTAAACTATTATCATTATTATTTTATATACTACCATCACCTATCAGAATTGTATTTTCAAGTGTTCTATACATAAGCTTGGCTGCAGCCATAACAGCTGGTTTTTGGATTATCTTTAATGTATTTGAACAATTACTCTTCTTTTGGCCTGTATGGGTCTTTTACTTGCCAGAAGATGCAATAATAAGCTTTATACTTACAAACGTAAGCGCCGTCCTAATGGGACTTTTGGTCAGCATGAATGTATATATTATAAAGCATTTCAAGTTACAGATAAGCAAGTCGTCGCTATTCTCGGGAACAGGCTTGAGTATATTGTCAAGTACATGTATTAGCTGTTCTTCTGTTGGATTCCTTCTTATATCCACTTTTGAAGGATTAGGAATAGTAGTATCTAATTTTCTTTCCATATATCAAATACAACTACGTATATTATCAATAGCTATCCTGTTATTTGCACTATATTCTGTTCATGCAAGAACTAAAAAGGGTTGTATGATTGAGTATAACAATAAGAGGAGATCGACATAAACAATAGCTTTACAAATTAAGTAAAGTTCTACAGGTGTGCCAATTGGTATTGTAGATAATAAATATATAGCAATCATTTGCTGAAACAATAGCTTGCTATCAAAATTCTTCTAAAATGCACACTAATGGATTTATGTTTGCAATATGTCACCGAGACGAAATATTCTACTTGTAAAGAATTACGAAGCTGGCTGAAATCAATGCGCTTATTATTGCACCGAGAAAATTAACTATATTATTATCAATAAAGGATGTTCCTTTCTCTCGAATTGTGAATCTATTACAGTGTATTACTTTCATTTCTAGACACTTTTTACAATTGACGCATCTATATTTGGCTTGAATAGTTGATCCAAGAAAACTATCAAGATTAGTAGCAAGTACCCCTCCGACAAGCGCAGCTATAATAATGATAGGGATTTGTGATACTTCATTTTTTGATAACCATATACCACAGATACTTCCTATTGCAAGTGATGATATTATCGCAGCGATTTCTCCTCGGAGAGTAATACCTCCAGATTCGCCCTTTTCAATTTCTTTTCCTGTTAGTATTGATCGTGGTTTTTCTTTACTGAGTAATCCTAATTCTGTTGCTAATGTGTCGGACAGTGCAAAACTAATTGATCCTACAAAAGAAAGCATGAACATTGGACTGTTATCGAATAAATAATAAAGGATTGCTAGGCTTGCCACTGGCATACCGTTTGCCAATACACTCTTCCAATTTCTTGCACCATGATTTTCCTGTGATACTCCTAGCTTCAGTTTTTCTTCATACTTGTATTTTGTGAAGACTGAAGCAATGATAAAAAATAAAAGCAAAATAAAAAACCATGAAACTTCGCCGAAATACAATATGGTATATCCTATAGGTATGGCGGTTAAAATGCCGGACTTATCTATCACTTTTATCTTGTAGGCAAAGAAAGATATAGTTATCATAAGAGAAATCCACATCAAAGAGTGCTCTATAGTAAGCATTAATCTGTGCCAGGCCTAGTTATTATGATAAAATGATCTTCCAGCTTTTTTATTATCAAGGTGTTAGTATCGTAACAAGAAAACCTAGTAATATAAATTATGTCTATTCTATTTTCTACTATTCTTATCCCAAATCAACAAGCAATCACTCATGTATTGGTATGATTTAGTCCATATAAAAGAAAGAGGTATCTTCACATTATTGCTAGGGACCTTGGCGGTAAAGGAATGATAGATATGTGCTATATCAATACCTAGCATTGATAGCCTGTATTCATATCTGCGGCTTTGGTTTTTATTACATATCTATTGTGCAGGAGAAAAATCAACAATGAATACCAAAGGCATCTTTTTCTTCTTAATATGTATGTCACCAAATTTATGACAAAAGAAGTAATGTGATTTATGTTATAGATTATTGTAATTGCAAATTATGTATCTCTCTAACTAACTATTCTTAACATTGAAAAATCCCATCCATCCTAGGTCGGTAAACTCAGTTACATGTGCATGAAACATATATCTGCCAGGAATTTTATATTGAAATTCTAATATTCCTCTGTCTCCTTGACTAAGGGTCACAATATCATTTTTAAAATCTGCTGTTTCATCTGTTCCAGATGTATAATAATCAAATACATTACCATGAAGATGGAAATTGTTGATAGGATCAAATTCAACCATGTTTACAAGATATATGCGATATGGTTTCCCATTTTGGATTTGAATCGGATTGTACATATAGTCAAATGCCTTTCCATTAACCGTATAGATTTCATTGCCTCTTTCTCCTTCTTCTTCTAATTCTTCTGCTGTTGCATTAACCGGTCTTATCGTCGTAGACCCTTCTTGATCATAATCAAGATCATATGCATTCATCATTATTGCGAATTCAGTCATCTGTTCCCTAGGTTCTTTAGGATCTATAATCATCATACCATATAAGCCTCTGTTAATATGATCTGCAATTGGATTTACATGGCAATGATATGGGTATACTCCATAAGGCTGTGCTATAAATTCATATGTGAAGCTATTGCCGGGTGCAATGGTGCCACCTGGTCCTTCAACACCATCCATATCTGCTGAATGGATAGAATGCATATGTAAAGAATGGGCTTTTGCATTATCTGCACTATTTATGACCGTAATTCTAACAAGGTCCCCTTCTGTCATCCTCATAGTGGGTCCTGGAACCGTACCATTAAACGTCCATCCATTCAAAGTGTGTCCTTGATGAGAGACAGGTATGGTTTTATTTTCTTCCACTAGTAGAGTAAATTCTCTTATCATTTGATTGGTTTTGGTCTTCTCTTCTGGTATAATTCTGCCGCAATTAAAATATGTCAAGTATTCAATGGATGTAGGATGTTTATCTAGGTCGGTTGCACAATTCTTTTCTTGATCATACTCAACAATAGAAAGATGTCTAGTTGGGATCGCTACGGTACCATTATTATCACTATTATGATTGTCATCAATATGGTGACCTTCGGCCGATGTTTTAGTATTATTCTCAAATATGTCGTTATTATTTACATCTGATATGAAACCATTATTCTGTAAAATAGCATTTGCATAATAGTGGCCAGCTAGATTCAGAAGCACAGATATGGATGACGTAATTATAATGAACACTAATATTGTAACAATTAAGAGTATACTTCAATTCACCGTTTTTGTTATTCTATGAAATTATTATATAAAAACTGAGCGTCAAATTAGTAGACCAAAATTTTCACATACATTTTGATAGTCTGAATGTTGCAGTATAAATTATCTGATTGTCTAACAAAAAAGCAAATCTTCAGATTATTCGAATAATTTGACTCGTCCACTCTTTTTGATTTGTAATTACATAGGAGGACGATAGACTGTACTGAGCAGCACATATAAGTTGTTCAGCTTAATTAATGTCAAGTGATTGCTAGATTCTGACTTGGTTTTGGAATTGAGGGGAGTAAGCAATTCAACTCTAGTGGACAATCATGAGTTAATATTAAGAAGTTTCTAGCACTTGGACACTTATTTCGGTTGAACCATTGATTTATTACAAATACTTGCTATTCTAATTATTTTTATGTTGAGACTTTATATGTCATGTCACGTCATACTTGCCCTGTTTTATTTCTAAAAGTTAACATCTTATTACCCACCAATTATTCTCACAATAGCAAAGCCAACAATAAATCCTAACACGGCTCCAAATGTAGGTAACCATTTTCTTTCCTTATGTGCTTTAGGTATCATATCATAGTGTAGCATATAAAAGATTCCGCCAGCTGACATTGCAAGTATGTATGCAATAACTTCTTTCATTCCAATTAGATAAAATAGACCTACTAGTCCTAAGATTACAGGAATTATCGAAATTATGCCTGTAGCAACAAATGCTTTATTTGGATTATCGCTAAAAGCAGTTTTGCCAGTCATCATTTCACGATAGGAAGCAATACCTTCAGAAATGTTTTGTATACCTATTAGAAGAGATAGAGCAAGATAAGGACCAGAAGCAACAGCGGCACCAATAGCCAATGATTCAGGTATAGAATCTAGACCTATTCCAAGTAGAATAGCTGCTCCTCCACCTTTCTTTTCTGCAATAAGATCCGCAATTGTAAATACTATAGCTCCTCCTATGAATGCGAATAGTGTTGCTGTAATACCAATGCTTTTTTCTGCCTCTATTACCATAGAAAAAACTGCTGCTGATATAAGAATACCTGCTCCAAAAGCAGTAAATGCTAAAACTTGGTCTTCTGTGAAGTTTATACGCTTTGAGAGATAAACACCAAGAAATGATGTTCCACCAGCAAAACCTGTTATTGCAATTACCCTGAGGATGTCTATAGTGCCCATATTAGCAGTATCCACCATAAGTATATTCTATCAAGATAAGGGTAACATAATGAATAAATATACTGGCAAGGTAGGAACAAAGTTAATCAATCCTTTAAGGCTGTCATATATAGTTGATATACTATAATACCATGAACACCAAACTAATTTCTGAGAATCTAAAAATAAAACAGGAAGAAGAACCAAAAAAACTACTGTATTGGTTTAGAATTATGCTATTGTATAGTCTTAACGGCTTCCACTCTTCATCTAAAGCTTATAGAAACTCACAACATTATTTGCCGACTCTAGCATAACAGAGGAGTTTCTCCTTAGCTGTTTCAGCTTTAATTTTCCCTCTAGAGCATATTATTTCTTATAAGAAGTCAAATCATATTTGTATTGGAGTTGATTATACTCATTATAAACTTCGGCTTTAATCGGCAAAGGAACATCTTGGGCTATCCAAATTCTACTAGTTTTAGAACCTAGCGTATAACTCAAAACATAAGTGTCAAAAGCTCCAGCATTTATACGTATTTTTTCTTGAGCAGTTATCTTTACTGGAACGGTTGTTACGCCGCCAGTAATCGAATTCCATTGTGCTCCGACGACCAGATATTTTGGTCCTTCTGCAATATCTCTGATTTCAAGTATCGAAGACTCTATAGGCTCATAATATGATTTAAAAGTCTGACTGACTGGACCAGCATTAGTCAATTGTTCTTTTGATAATAAAATTGTGTCTTGCTTATAGTTAGCCATTGAATGCTCTGATCCATTAATTATACCAATGATTGCTTGCCAATTATTGTCATCGTTAGTGTCTTGTGTAAACTTAGTAGACACTAGTGAATCTACAAGTGAACTAAATTCTCCCAGTTCATTCCAAGGCGAATTATGGCTTGCAATTCTAGTTAGGGAGTAATTTAACATCGTACCATCACGGAGATTTTCTCCTACTGTCCACAAATTTGAGGTATTTGGCGGATTAAACAGTGAAGGACCAGATCCTGAAAAACCACCACCAGCAGCTATTATAGCAATACTTACACTCACTCCAAATACTGCCATAATTCCAGACAGCAATAGAACTTTGCTCTTCGGCTTCACTTTTTATATCCTGTTAGAGCGCTCTAAAGCTTTTTGCGATAAAGCAGTGTCCGATAATGGATGGTTACAGCAATAGCAATGTTGAACACAATTGTTAATTATGGCCGTTTTATACTCCAGTCACATTTTATTTGCTGTTATCGTCAGTAAGAGGACATTCAAGCTGTAGTTCAGTTGGAGTACTGTTTTCTACAAAATTGGAAGGTGGCAATGATAATGATGGCGATAATATCGATTTACTCACTCTGACCTGCCTATATCTTCTATAGTCTTGATCTAATTCCACAGCAGCTGTTAATATTTTACTCTTTATAGACTTGGACGATTGTAAGAACATGCGAGTATCTTTTGGTAGACAATGTCCTCCAATTCCTTCTCTTGGTTCTAGAATATTTACATTCCATTTAGTATTAAGAGCATCTCTTAATTCTGAAAAGTTTATGTTATTTGCTTGACAGTATAGATAAAGATCTTCAGCAAATGCTATCTGTAGATATCTATGTGCATTCTCTATAGTCTTTGTCATTTCAGCAACTTCTATTTTTGAGACTGGATGCATAGGAATGCCAAGGCTTCTTCTTGTAACAGGGTTATTATCGTTGTTATTATTAGTATTCATATTATTTTCACCATTATTGTTATTATTATTATTGCCATCTGCTATTATATTATTATCAGTACTGCTACTACTACCAACAATACCGCTACTACTATTTCCATTATAAAACTGCATTGCTGCTTCAAGGCAGCAATCACAAACTCCACCAACTACACGAAGTTGGTTTACACCATGTTCTTTCTCTTCTAAAGCATACCATCTATGAGGTACATGAGCTACATGCAATCTATGGCCAAGTATTTCGAGTACTTTGTTTGAAGTTCCTCGTGGAATAGTACTCTCTATTGAGACAAGTGCTCCATTCCTCTTTGCTTCCTTTGAAATCCTCTCAATTACAGACAATAAACCTTCTATGCACGGTGAGAATATATCTTCAGGTTTATGCGTAGACACACAAACAATATAAACATCAAAATCACTAAAATCAGTAGCTTTCTTTATTCCTGCAGTTTTTTCTGCACGATCTATTGTTTTAGGACTAATATCGTATCCATAGACATCATCAAATCCTTTCTCTTTAACATATTTTGCTACAGGTAAACCTAGCTGTCCCAGCCCTATTACCAAAACTTTGTTGAATTGAGTTTTGCTATTATTGTTCATTCATTAATTCACCTTCCAGCTTTGTCGACCGTCATTATATCCTACGTTGTAACAAGAGGGCCTCATCTGTGTTGCAATGCTTTGGATCTTCGAATGCAAATGCTTGCTTTGTCATTGTACTTGTCGTCATTGCGAGCACCATAGCTAGTGCTACGACCATAGCTGCTACGTTTACTGAGAACGTTCGAGTGTTCATGCTCATACTATTAGAAACAGAATATATAAGTGTATACTCTTATATGGTAAGGTAGTTGTATGCTTAAGCATATAACTATACATAAATATAACTGTGTATGTAAATGTTGTATATATGGAAACGGATGAAACGATAGGAGATGAAACTAAAACCACAGTAAAAATTCCTACCGACCTGCTCGATGATTTCAAACACTTGGCTATAGATATGAAAACGACAGTAACTGCTCTTATCGTAGAATCTATGAGACAGTATCTTGAAGACATTAAGAAGAAATGATTCCGGTTTACTGATTAAATCCTTAACGACCCAACTATTTTGGCGGTAGCAAATAAGTATAATAACAAAACACCAGCCCAGGTGTTGATAAACTGGAGCTTACAGCATAATGCGCTAGTGATTCCAAAATCCGTACATGAGGATAGGATCCGACAGAATAGTCCGGTGTTTGACTTCCAGATTGGGAAGATATGATACTTCTAGGCTCGCTGAACGAGAATTTGCAGATAGTCTTCTTGGGTTAGTGCTCTGGATGAAAAGTTCAGATACAGCTTTGCAGGTATTATAAAATCCTCTTTTGTTTAAGTAATGTACGACGAATTACAGCATAATCGATTACATAATTTTAATCAAACAAAAAAACTTCCAGAGTACATTTAACGCCATGTTCACCTCCAATTAACGCTGAATTGATCTGATAACACAATGCATACTAGATGATATAGAGAGGAAGAAGATCTTTTGAAATTGAGTACACCAAATGACTAGTCTTCTGGTTGTTTTTTCTGAGATACATTAAGCATAAAAACCGTTTTAAATAAAGGAAATAAAAGTGAAGTAGACTAATAATCTAATCATTATTAGTGGCGAATTGATCTGGTATGTGGTTGTTTTTGATCCAGGTGGGCCATTATGTGAGCTGTAATCATTATAGATTTTAGGAATGACATCGAAGCAGTATGCAGCTCACAGTGTTTTCATAATATAATATTATTTGGTAATACTAATAAAAATGGAAGTGATTATTAGGATCAATGAAAAATAATAATAATAACTCAATAGTACCTACTATTCTTTACTACTAGTAACAGAGAGTATTACTATGCTGAATTAGTTTTTTATCACTTATTGTTGTCGATACTAATAACTTGCCACACTTTTCGCAATAAAATGAACCACATGTTAAACAAATAATTGATTTTTGTTTTTCTTCTTCTTTAAGCCTAATTGGTACAAAGTCATGTTCATGTATTATTATGCTGCTGCTATTGTTTCTGAATTCTTTGATGATACTATTGCTGCTGTAACCATTTATTCGAAACATGAGATATTTTATAGAACAATAGGATATAAAATAGTTACCAAGAAAATATTCCCAAGTTGATGGCTGAGCTACGTTAACTGTTACATGTTGTACCTATAATAGATAAAATCTGACATTTTCGCAGACCATGGGAACTAGTTTAGGAAAAAATGATGTCATTAAAAGCAATGAAACATCAAGGGAGAGGGAGAAGAAAATGCAGTTGATAAGAGGGAATTTTATGTTAAAAGCCAAGAGATAACTGTAATAGATAACAATTCCACAACCACTAAACTTCATGATTATCTACTATAACATGTTAACCGTCGTTGTCTATAGTCTTCTAAGATTCTGTCGCTATCTAGTAATCATTTATTACCTTAGGACATTTGCTTCCAGTAGAACTGTAAGGCGGCAGAATATTGTTTGAAACGCCTATCATAGCATTATGGTTTCTTATCAGCCAGGTCAGTTTATACAGGCAATTAAAGATACTAGACTAACTATAATATACAGAATATATATGCTATTAATTTTACATTCCTGTACAACAAATTAGATATGCAATCAAAGTTCCAGCATTTTCAATCTTTTTATTGGTTATCATCTGAGCCAATTCCTTTACTTTTACCTTTTCAACCTTAATATCTTCCGTACTCTCATGTCTTAATCTGCCTACCCTTTCTTCTTTTGTCAACTCTTTTGCTTTGAAAACATATACAACCTGTCTGGTTTTGCTAACAGATGGATGATATGTATAAACATGTTCAATTTCTTTAGAATGATAACCTGTTTCTTCTGCTAATTCTCTTCCTGCAGTGTCTTTAGGATTTTCTCCAT
>Ga0126312_10001703_pt1 | contig 14500 bp, 9 predicted proteins | sample Plot104A_FD_92537 | JGI IMG/M metagenome (GOLD analysis project Ga0126312, IMG submission 92537) | Serpentine soil microbial communities from UC McLaughlin Reserve, CA, USA - Plot104A | ecosystem: Environmental > Terrestrial > Soil > Grasslands | place: USA: UC McLaughlin Reserve, Lake County...
ATCGCCGACACCCAGTGGTACCGCGACTGGATGCACGGCGTCGACCCGATCCCGGCCGACGTCCTGCAGGAGCTCAGCAACGTCGCCTGCCTATGTCGCCTGGAGGAGTATCCCGACGAGCGTCAGGCGGTCCGCGAGATTTTGCTCAGCTCGCCCTCCCCCGAGCGAGACGAGCCCAGCGAACAGCGCCGCCGCGCGTTCGCGTTGCTGCTGGATCTCATGCGCCAGAGACCCGATGTGGCCGACTCGAACGGCGCCTTTCGCGACGCCGTGATCGGCGCTTTCGACCGCGACCGCCGGGGCACCGACGCGCGCGCCTCGAGCACCGCACAGTGGGCGGCGGCGGCGATGCGCGACAGCCTCCAGGACGCGCTGTCCGTCATCTGGCTTGACTTCTGTCGCACCGGTCTCCGCGTCCAGCCGTTCGACGGCATCATGCGAACTGAGCTGCGCGCTCTCGTGCGCGACCGGCTCGTCGCGGACGCCGAGTTGCGGATCGGCGACGTTGCAATCGCCACCGCACCCGACGCTCCGATCGGCGCGTGGGCCGACCGGATCGCCGAGGCGTGCGAACGGCTCAGCTGGCAGGAGCTCTGCGACGTAGCAATCAACGCTGACTCCGCCTTGACCGGGTTGGCGGTGCTGCTCGCGCTGACGCGGCGCGTGCCCGCGCCGGACGAGGCCAGCGGCGCGTGGCTGCAGGCGGCGCGCGTCGACGGCGACCATCAGCCCGGCCTGAGGCAGATGACCACGATGCTCAAGCGCCGGCAGGCGCAGACCGGGGAGACCGTGGGATCGCTGATGCAGTGGGTGATCGACACCTTCATCGTCCGCGTCCACGACACGGTCGCGATGGGCAAGCTGCCCGAGTCGACGTTTCGCTTCTCCTGGGAGGAGGGCCGACTGCGCTTCGTCGATAACGGTGTCTGGCGCTTTGAGGCGTCGGGGCTCCGCCGCCAGGCGCTGGCCGACCTCGCCTACGACCTCGGCTGGTGGAGCTGGGACGACAGCGACACGCCGCAGGTCACCGCGGATGGCGGTGGTGTGATCGAGGCGGTGTTCGGGACGTGAAGCCCGTCGAGCTGTTCAGCCGCGACGTCCACACCTTCTGGGCGACCAGCTACCAGTTCGACCTCAAGCTGTTCGACCAGTTCCTGCTGCGGCGGCTGGGCAACCAGCCGCTCAACGCGGTCCTCCTGGTCGACGAGGAGAACGTAACTCAGACGCTCGCCGGGTTGACCGAGGTCGACCTCCACGTCGCCGTCAACGCCAACCGCCGCTACCTGCTGCGCGGCGCCCGAACCCGCAGCGGCGGGCGCTTTCACCCGAAGACCTACTTCCTTAGCAGCCGCCGCCGGACGGTCCTGGTGATCGGCTCGGGCAATCTGACGCGACCCGGCCTCGATCGCGGACGCGAGGTCTTCTGCGTCTACGACGCGGCCAACGAAGCCCACGTCCCGGTGATCCGCGCTTGGGCGAGCTGGATCGGCGAAATGGTCACCGACCGCGAGGACGAGCAGCTGCGCCGCCGCTACGACCGTCTGCGCACTGTCATCTCCGGGCTGCCCGGTCCGCACGGCTCGGACGAGTTCCGCGCCAACAGCACGCTGCCGCTGCTCGACGCGCTCGAGGCTGCGGCACCGTCGGGCATCCGCGAACTGCACGTCACCGCGCCGTACTACGACGAGCACGCCCAGGCGCTGGGCGATCTCATCGGGCGCCTGGCGCCGGCCAGCGCGCTGCACCTGTACCTCGGCGCTCGCACCAACGTCGACGGTGCCTCCCTGCGCCGGGTGCTGGAGGCCGTGCCGTGCGAGGTGCTGGTGCGGCGCTTTGAGCCCGAGCAGTTCGTGCACGCGAAGCTCATCGGAGTCATCGGCGACGACGACGCGGGCGTGCTGCTGTGCGGGTCGCCCAACCTCTCGCGCGCGGCGCTGACCTTGATCTACACCGATCCGGGCTCGCATGGCAACTGCGAGGTGGCCGTGCTTCGCCGGGGCTCGGCCGACGACGTGCGCGCCGCCTTCCAGCCGCCGGACACGATGCTCGAGCTCACCGATCTGGATGCGGTCGAGGCGATCGACTATGAGGCAGACGACACGCAGGCGCATGCCTACCCGGTCCGGCTGCTCAGCGCCGAACTGACGTCCGACGACCACCTGTGCGTCCACACCGACGGGGCCGCGATCGATCAGCTCGCCGTGGCGGGGGCGGGTCGCGTCGAGCCGCTGTCGCTAACCGCCGACGGCCGCACGGAAGACCCGCTGAGTGAGGACGACCGCCCGCTGATCGTCTGGCTTGTCGATCAGGCCGACGAGGTCTGTTCGAACCGTGTCGTCTTGGACGACCCGGCAGCGCTCGAGGAGATGCTCGGCGAGCGTGGCGGCGCCACCGACCGGCCCGCGGAAATCGCCGATGAGGATGAGCGTTCAGACCTCGTGGCGCTGCTGTCGTGGGCGCATCAGCACTTCATCTTCGACCTGGACGACACGCCCGCCGTTCGGCGCGCCAACAACGCCCAAGAGCAGCAGGCCGATCAGGACGACGCCGGCTTCTGGGAGCGCTACGTCCGCGAGGAGCTGACGTACGACACGCGAAGTCAGACCTACCGGCCGCTGAGCGGCGCACGCACCCTGGCCAGTGTCGACCTGCTGCTGCGCGAGATCGAGGCGATGCTCAAGGCCGCCCCGCACGAACGCCCGCTACGCGTCGTGCGGGGGGAGACCGGCAGCGAAGGCGGCGAGAAGACCGGGCACGCGTGGTCGTTCACCGCCCGGCAGCGTGTTCGCGCGCGCAACCTCATCCGCCGTTGGGCCAGGGCGCTCGCCGACCCACGCCATGTCTGGGTCGCGACCGACGCGCCGGCGGTCAACTACACCGCGCTCATCGACCTGCTGGCGTTGATCTGGCTCGGCGACGGACTGGACGACGAGACCATGGTCGAGCTGCTCGACGAGGTCTGGTCGGGACTGCTGGGGGCGGCGGGGCGGAAGGGACTGTTCGACGTCGCCGACGACGAGCTGCGCGAGGCAGTGCTGGCCGACGTCTCGGATGACACCCGCCAGCTGGCCGCCGGTCTCGCATTCGTCGCGCTGCACAACGATATGCCGTGGACCGGCTACGTCTACGACTGGCAGCCATTCCTTAAGCGCGGCATCGAAGCTGGGCTCTTCGCCCCTGGCAGCCTGTCGTCCGACCTGGCAGCCGCGCTGCTTGAGGATCAGCCGCCGATGCCCGCCGCGATAGAAGGCCTCCTGCGGCACCGCGCGGACTGGGTCGACGACTATACGTGGGGCGAGCGCGTGGCCGCCGAGCTCGGTCTGCGGCGCGTGGCGATCAGGCCGCGCGCCGGCTACAAGAACGTCGACCTGGTGATCAACGTCGAGGGGCTGCCCAACGCGGCGCGCGACAGTCGCACGGTCGTCCTCGCACGACGCGCGATGAACCTTAAGCACTCCGACCACGTCTTGCTTGAGGCGGGACCGGAGCGCATCCTCCTGCGGCTCGGCGAGCACGCCCACGCAAGGGTGGACGGGCAAATCCGTCGGTCCGTAACGCCCATCGACAACGTGCGCCTTCGCGCCGTCGAGACACAGGGTGGCTCGCTCGCCGAGCTGCTCGGCCTATCGGCGTAAGAGTTCAGAGGCCTACCGCGTAGCGGTCTGGCGACGCCCGACCGGGCTCTTTCGATGCGGCCCGGGAGACACCAGCAGCACAACGATCGGCTACGGTGCCATGCCGCGCTCGGGCGACCGCGGCGAGGTGCTTCGCCGGCGACCACACGTCGCGCCGCCTCGGCAAGTCGTTCTCCGAAATCTGCCCGACCTCAGGGCCGCTCAGCAGCTTGGCAGTTAATGAGGTCCGGGTTCCATGCGAGGAGATCAGCTCGATGCTCCGGCGCGGAATCTGCCATGCCGACTTCGGTTGATACTCGGCGTCTAGCCGGATGGCGAGGAGGGCGTTCGTACGGGTCCTTCATCGGCCCATGCTCGTGCGCCGATTGCCCGGTGTGGTGCGCAATGTCTTGACCTGCACCAGACCCAGACCCGGGACGTCGAGGTCGTAGCCCGGCTGTGACGAGGCCGGCAGCGGAACCCCGTAGTGCCCTCGGGCCGTGCGGATCAGGCGGAGGACGCCGCCTCATCCGATCGTTCAGAGGCCAAGTGCGATCCGCCGCATCATTCGGGATCATCCGAACCATGGCGACGAAGGTCAAGCGGAAGCTCACGTTTTACGCCTGGCAGGACGGTGTCAAGCGGCACAAGTTCGACCGGCTCGCGGCCGCTAAGGCGGTCAAGGCGCTGGAGGGGAAGCCAGGAATGGTCGCCGACATCGACGGCTCGCTCGTCGCGGTGCTCGTGCAGGCGGTCGGGACGGACACGACCCCCACGCGGTTTCTGCTGCTTCCCCTCCGGGACTACGACAACCGGCCGCTGCGGTTTCGGCCGGGCACGAACCTCCAGGCAATCGCGCTTGGGGCGGGCGACTACACGAGCGACGTTAGCCACATCGCGATGTGGCCGGACCGGTACGCGGCGTACGACGCTCACGGCTTTGCGCCGGGTCCAAATCGACTCGGGATGTACCTGCGCAAGAAGGCGGAGGAGCGCGTCGCTTTCTTCGCGCTCTACGACCGAGAGCTGATCCAGTACCTTCGGTCACTCGACGGTCTGACGGCGGTCGAATTCAGCATCACGAACTCGGAGAAAGGCCAGCGCGCAGCCGACAGCCAGAAGGGCATCTTCGAGGGACTGCTATCCGCGCGGAAGCGGACGCCGGAGTCGGTTAGCTTCGCGCAGCGCATCTCGACCGGGGGCCGAAAGGGCCAGACGCTCGACGACGAGTTCCAGGAGGACATCCTCGACCTAGCCGACCGGGCGGACGACTACTTCGACTCGCTGCGAGTGACGGGTATCGATCCGCAGACGAAGAAGTCGGTCACGATCAACGTCCTCCAGACCCGTCTCCACGTGGAGGTCGAGATGCCGCGGGCGAAGGGGGGCGGCGACGCGCCGAACCCGAAGACGTGCTTCTCCGAGCTGGAGAAGGCGAAGACGAAGATCGGCAAGAAGAAGCTTGAAGACTCGGCCCGAGCCGGGCCGTCGTCGTGACTACCCCCGTCGCTGCCCCGCGAGATGCGACGGTAGGGGTGATGCGTCGGCTAGACCGCTCCTGGCATTGGGTGATCCTCGGACTCTTCGTCCTCGCCGCGGTCGTTAACTACGTGCTCTCCGTCTGGCGGGACTCTCAGGTGCTGCTGGAGTCGATCCCGAAGGGCGAGCGGCTCGCGGTCTACGACGCGACGTCTGCCGCCGCCGGCCCGCTGCTCGGTTTCGTCGTGGCCGCTGTCGCCGTGCTGATCGCCCTCCCCGACAGGCCCTCAGTCGAGCGCCTGAGGGAGCTGGCCGCGTGGCGCGCCCTGCCGAAGATGCTCCTCGTCACGGCGACGCTCCTGACGGTGACGCTGATCCTGACGCTCGTCGGGCAGAGCGCCGACGCGAGTACGAACAGCGACTGGCTCTTCGAGGTCTTCGTGTTCGCGGCGATGGTCGGCTCCCTGTTCGGGCTTGTCGTAAGCGGCCTGGCGTTCGGGCTTGCGATCACCCAGGTCCACGATGAGGACGCCGAGACCGACTGATCCAACGTAGGGTCGTCCGTTAGCGCGGCACCATGCCGTAGGGCTGGTAACAGAAGGATGGTCTCGCCGAGCCGGGACCTGCGGGGCTGGGACGTGAACAAGCCGGCGCGCGCCGGGCTAGCTCCCACCACGACACCCAGGCCGAGACTCAGCCCGCGGCCCGGTGCTACGTCCGCAACGGGGGCGGCGGCAGCTGACCACCCAGGCAAACGGTCGCATTTGCGACAAGGCCCGGCGGACGTCGGACTTGGCCTCGCCTCGGTTCTCGGCCATCCGCTGCTCATGGCGGCCCGCTGGTTGTGGTCCAGGCGACCCAAAGGATTTGGTCGGCTTCGCGACTGGCCGCACCGACTTAGACGCGCGGAGGAACGTGAGATGCTCGCGGCGTGACTTACGACGAGCTGCTTGGCGAACTCCAGGCGCTGCTTGGAACGCGGGTCGCGGTAATGGTCGGCCCGATGATCAGCGCCGACGGTGAGGTTCCGTACGTCGCCCGGCTGCAGGGCGAGCTCGGCTGGGCGTCGGAGGACCGTGATGCCCACGCCGAGGAGATGCTGGTGTTCTGGGTCGGGCAGCCGGACCAGGACGAGGGCGAGTCGTACTTCACGATCCGGCGACGACTCTTCGACCATGCAGACTGGACGGAGGCCGGTGGGTATCGGCAGCTCATCGTCATGCAGGCTGGCGTGTGGCTCAGCGTGACGCGGCTTGATCCCTAGGACCCTCGGCGCGGGCAGGTAGCACGCTCCGCGTTAGCCTGCTCGATGTGCCGCTCTTCGAAATCGGAGAACCGGAAAGACTGGTCCCCTTCCGACGGTTGGCCGGGGGAGCGGATCTCTACGAGAGCGAGATCGAAGAGCTTCTCTGGGCGAACCTCGAGGATCTCACGGGGGAAACGCTCTTCCCGGTTGCAAGGCAGCCCGCCATTTCTGGCGGCGGACGGCCGGACATTGTCGCTTTGGACCACGCTGCTCGTGTGATCGTCATCGAGATCAAGCGGGATGTGGATCGCGGCCAACTCGCGCAATGCCTCGAGTACGCAGGTTGGGCTCGTACCACGAACCTCGATGAGCTTGCGGGGATGTACCACCGTGGGCCGAGCGCCTTCTTTGCCGACTGGACGAGTTTCACGGACTCGTCTGCACCCGTTCGCATTCGGCGCTCGCCCAGACTTGTCTTGGTGGCGCGTGACTTCCACGGGCGCACAGCTTCGGCCTTCGAATTTCTGCTCGAGAACGGCCTCCCGGTGAAGCTAATCCGCGTTTCTCTTTACGAGGATCAGGACGGGCGCAGGTTCGTAGACGTTGAGGGCGAGCACGAGCCGGAGTTCCCGGCAGACGGCCCTGAGGAGGGTGGCATCGAGGTCGTAGACGCGACGAAAATCGAGGGTCGCCGCGTGCGCCTGGCGGACCTGGTGGAAACCGGAATGCTACGGCCCGGCCAGACTCTCGAATGGGACCGTCCACGACTGGGTCAGAAGTATCGCGCGACGGTGACAGACAACGCAGCGCTCCGGTTAGAGGACGGCCGCGAGTTTTCGTCGCCGTCCCGCGCGGCGATGGAAGCCGCCGACGTGCCGGCGTACGACGGGTGGTATGCGTGGCGAATCGACGGCGACGGCCGCGAGTCGCTGCACGAGCTTCGGGTCCGTTGCGTCGCCGCGCGTCGACTTGAAGAGCTGGAAGAAACCGAGGGGACGACGAAAGACCCGGACCCGTCGCAGAATGCCACGGAGACGACGCCGGATGTCCCTGAGTCCGTCCGTAGCGCGGACGCGGCAGAGCGCCCCCCGTCGCCTAGCTAAGTCGTGGACGTGACGTCGCTTCGCGCCGCCCACCTACCGCCCGATCACCGCGGCGCGATCAAGGCGCGGCAGTGCAGGTCGAAAGCAGGAAGAGGTTGCGGCCTGATCCCCGTTAACGACAGCTGCCAGCGGGTCGAGGCCGACCGCAGACTGCGTCGCCGTCTGGCCAACCCCAACGGTGCCTTGTTGTCACTCTGGGCTGCTGTCAGGATGAACCGCCGTGACGGGCGCTCCGGGCAACGGCTACACGCAAGCGGAACTCGACCGGAAGCTGCTACAAGCGGCGAACGCGCTGCGTGGTCCGGTGGATCCGGCCGACTTCAAGGCCTACATCTTTCCGCTCCTTTTCTTTAGGCGGATCTCCGACACATGGGAGTGGGAGCGGGCCCAGGCGCTGGAGGCTTTCGGCGGCGACGACGGGCTCGCGGCGTTACCCGACAACTACCGCTTCGTGCTGCCGGCGGGCTGCCGCTGGGAGGACGCTCTGGCTCTGCACGAGAACGTCGGCGCTGGCCTCCAGACGATCTTTGACCGCATCCAAGAGGCCAACCCCGAGACGCTTGCCGGGATCTTCGGGGACGTGCAGTGGGCCAACAAGGAGAAGCTGCCGGAGCCAGCGCTCACGAACGTGCTCGACGTGTTCTCGGGCCTCCAGCTCGACCCGGGGACGGTCAGCCACGATCTGCTGGGAAACGCCTACGAATACCTGCTGAAGAACTTCGCCGACGAGTCGGGCAAGAAGGCGGGCGAGTTCTTCACGCCTCGCAGCGTCGTGCGCCTACTGTGCGAGATCCTCGATCCTCACGAAGACGAGTCCGCACATGATCCGACCTGCGGCTCCGGCGGGATGCTCGTCGAGATGGTGAACCACGTGCGTGAGGCTAAGGGCGATCCGCGCACGCTGCGCCTGACCGGCCAGGAGATCAACCTGACCACGGCTGCCATCGCACGGATGAACCTGTTCATCCACGACATCGAGGACTTCAAGATCCTCCGCGGCGACACGCTGCGCGAGCCGAAGTTCCGAACGACCGAGGGCGCGCTTCAGCGCTTCGACATCGTGATCGCCAATCCGCCGTTCTCCCTGAACCCCTGGGGTCAGGACACCTGGGATGACGACCCGTTCAACCGCTCGCACTGGGGCACGCCACCGGCGAAGAGCGCCGACATGGCCTTCGTCGAGCACATGCTCACCGTGATGGACGAGGACCGCGGGCGCCTCGCGGTGATCATGCCGCAGGGCGTCCTGACTCGGCGCGACGAGAAGCAGATCCGCAAGCACCTGCTGGAGGACGGCCTGATCGAGGCGATCGTAGGCCTGCCCGAGAACCTCTTCTACAACACCGATCTGCCGGCCTGCATCCTCGTCTGCCGCGCGGTTCCCGCGGCGACCGGGAAGCGGACCGACCTTCTGTTCGTCGATGGCTCGCGGCGGTTCGAGAAGGACGGTACGCGCAACGTCCTTGCCGCGGACGACATCGAGACGATCGTTGCCGCCTACCGCGAGGGCGAGGATGTTGGCGAGCCGCCGGCTCGCACGAAACGGGTCCCGATTGGTGAGATCGAGGAGAACGACTGGGACCTCAATATCGGGCTCTACATCGAGGGTGTCGCGGCGGTCGGGATCGACAGCGCGACAGCCGTCCAGGAATACGTGTTGGCGCGTGACGCTCTGCGTGCAGCCGAGGGTCGGCTCGACGAACGTTTGCGCGAGGCCGGGCTTGCTGGTTGAGGGTCGCACGCCGACGCCGTTGAGCGTCCTCGTGGCGCCGCTGGCGGCGCGCGCCGGCGAGCAGGAGCACGAGGTACTGAGCGTGACCAAGAGTCGCGGAATCGTGCGCGCGGCCGACTTTTTCACTCAGCGCGTCGCCTCGCGCGACCTTTCGAAATACAAGCTCGTCGAGCCGGGGCAGTTCGCGTATTCGACGATCCATATCGACGAGGGAGCGATCGCTAGGAACAAGCTGCCGATCCGGGGTGTCGTGAGCCCGATGTATCACGTCTTCGCGGTCACCCGCGAGGACCTCGTGCTGCCCGAATACCTCGACTATCTGCTGCGCGCGCCCGCCTTGCTCGCGACATACAAGAACCGCGCAGGCGGCAGCGTGCGCCGGCGGCGCAGCCTGCCGTTTCCGAAGTTCGGCGCGATCGAGGTTCCCCTGCCAGAGCTCGATGAGCAGCGGCGGATCCTCGACCTGATCCACGCGCTCGACGAGGTCGGGGCTCGCTATCACGAGACTGAACGCGCTGCCCATCGCCTGCTTCAGGCCGAGCGGGCACGCCTGATCGACCTGCCCGAGCATCCGCTGCGACAGATCGGATCACTGCTCGACCGCATCAAGGGAGGCAAGAGCCCCGTGTGTCGCGAGCTCGTGCCGACACCGGACGAGTGGGGCGTGCTGAAGACGAGCGCCGTGCAGCCTTCAGGTTTTGAGCGTGACGAGTCGAAGCTGCTGCCCGATGATGTCGAGCCATTCGAGGACGCGCGCGTTCGTACAGGCGACGTGTTGATCACGCGCTCGAACACGCCCGACAAGGTCGGGCTGGCGTGCGTCGTGGACTACGACCCGGGTCTCGTGCTGATGAGCGACCTGATCTGGCGCCTCGAGTGCAAGGAGAGCGAGGTGCGGCCCGACTACCTCGGCGAGGCGCTGATGAGCCCGCGCTCGCGCGCGACGGTCTGTTCGAACGCGGCCGGCACGAGCGGCTCTATGAAGAAGATCAACCAGGCGAAGCTGAAGCGGATTGCTGTGCCTGTGCCGGAGGACCTAGACGAGCAGGAGGGCATAGCCGCGCATCTCGCTGACGTTCGGCGCGCATTCGCCGAGGCCAGGACTGCGCGCAGAGTCTTCGAGGGCACGCGCATCGCGGTCATCAACAACCTCGTGTCCGGGCACGACGCGATTCCTGAGAGCTACGACCGGATGCTGGAGGAGGCCGGTCAGCTCGTTGCGGCATAGTGATGGCAGGGTTCTCAGAGACCACCACTGTCCAGGCGGCGGTCGTCGATCGGCTCAACCAGCCGGACATCGGCTGGGAGCTCGTTCCCGCGGCGGGGCTGGATCGCGAGGACATCTCCGCGCTGATCGAGTCGGACGTGAGCGCGGCGCTCTTGCGCCTGAACCCGGTCATTGCCGAGAAGCCGGACCGCGTTGACGAGATCCTGCCGCAGCTGCGCGCGGCCGTGCTCTCAGTGAGGGACGAGGGCCTCGTGCCCGCCAACGAGCTGATGATGGAGTGGCTGCGCGGGCTCAAGAACCACCAGTTCATCGGGACGTCGCAGCCCGTGCCGGTCAACCTGATGGACTTCGATGACCCGCGCAATAACAAACTGGTGGTCTCGGACGAGGTCTGGTTCCAGTCGGGTACTGAGCACCGCCGCTACGACATCGTGCTTTGGGTTAACGGTTTCCCGCTCGTAGTCGGCGAGACGAAGACGCCATTCCAGGACCACAAGTCGTGGTTGAACGCGGCCAAGGACATCCACGACGTATACGAGGTCGTCACGCCCGGGTTCTTCGTGCCGAACGTGATGTCGTTCGGGACCGAGGGCAAGGACTTCCGCTACGGGCCCGTGGGCCTGCCTGCCGAGATGTGGCTGCCGTGGGCGCGCACGGACGAGGAGCTACTGCCGCTCGGCCTGGCGCGAGCGCTGCGCTCGGTCGAGCTCCTGCTCACGCCCGAGGTTGTGCTGGAGATGCTGCGCGCGTTCACGCTCTACTCGACCTTGCGCATTGGCCAGGCGACACATGCGATCAAGATCCTGGCGCGCTACCCGCAGGTCGAAGCAGTCAACGCGCTCGTCGAGCGCGCCAAGGATCCGCACCGGCGCCAGGGTCTGATCTGGCATCACCAGGGCTCCGGCAAGACGCTCTTGATGGGCTTCGCCTGCGCGAAGCTGCGCCGCGAGCTGCCGGGAGCGACAGTGGTTGTCGTTCTCGACCGACTCGATCTGATCGAGCAGACCACACGCGAGTTCACGTCCGCCGGCGTCCAGCGCATCAAGGCCGCAGAGACGAAGGACGAACTTCGCCAGATGCTCCAGTCCGATCAGCGCGGAGTGATCATTACGACCGTCTTCCGCTTTAAGGACGCCGACCTGCTCAACGACCGCGGCGACATCATCGTGCTCGTCGATGAGGCGCACCGCACGCAGGAGGGCACGCTCGGGATGGACATGCGTGCTGCGCTCCCGAACGCGACCTATATCGGCCTGACCGGCACCCCGATCTCGGACCGCGACCGCGACACGTTCGAGGCGTTCGGGGATCCTGCGGACCCCGACGCGATCCTCAACGCCTATCCGCCTGAACGGGCGATGGCCGACGGCGCCACCCTGCCGCTGCGCGTCGAGGCGCCCAAGGCGAACGTGCGGCTCGACAAGGAGTCGCTCGACGCCGCCTTTGACGAGATGGCGGCCGAGGAGGGTCTGACCGAGGAGGAGAAGGAGACGCTCGCCCGCAAGGCCTCGAAGTCGAAGACGCTGTTCAAGGCCAAGGCGCGCATCGAGGCGGTCTGTAAGGCCATGGTCGATCACTACTACGACCGCATCGAGCCGCTCGGCCTGAAGGCGCAGGTCGTCGCCTACGACCGGGAGCTCTGCGTGCTCTACCTGGACGAGATCCAGCGCCTGCTGGACGACCGCGGCCACGGCCACGAGGCGACAGTCGTAATGACGGTCAACGACAAGGAGGACCCGCAGGAGTGGCGGCAATACGACCGCGATCGCGCTGAGGAGGCGCGGATCAAGGCTCGCTTCCGCGACTTTCGCGACCCGTTGAAGATCCTGATCGTCACGGCCAAGCTCCTGACTGGCTTCGACGCGCCGATCGAGGGCGTGATGTATCTCGACAGGCCGCTGCGCAGGCACACCTTGTTCCAAGCGTTGACGCGCACGAACCGGCGGTGGACCAACCCCGACACCGCGCAGGAAAAGACCGACGGCCTAATCGTTGACTTCATCGGCCTTGGCAAGGAGATCGCGAGCTCGATGCGCCTCAAGCGCTACGAGGGGCAGCCGGACCCACTCGCGATCGAGACGCTCAAGGACGAGCTGAATGCGGCGCTCGCCGAGTGCATGTCGCGCTTCGACGGGATCGACCTGACCGAGATGGGCTTCAAGTCGCTGATGGACGCGCAGCAGCGTCTGTCGACGCTGGAGGAGCGCGAGCAGTTCGCGCGTCAGTTCCTCAAAGTCCAGGCGCTGTTTGAGCTCCTGTGGCCCGACGAAGACCTGCGGCCGATCCGCGCACCCTACCGCTGGCTCGCGAAGATCTACCGCTCGATCCAGCCGGCGTTGACTCCCGACGCCCTGCTCTGGCATCGGCTTGGTGCCAAGACGCTGGCTCTGATCGACCAGCACATCGTGGAGGTCGAAATACGCGGCCGCGGCGTCGAGCGCATCACCGTCGACGAGGAAACGATCGAGGCGCTACGCAAGCTCGGCCTAGCCGTGATCGACGATGACGAGGAAGTCACCGCCCCGTCGGCGGAGGAGATTCTTGACGGAATCGAGAAGCGAATCGAGAAACGGCTCGCTGAGGAGCCGGAGAACCTGACCTACAGGTCTCTGGCCGAGCGCCTCGACAAACTGCGTCGCACCCATATCGAGAGCGCCGAAGACTCAATCGAGTTTCTCAAGGCTCTGCTCGAAGCAGCTCGCGCGCTGGTCAAGGCGGAGCGTGAGCGTGTGGCGGTGGGAGATGGCGGTGCCGATGGTGAGCGCGGTGGGGTGGCTGACGACTCGGCGGCCGAAGTTGCCTCAAAGTCGCTTCTGCCCGACGACCGGATTGGCGCGCTTACCCAGATCTTCGAAGAGTTCAAGCCGGACGTGATGCCCGACATCATCGAGCGCGTCGTGAAGGAGATCGACGCTGTCGTCATGGGTGCACGGTTCACGAACTGGCAGACGAGCCGCGAAGGCACCCGTACTGTCCGGACCGAGATCCGCAAAGCGCTCTCAAAGTTCGAGCTGCCCGCTACCGGCGAGCTCTTCGAGCGGGCTTACGCATACGTTGCCGAGCACTACTGAGCTCCGAGTTGTTGGACCTCGGAGCCCTCGCCGAAACCGTCTTCTAGCGGTGCCATCCTTGCTGCATGGATGATGAGGCCATCCGCCGACTGCTCGCGGGGCTTCCTCGGGGCGGCATGCTCCGAACGCCACCCGGCACTGTGGCGATCACTCGGCAGGCTATTCGGGATAGTGGTGCCGACCTGGGTGAAGTCGAGAGCTGGATTCAAGCTCACGCCGGAGGCTTGGAGAGCGCTCCTTCGATCCGGTCGAAGGGCTTGCGTCCAGGCCGAATCATCGCTCGCGAGTCTGGGGCGACGCCGTACTACGTGATCCCCGTTCAGGCGCTCGAAGACCCCGATGAACCGTCACGTTCCCGTCGTCCTGGAAGCGGTGGGTGTGCGCTCATACGCCGACCTCTATGCGCTGCCGAGCGAAGAGGTAGTGAGGCGGCTTGATGAGCAGGACGTACCGCTCCATCCGGGCGACGCTTTCCTCGCGGTCCTCGTGCTCCGAGGCGTGGCGGAGTTGCGGGAGTCGGCTGTGCGCTTGGACGCGGCCGGGAAGCGCTTCGAGATCGCCGGGCTCATGCTCGCGCTGGTCGCAGTCGGAGTCGCGATTGCCGAGTTTGTGCGCGCACTCGCCTAGACCTCAGAACAGGCATTCCGGGGTGCCGGCCGACTTTGGTTCGTTGCTGACGCTGAGTGTTTCGCTCCTTGTGTTTCGCTCCATCTGTTTCGTTCTATGGGTTTCGTCCGTGATCGCAACAGGCCGCCGCCCCGCCCCCGGCCTGTTTTTCGCTTCCGCCTGGGTTTTCGAGGAAGGGGGGTCCGCCGCTTCGCGCCGGACCCCCCTTCCTCGACCGTCCAGGTAAACCTGGTGGGTTAGCCCAGGCGGGAGCGGGTGGGTCGGGGGCGGGGCGGCGGCAATCGGGTCCAAGGCAGCAGAGGACGGGTGGGGAGTGAGGAGGTGAGGAGCCAGTGGGTGATCGTTCGAGGCGACGCGGAGGGCGGGCGGCGGGGCGGGGCGGAGGAGGTGTTGGGGGTTG
>Ga0126312_10001704_pt1 | contig 14499 bp, 10 predicted proteins | sample Plot104A_FD_92537 | JGI IMG/M metagenome (GOLD analysis project Ga0126312, IMG submission 92537) | Serpentine soil microbial communities from UC McLaughlin Reserve, CA, USA - Plot104A | ecosystem: Environmental > Terrestrial > Soil > Grasslands | place: USA: UC McLaughlin Reserve, Lake County...
AGGAGCGAGCGCTCTTCGGTCCGGCACCGATCGACGTCCGCCGCCGAGGGCTTGGAGCTACGGGCGCGAAACGTGAGGCGCCCGGCCCGGGGGTCCTGCGCCTGGGCGCCGGCGATCTCTCGGGCGATGTCCGCGGGGTGCGAGGGCGTGCGCGGGCGGTGTAGGAGCTGCGCCGCCGCACGGATCGGCGCGAGCTTCGCCGGATCCACCCGACGCGCCACTAGCCCGCTTCGTGCCCGGAATCCGGTGCGGCCGTGTCCCGGCTGCCTCGCGTTGGGGTGCTGGCCCCCCGCCGCTCAGTCCACTCGATGGCAATGACGCTGCCGAGCGGGCCCACCGGGGTCATTGTGGCCGCGAGCAGGCTGTACGGCGCCTCGTGGCGGAGCACGGCGATCCAGATCAGGACGGCCAGGGCGATGAACCCGAGCCCATGGGCCCAGCCGAAGACCATCGTCTCCCCCTCGAAGCCGGGCAGAAGCCAGAACGCGATCAGCACCGCGAAGATCCCAAGCTCCACCCACGACCACCGCTTGACCCAGGGATAGAGCTGCCCGGGGGCGGTGCGGCGAAGACCTTCCTCGGTACGCGCTTCCACGGCCAGTGAGGCTAGCCGTCGCGCTCCCCGCCCCGGCCGCGGGGCGACGCCTTGCCGATGTCAATGAGGGAGAGGCGTAGGGGCGTGCGGCGCGAGCGCGGGGTTCTGCCTCATATGGGGGCTCAAGCCCGCACTCGAGATCTCGACAAGCTGATTGCTTGGGTTGCTGACCGCCAGCGGGGGGTCGTCGCCCATTGGCAGCTGAAGGACTGGGGCGTCTCCAACACCGCTATCGACCGGAGGATCCGCAAAGGGTTGCTGATCCCGATCTTCCGAGGGGTCTACGCGGTCGGGCATCGCGCTTCGGTGCCCCTGCAGCGAGAAGCAGCGGCGGTACTCGCCTACCGCCATCACGTTGCCCTCAGCCACCGAACCTCGGCGGCGATGATGGAACTCCTCCCCTACCCCGCCTCCGCCGACGTTTGGGTCACCGTCGCGCAACGGAGGGTCGATGGGCGGCCGGGGCTCTGCGTGATGTGCGTCGATGGCTTCGACCCCCGCGATATCCGCCGCCTCGATGGACTTCCCATCACGGCGCCTGCCCGAACCCTCGTCGACTTGGCGAGTGTCGTCGATGCCGAGCAGCTCGAGCGTGCGGTCGCTACCGGGCTTCGCGGCGAGCGCTGGGCGACCGAGAGGGAAGTCTGGGAGCAGCTTGCTCGTGACCGAGGTCGTCGCGGCGCCGGCCGCCTGGGTGCGCTGCTCGAGCGCGATGCCGAGCCCGCCCATACGAAGTCAGAAGCCGAGGCGTTGCTACTGGGGATCATTCGTGAGGCGGGGTTTCCGGAGCCGCGCGCGAACATGGACATCGGCCCCTACGAGGTTGATCTCGCCTGGCCGAGCCACCATGTCATCGCCGAGTACGACAGTTGGCAGTTTCACTCCGACCGGACCGCATTCCGCCCCGACCGCGAGCGGACGAACTGGCTTCAGCTCAGGGGATACGTCGTACTCCGCTTCACCTGGTACGACGTCACACGCGGTCGGGCGGCCCTGCTCACGAGGCTGAGGCAAGCCCTCCGGCTGCACGAGCGCGGGATTAACCCCGCATAGAGGGCATAAGCCCGCACTCGTGCCCGCGACGGTCGCGGTGTCGAACGGCTGGTCGGCAGGTTTGGACATCGGGCCATTCCGACGCCTGAGGTCGCGGGGCACAATCCTTCCCATGCGAGGTTCCATGCGGATAAGCGCCGGGCGTTCCTCGCGCGAAGTACGCGCAGTGAACGAGGCAAAGCGGATGGTGGGTCTCGAGCGCAGCTATCGCTGCTCAGCGTGCAGCTACGAGCAGCGATCGTGGACGCGCTTGAGCGCCTGCGAAAGATGCGGGGAGACGCTCGGCGTCGCCGTCATCCGTCGTGCCGCCTTCGCGCCTGTCTGACTCCTCCTTCGGGCGCCGGAGCGCCGACCCGGTTGTGCGGCCGGGTCGGCGTCCGGCTGTCCGGATCGCATCGAACGTGCGTTAGACCCGGCTATAGGGGGCGATTCCACACGTTGGCGTGTGCGGGCTAGCCGGTTAGTGCCGTCAGCACGATCCGCTCCTGCTCGGAGCGGTGCGCCGCCGGGTAGCCCTCCGAAGGGCTTGCGCGCTGCGGGCGGCCGACGTAGCGGAAGTCGACGCCCTCCGGGACGATCTCGGGCTCGCGCCGGCTCATCACCTTGAAGGCTCCCATGTTCTGGGGCTCCTCCTGGACCCAGACGATCTCCTCGAGGTTCGGATACGACTCCACGACCGCGCGGATCTGCTGCCTGGCGAAGGGGTAGAGAAGCTCGACGCGGGCGATCGCAACCGAGGTCGCGCCCTCGCGGCGGTCGTGGCCCTCCATGTCGTAGTAGATCTTCCCCGAGCACAGGACGAGGCGGCGGATCTCCTCCTTGCGGCCCTGGGCGCGCGGGTCGTCGAGCACGAACTGGAAGCTCCCGCTGGTCAGTTCCTCGAGCTTCGAGGCGGCCGCGCCGAGGCGCAGCAGGCCCTTGGGCGTGAAGACCACGAGCGGCCGCGGCTTTGCGATCCGTGCCTGGCGGCGCAGGAGGTGGAAGTACTGAGCGGCGGTCGTCGGGTTGGCGATGCGCATGTTGCCCTCGGCGGCGAGCGCGATGAAGCGCTCGATGCGCGCGCTCGAGTGCTCGGGCCCCGAGCCTTCGTACCCGTGTGGAAGCAGCAGGGTCAAGCGCGTCGTCTGGCCCCACTTGGACTCGCCGGCGCCGATGAAGCTGTCGATGATCACCTGCCCGGAGTTCGCGAAGTCGCCGAACTGGGCCTCCCACAGGATGAGGCTTTCCGGCGACGCCGCGGAGTAGCCGTATTCGAAACCGAGGCAGGCGGCCTCGGAGAGCGGACTGTTGTGCAGCTCCATAGGCGCGAGAGCCCCGGGCAGATTTTGGATCGGCGAGTACTCAAGCCCGGTCTTCTCGTCGTGCAGGACGAGATGCCGGTGGGAGAAGGTCCCGCGCTCCGTGTCCTGCCCGGTGAGCCGGATATGCGACCCCTCCGTGAGCAGCGAGGCGAACGCGAGCGCCTCGGCATGGCCGTACTCGATCGGCCCCTCATCGAGGATCTCGAGCCGCCGCAGCAGGGGTTTGCGCAGCTTGCGATGGATGGTGAAGCTCTCGGGGACCTTCAGGAGCTCCTCGTTCAGGGAGCGCAGCCGCTTCTCGGAGACGGCGGTCTCGACCTCGGGGCTCTTGGTGCGGTCGAGCTCTCCGGTGCCGAGGGCGGTCGAGCTCGGGTCCTCGTACTCGCCCGCCTCCATCTTCGCCCGCAGCTCATGGAGGATTCCTTGGAGCTCCTCGCGCTCCGCGTTCGCCTCCTGCTCGGCCTCCTCCGCCGTGACGACTCCCTCCTTGACGAGCCGCTGGGTGTAGATCTCCGACACCGCCGGGTGCTCCTTGATCAGCGCCGCCTGGTCGGGCTGGGTGTAGGCCGGCTCGTCGGTCTCGTTGTGGCCGTAGCGTCGGTAGCCGATGAGGTCGATCACGACGTCGCGTCCCCACCGCTCCCGGTACGCCATGGCGAGGCGGGTCGCGGCGACGCAGTTCTCGGGATCGTCGGCGTTGACGTGGATGATCGGGACGTTGAAGCCCTTCGCCATGTCGCTGGCGTACGGGGTGGAGCGCCCCTCCTCGGGATCGGTCGTGAAGCCGACCTGGTTGTCGGTGATGATGTGGACCGTGCCGCCGGTCGAGTAGCCGGTGATCGCCTGGAGGTTCAGGGTCTCGGCCACGACCCCTTGCGCGGGGAACGACGCGTCGCCGTGCAGGAGCAGCGGGACGGCGACACTCGGGTTGTGATGCAGCCGCGGGCCCGAGTGCTCGGTCTGCGCGGCGCGCGCGCCGCCGGTGACAACCGGATCGACGAACTCCAGGTGGCTCGGGTTGGGATACAGGCGAACCTTGATCTCGTCCCCGTCGTCGGTTGAGAACAGGCCCTCCGCGCCGTGGTGGTACTTCACGTCGCCGGTCCCCGAGTGGGGGATCGCGGCGATCGCCTTCACCTGCTCGAGCGCCTTCGCGCCCTCGAACTCGGCGAGGATCGACTCCGTCGAGCGGCCGAGGTTGTGGGCGAGCACGGCGAGACGCCCGCGGTGGGCCATCCCGATCACGACCTCCTCCGCACCCCCGCGGCGCGCGATGGTCACCAGCTCGTCGATCATGGGCACGACTGTGTCGAGGCCCTCGATGGAGAACATCTTCTGGCCCAGGTACGCCTTTTGGAGGAAGCGCTCGAACCCGTAGACGTGCGCGAGTCTCGACCGCAGGCCGCGCTTAGCCTCGGCCGAGAGCGGCGTTCGGTGGGCGCCCGTTTCGATCATCTCCCGCAGCCACATCCGCTGCTGGTGGGAGGAGAGATGCTCGATCTGGTAGGCGATCGTCCCGCAGTAGGCCTCGCGCATCCGAGGCAGGGCCTCGAGCAGCGTCTCGCCCTCCACGCCGATCCGCAGGATCCGCGCCGGGATGCGGGCCATCAGCTCCGGCGTGAGATTCAGGTTCTCGGGCTCGAGGGCGGGATCGCCCTTCGGCGGTTCGGTGGCCAGCGGATTGACGTGCGCGGCCAGGTGGCCGTGCGTGCGGTATGCCTTGAGCAGCGAGGTCGCCGCCTGCACGCCCTGGAGCAGCTCCTCGTCGGGCTCCGCGGCGGGCGCGCCGGGCACCGGCGCCACCGGAGCCGTTCCAATCGGGGGCGCCGACGCCGAGGCCGGATACGCGTTGCTGACCACGCTCGGGGAGACCTCCAGCGCCTCGGCGACGCCCCCGTAGAAGCCGTCCTCTCCCTGAAGCAGCTGATCGATCCTGCGCAGGAACGAACCCGACTCGGCTCCCTGGATGACGCGGTGGTCGTACGTCGAGGTCATGGTCATGACCTTCGAGATGCCGAGCGCCTTGATCTTCTCCGCGGGAGCGTGCGCCCACTCGACCGGGTAGGCGATCGAGCCGGTTGCGACGATCGTCCCCTGGCCGACCATCAGGCGCGGCACCGACGCGACGGTGCCCAGCCCACCCGGGTTGGTGAGGGTGATGTTCGTGCCCTGGAAGTCGTCGGCCGTGAGCTTGTTCTCCCGCGTCTTGGTGATCAGCTCCTCGTAGTAGGTGTGAAAGCCCGCGAAGTCGAGGGAGTCGGCTCCCTTGATCGCGGGGACCATCAGGGAGCGCTGCCCCTTGCGCTCGACGTCCACGGCGATGCCAAGGCTCACGCCGTCCGGCTCGACCACGTGGGGCTTACCGTCGCGAACGTCGAACCTGCGGGCCATCACCGTCCACTCCTGAGCGGCCTCGACGATTGCCCACGCGATCAAATGCGTGAACGAAACCTTCATGCCCCGCTCCTGGAGCACGCTATTCAGCGCCTTACGCTTGGCGTCGAGCGTGTCGACCGGGACGGTGCGGAACGAGGTGGCCGTGGGAATCTCCCGGCTTTCGTCCATCGCCTTGGCGAGCATCGCGGCGGGCCCGCGCAGCGGCTTCGCCTCGCCGGCGGACGGTGCCGCGGCCGGGGCCGCCGCCCCCTTGCCGTCAGCCGCCGCCAGGACGTCGGCCTTCAGGACCTTTCCACCGGCGCCGGTGCCCCGGACGCTCGCGATGTCCACGCCTCGATCCGCTGCCACCCGGCGGGCGACGGGGGAGACCCGGCCGTTGTCGCCCTCCGTTGCGGCTGGAGACACCTCCGGCTCAGCTGCGGCAGTGTCCGATCCATCGCCGGAGGGGGCCTCACCGCTCGGGGCGGCTCCCGCGCTCATCTCCGCCAGGGCCTGCCCCACCTGGACCGTGTCATCGGGCTCGACCAGAAGCTTCGTGATCGTGCCGCTCGCAGGGGCCGGCACCTCGGCGTCGACCTTGTCGGTCGAGACTTCGATCACTGTCTCGCCCTCGCTGACCTCCTGGCCCTCGGAGACGTGCCAGTCGAGGACCGTGCCCTCGGTGACGGACTCGCCCATCTCGGGCATGAGGACCGAAACACTGCCCGCCGGCTGCTCCGCTCCCGCCTCAGATACCTGGCCCTCGCCTACGGCTCGGGCATCTGAGCCTGCTCCCGCGTCCGCGCCGGCGGGGTCAGTGGCGGGACGGGCTTCGGTGTCCTCCTCGCCGAGGTCGGCATCGCCCTCGCCCGTCTCGCCCTCCGCCAGCCCAGGACCCGCCTCGGCGCTGGCCCCGTTCCCCGACGGAGTCCCGTTGGGATCGAGCTGGGCAAGTGCCTGCCCGACCTCGACGGTGTCGTCAGGCTGGGCGAGGATCTTCGTGATCACGCCGGTCGCGGGGGAGGGGACCTCGGCGTCGATCTTGTCGGTCGAGACCTCGACGACGGTGTCACCCTCGCTGATCTCCTCGCCCACGGAGACGTGCCACTCGAGGATCGTTCCCTCGGTGACCGACTCCCCCATTTGGGGCATGGAGATCTCGATTACCCCATCAGACATTTCTCTATTTCGAGTCTATGGAACGGCGCTCGCCGTCGCGACATGTTTTCGTGATCGCAGCGGGCGTTTCACGCGCGGAGGTCAGGCCGCAACACGGGCCACGAGATAGACCTCGTTCTCCACCGTGTCGAAGACGTCCTCTCGGACGAAGGTGCGGGCGTCGGCGACGTGGTCGCAGAAGCCACACCGCAGGGCACCGGCCGCGGGCAGCCGCCGCGTCGCCGCGATCGGCAGCTCGCACTCCGGGCAGACGAGCGAGCCGTGTGCGAGCACCTGCGAGCCGTCGCGAATGAGGCGGCGGTGCTCGGCGATCGATGAACCGGCAGCGTTGCCCGCGTCGGCGCGGGCCTCGCCCGGATCGCCCGGGTCTGGCGCGATGTGAAAGCCCACGCAGCCAGTGTAGGACGGTGCTCCAGCCTGTAGGCTCGGCCGACCACTGGTGGCTGGACCAAGAGGAGACGCATGAGCTACTTCGTCACCGGCGCAACGGGCTTCATCGGCCGCAATCTGGTCGAGCTGCTGCTGAAGCGCCAGGGCACGATCTACGTGCTCGTGCGCGAGGGCTCGAAGGGCCGGCTGGAGGAGCTCCGGAACCGCTGGAGCGCGCCCGAGGACCGAATCGTGGGGATCGCCGGCGATCTCTCGCAGCGGCGGCTCGGAGTCTCGGACGAAGACATCGAACGCCTCCGCGGCGTCGATCACGTCTTCCACCTCGCGGCGATCTACGACGTGACGGCCGATGCCGAGTCGCAGCGGGTCGCGAACACCGAGGGCACCCGGCACATGGTCGAGCTCGCCGGGGCGGTGGAGGCCGGGTGCGTTCACCAGGTCAGCTCGATCGCCGCCGCCGGCCTCTACAACGGCTCCTTGCGCGAGGACATGTTCGACGAGGCCTCGCGCCTCGACGTGAACCCCTACTTCCGCACAAAGCACGACTCCGAGGCGGTGGTCCGGAACGAGTGCTCACGCCCGTGGCGCGTCTACCGGCCAGGCATCGTGGTCGGCAACTCCGAGACCGGCGAGATGGACAAGGTCGATGGCCCCTACTACTTCTTCAAGCTCATTCGGCGGATCCGCAACACGATGCCGCAGTGGATGCCGATGCCCGGGGTCGAGGGGCGCGAGATCAACATCGTGCCGATCGACTTCGTCGTGCGGGCGATGGACCACATCGCCCATGCCGAGGGGCTAGATGGGCGGGCGTTCCACCTCACCGACCCGAACCCGCCCACGGCGGGCGAGGTGATCGACATCTTCGCTCGGGCCGCCCATGCGCCCGAGTCGTCTGTCCGGCTACCGGCCGTGGTGACCGAGGCGCTCGATCCCATCGTTCGCGCCGGCCTCGGAGCCATCCCGCTCGCGGACCGCGTGGCGAAGCGAGTCCTCGCCGACTTCGGCGTTCCCGCCCAGGTGCTGATCTACATCAACTGGCCTACGCACTTCGACTCGCGCGGGACGCAGGCCGCGTTGGAAGGGAGCGGCATCAGCGTGCCGCCGCTCTCCTCATACGCGGACAGGCTCTGGGACTACTGGGAGCGCCACCTCGACCCGGACCTCTTCCGCGACCAGACCCTCCTCGGGGCGATCCGGGGGCGGATGGGGATCACGGGCGGCCTCACGAAGGTCCTGCAGCAGCAGGTTCCCGACGAGCTCCTGCGCCTCGGCCGGCGCCTCCAGGGCTCGGTTTCGCTGGAGAAGGCCGTACGCGGGCGCGTCGTGATGGTCACCGGCGCCTCGTCCGGGATCGGGCGGGCGGCCGCACACAAGATCGCCGATGCCGGCGGCACGGTGCTGCTGGTCGCCCGGACACCCGAGAAGCTGGAGGAGACGCGCGACCAGATCGAGACAGGCGGTGGCACGGCGTTCGTGCACCCCTGCGACCTGTCGGACATGGACGACATCGACCGGATGTCCGACGAGGTCCTCGCACAGCATGGCCGCGTGGACGTCCTGGTCAACAACGCGGGCCGGTCGATTCGGCGCTCCGTCGCCCTCTCCTACGACCGCTTCCACGACTACGAGCGGACCATTCAGCTCAACTACTTCGGAGCGGTGCGGCTGATCCTCAAGCTCCTGCCCGGGATGCGGGAGCGAAAGTCCGGCCAGATCATCAACGTCAGCTCGATCGGCGTGCAGACGAACACGCCGCGCTTCTCAGCGTATGTCGCCTCGAAGGCGGCGCTCGACGCCTTCTCGCGATCGATCGCCTCGGAGATCATCGACGACAACGTTTACGTCACGGCGATCTACATGCCGCTCGTCCGGACTCCGATGATCGGGCCGACGAAGATGTACGACCGCTTCCCGACGCTCACCCCGGGTGAGGCGGCGGACATGATCTGCGAGGCCATCATCCACAGGCCGAAGCGCATCGCGACACCGCTCGGGACGCTCGGCCAGACGCTCTACGCCATCAATCCGAAGTCCATCGACTACATCCTCAACAGCGCCTACCACCTGTTTCCGGACTCGTCGGCCGCGCGCGGGGATTCGAAGCCCGAGGGCGAGCCGCAGCGACGCCCCGCCACGGCGGAGGAGATCGCCTCCGGCGAGCTCACCAATCAGCAGGCGGCGTTCGCGTACCTGATGCGCGGCATCCACTGGTAGAGTCGGCGAGGGGGATGAACGCGATGCCTCGACCCGGACTGCGCCGAACCGCGGCTGCCGCGGCAATCGCGGCGCTTGCATTCGCCGCACCCGCGAGCGGCGAGACCATCGGACAGAAGAATCTCTCCAACGACGACGGTGCGCTGACTTGCCCCGCCGATACATGCACCCACGCCTTCACCAAGGTCCCCGACGGCCACGCGGCGGCGCCGTTCAGGGGCAGGATCGTGAGCTGGAGGGTCAGCGTTTCGACGCCTCACGACAGCTTCACCAACACCGGGCCGCTCCGCCTCCAGGTGCTAAAGCGGACGGTGGACGAGCCCGGGATCGCAAACGACGAGTTTGCCGCAGTGCGAGAGACCGACGAGTCGGTCACGACTCCCGGCGTCATCAACAAGTTCACCGCCCACCTGAAGATCCGGAAGGGCCAGTTCATCGGCCTCTCGAGCAATGACACCACCGAGATTCGCCAGGCCGACAGGGCGAGGAGCAACTTCCTCAACTGGGCCGACGCCCTGATCCCAGGGGGGCTCGCCCGAGCGCCCGACGTCGCCGACGGCGGTCGCTTCGTGCTCTTCAACGCGAGGCTCGTGAAGAACGCTTGACGGTCGGGTTCAGCGGATCGCGAACTTAAGCCGCGCGGTCCTGCGGTTGCCGCTCGGGTCCGTAGCGCGCACCTCGGCGACGTAGCGCCCCGGGCGTGGGCGGAGGTGCTCCCCCTTCATGCCGAAGCCCTCGAGGTGGTTGTAGCCGATGTGGCCCGGCCACTCCTGCCAGCCGGCGTAGCGGCGATGGGCGCGCGGGCGCTCCGGCAGCCGCCAGAACTCGGCGCCGATCGTCGCCTTCTCGTTGAGGGTGACGTTCAGCGTCGTGCCCCGGGCTCCGAATTTCGTCTCGTCCAGATAGACCGCCGCCAGCTTCGGGGCGACCGCGTCGACGTTCACGGTCGGGATGGGATCGGGCTCGCTGACAGGGTCACCCGGGTTCCCCGACACGACGACGGTCCCGCCCACGACGGAGTGCAGCTTGCAATGGAACTCGTAGGTCCCCGGTTCCTCGAAGGTGTGGCTCCAGGTGTCGCCGGCAGGATGGCTGGGCGTCGAGAGGCCCGCGTCGGAATCGATCACCCCGGGGTTCGGCGAGGTCTCGGTCACCGAGTGCAGCAGGTCGGGGCCGGTCCAATACCAGGTGACGTGTTCGCCGAGGTCAAGCTGGATCTCGGGCTTCGACCACTGGAAGTCGGAGATCTCCACCCGGGCGTTGGCCGCGTGGGCCGCCGGCGCGGCGAGGAGCGCTGCGCCCGCGGCGGCGGCCGCGACTAGGGGGAGACGACGTACCAACCGTTCATCCCCATGTGCAGGTGGGTGAACACGTGGCAGTGGTAGAACCAGCGGCCTGCGTTGTCCTCGTCGAAGGCGAGTGAGTACGACTCGGCTGGGCCGACCGTCTTCGTGTCGATGATCGGGCCGTCGACACCGTCCTGCCAGCGGTGACCGTGCAGGTGGAAGGTGTGGAAGTCGTTGTCGATCGCGACGACGTGGAAGGCGACCCGCTGACCAACCGTCGCGGTGAACGTCGGCGCGTTGCCCGCGTACGCGCGCCCGTTGATGCACGAGAACGTCCGGTTGAGTCCGGTCGCGACGGGCGTGAGCGAGTGCATGAAGACGAAGTGCTCGACGTCCGGGGGCTCCGGGTCCGAGGGGTCGCGGATGATCAGTGGGCCGAAGAGGCCCTTGTAGGTCGGGACGGGATCCATGGGGCCGTGGTCGTGATAGAGCCACAGGCCCTGGGTGCCCTCGCGCGCCTCCCAGTGGTAGGTCACCTCCTCGCCGGGCTGAACGAAGCCGCCCGGGTCCGTGTATGCGCCCTTGTAGGAGCCGTCGGACTCCTCGGCGTAGAAGATCCCGTGTGGGTGGATCGTCACGGGCGAGCCGACCCCATTCCGGAAGTGGACATCCACCGTCTCGCCGATGTTCGCCTCGATCAGCGGGCCCGGCATGTACCCCTTCGCCTTCGGCGCGGCGAACCCGGGCTCGTACTCGCGGTACACCCACGGCTGGAAGTTCGTCTTGCCGCTGACGGGCGCGTCCATCATCTCGTCGCGCCCGGTCGGGACGATGTTCCAGTTCCGCGGCTCGGCGCGGATCCAGTACTCGCGGTCGGCGCTCGTGGTCGCCGCCGCGAGTTGCGAGGAGGAGGCCGCTCCGGCTGCGGACTCGGCATCCGAGCCCCCCGCCTGCGTGCCTCCGCGGGCGCGCGCGACCTTCGGCGGCGTCTTCAGCTCCGCGGCGAGCTTGTCTAGATCGGCGGGCTCGTCGACCCGCAGCTTCTGGCCGGCGAGCGTGCAGATGAGGCCGCCCCCGCCGACGGCGAGGAACTGGCGGCGGTCGAGCTCGGGCAGATCCACGGCTCGCCGCCTCAGAGGCGTGGCGAGGCGGGGGTCACCTCTTGACCGTGACCTTGGCCTTCATGGACCCGGAGTGAAACGTGCATACGAACCTGTAATCGCCCTTCACCTTGAAGGCGGGCGACGTCTCCGTGAACCCGGAACCGAGATGGGCCGGCTCGCGGAACCGCCCCTTCCTCACGCCGGCGGGCGCCCTCCTCAGGAAGACGTCATGCTCCTCAATGGCACCGGCACCCCAGACCCACCGGACCTTGTCGCCTCGGTGGATGGTCTTCGAGTCGGGAATGAACTGGGGCCCACCCACGTCGGTGAGCTCAATCTCCTTCGTCGCCCGCGCGCCGGCGCCGGCCGCGACCACCAGCACGGCGGCCGCGGTCAGCAATGCCGCGACGGGCCCGGAGATCCGGCGTGCCATCACGCCGGATCGCACTCGCCCTCGACCTCGAACGGCTCGAAGTCCATGAAGGCAGGGTGCTCATGCCTGCTCCAGCTGTCCTCCTGGTGACATGGCGGGTCGCTCACCGTGTAGCCGATCAGCGCCTCGAGCTGGTCGAAGTCGCCGAAGCTCGCTCCCGTCCCGGCATCGGGAGGATCGGGAGCGGGACAGCCCGGATACAGGAAGGCCGTGTCCTCGCCACCGGGCTGGTCGTCGAACGTCGTCGAGTCGTTGCCCGAGTAGCAGTTACCGGAGCCCGAGCCGTCGGAGAAGAAGTCGATGCCATTCGCATCGGCCTCCGTGCCGTTCGAGCTCATGGTGTTGTTGATGAACTGGTTGTTCTGGTTGATGGCGTCATCGCCCTCGTTGAAGGGATCCGAGAACGAGGCCGCTCCCCACTTGAAGTTGCCGAAGATCCGGTTGCTCTCGACCTTCCAGCCGGAGGCGCCGAACATGGCAACGCCAATGCCCGTCGGGTACTGGAGCGTGCCCCCGCCGAACTCCGGCGGCAACTCACCCAGTCCGTCGGAAACGGTCTGGACCGGAGACCCGGGCATGTAGTAGTCGAAGTTGTTCCAGAAGATGTCGTTGTCCTCGATGATGCCCTTCGCCGTAGGCTCGAAGTCCTCGCTGTCGAGCGTGTTGGGCACCACGCCGGCGCCGTTGTTGTAGAAGAAGTTGTCGTGGATGTCGACGTACTTCGAGTTCGTGCCCGAGTACCCGAGGACGTTCAGATATGACTCGTTGCGCGAGATCTGGGTCCACTTGCGGTCCTTCTTCTTCTGCGGAGGCGTCTCCCCGATGTAGATCGCGGAGTCGCCGTGGCCGTAGCCGACTGAGTCGGTGATCCGGCCGCCGATGCAGTTGCGGGCGAACATGCCGTAGGCCCGGTTCCAGGAGGCGACGAGATCGTCCATCTTGAAGCCGATGCACTCCTTGCCCGGGTCGGCATGAATGAAGAATCCGTTCGCGGCGAAGTTGTCCGCCTGCATGTTGCTGAGCTCGAGATGGCTCACGTTGAGGCCGTCGATGCCGTTCTGGGGCAGGTCCCCTCCGCGCTTCTCGGGCCCCGGCACCTGGCCGCCCACGCCCTGGATCAGGACGTCGCCCGGCTCCTCGCCGGTTCCGGTGATCGTCAGGCCGTCGAGCTTGTGGCCCTTCACGGTCGCGCCCGCGTAGGTGCCCGGCTGCACGGCGATTCTCGTGCTCGAGGCGTCCTTTACGTCATTGATCGCAGCCTGGATGCTCGAGTACTTGCACCCGTGCTCACACACCTTCAGGGTCTTCGTCTTCGCAGCTGCGCCAGCCGGCAGCGCTGCTGTGACCGCCAGCGCGGCTGCAATTGCGACGACGAGGGCACCGGACTTCCTTGTCATGCTCTGTTCCTCCCGGCCGCCACAGGCGGCAAGCGATTTCGATTCTTCCCTGCAACCGTCCCCGAGGGCGGCGCGCGGAAATGTAGCTGAGTACTGTCGCGGGCGACTTGACGGGAGCCGATCGCCGGAAGCACTGGGGCTGGGGCGCTGAGTCCGCGCAGCTCTCGCGGCCGCAGCTCGAGGGCGCCGCGACGGACGTGCGCGAGCGGTTGGGGTTCGGCGGCGACTCGGTGTCCGAACCGGTGCCCCTTTCCGACGTCGAGCTGCGCGCCGCCAGGCTCGAGCCGCCCGCCTCGCTCGATGCGATCTGCCGGTCGGACCCCTACGAGCGGGCCTCGCACGCGCTGGGCAAGGCCTACCGGGATGTCGTGCGCGGGTTCCGTGGCGAGTTTGCGGAGCCGCCCGACTTCGTCGCCCATCCAGCCGAGGAGGCGGATGTCGAGCGCGTCCTCGCGTGGTGCGCCGACGAAAACGTCGCCGCGATCCCCTACGGAGGTGGTACCAGCGTCGTGGGCGGCGTCGAGCCGCGCGTGGGGGACGGATACTCGGGCGCGATCAGCGTGGACCTGCGCGCGCTCGACCGGGTGCTCGAGGTCGACCGGACCTCGCGCGCCGCGCGCATCCAGGCAGGGGCCCTCGGCCCGTCGCTCGAGGATCAGCTCCGCCCCCACGAGTTGACGCTGCGCCACTTCCCTCAGTCGTTCGAGTTCTCGACCCTCGGGGGGTGGATCGCTACCCGGGCGGGAGGCCACTTCGCCACGCTCATGACGCACATCGACGATCTGGTGGAGTCGGTTCGCGCGATCACGCCGTCGGGCGAGTGGGAGAGCCGCCGGCTCCCGGGCTCGGGCGCGGGGCCGAGCCCGGACCGCATGCTGGTGGGCTCGGAGGGAACGCTGGGCGTGATCACCGAGGCGTGGGTGCGCCTTCAGGCGAGGCCGCGGTGGAAGCTCTCGTGCGGCGTCGCGTTCGACGATTTCATGGCGGGCGCGGAGGCCGTGCGCGAGCTGGCCCAGTCGGGGCTCAACCCCTCCAACTGCCGGCTCCTCGACGCCACCGAGGCCGAGGTCACGCGCGCGGGGCCAGCGGGCAAGGCCCTGCTGGTGCTGGGCTTCGAGTCCGCCCACCACCCGGTCGACGAGCCGATGCGGATCGCCCTCGAGGCCGCC
>Ga0126312_10001705_pt1 | contig 14496 bp, 14 predicted proteins | sample Plot104A_FD_92537 | JGI IMG/M metagenome (GOLD analysis project Ga0126312, IMG submission 92537) | Serpentine soil microbial communities from UC McLaughlin Reserve, CA, USA - Plot104A | ecosystem: Environmental > Terrestrial > Soil > Grasslands | place: USA: UC McLaughlin Reserve, Lake County...
CGCTCCTTCTCCCCGAATCCACCGAGGGGCGATGAATCCATGCACGCGGGTAGGTCCCTTTCGATATGACCGATCGAAAAGTAGTTCTCAAGATGGTGATGTCCCTCGACGGCTTTGTCACCAGCCCCGACGGGACTCACGAATGGATGTTCGAATGGTTTGGCGACGACTCGGGCGAATGGAACCGCCGTGCCCTCGACGCGGCCGGCGTTCACGCGATGGGGCGCCGCAGCTACGAAATCATGGGGCCGCACTGGGCCGCGTCCGAGGGGCCGATCGCAACTGCGATGAACGAGAAGCCGAAGGCTGCCTTCTCACGCACCCTGGAGAAGGCGGAATGGGGACCGGCCGAGATCTTCGGCGGGGATCTGGGGCCAGCGATCGCAGAACTCAAGGCTCGGAACGACGAAGGGACGGTGTTGGTCCACGGCGGCCCAACCTTCGCCAAGTCGCTGACCCGCCTAGGACTTATCGACGAGTACCAGCTGACCACGGTCCCAATTGCGATCGGCGCCGGCCACAGCCCATTTGCCGAGCCTGAAGCTCGACGTCGTCGACGAAGAACGCTTCAAGGGTGGAGCCCTCGCACAGATCTTGGTGCCAAAGCAAATGAACGACCGCCCTAACTGAACCAAGGGCCCGAGGAGCTGCGCCAGATATCCGCTACCGGTAGGTCTTCGTTCCCTCTGCTTGGCCGTCTCAGAGTGCGCCTCCTCACTGACTTCGGCAAGCTCGCTACCGCGGTGGAGAGCCGTAGAGCGGCTGTCTCCCTCGACATGACGGAACTCGAGCGCCGTCTCGGCCGTTAGCCGTGGGAGTGAGGCGGAGCATTAGTCAGTGGGGCAAAGCCCGAGTCTGTAGAACTTCCAAGGGTGCAATTCTCGGCGGCGGCGGAGCACTACGACCAGTTCATGGGTCGGTATGTGCCACGGCTCGCCACCGCGCTCGCCGATGCCGCAGGCGTCACCGCCGGACAGCGCGTCTTGGATGTGGGCTGTGGTCCCGGAGGACTCACGAGTGAGCTCGCCGCGCGCACAGGCGCCTCCAACGTGGCGGCGCTGGATCCCGCTGCCCAGTTCGTCGCGGCGTGCCGAGAGCGTAATCCCGGGGCCGACGTCCGTGAGGGTGTCGCCGAGACGCTCCCCTGGCAGGACGGGGACTTCGACCTCACTCTGTCGTCACTCGTTGTGGCCTTCATGCGCGATGCCGACCAGGGCGTGCGCGAGATGGTGCGCGTCACCCGTCCGGGCGGCACGGTCGCAGCCTGCATGTGGGACATCGCCGGCGGTGGGATGACGATGCTGCGCTTGTTCTGGACCGCTGTGAGGCGCATTGACCAGCAAGCTCAGGGCGAGCGCCAGCGGGCCGGCACAAGCGAGGGAGACATCGCCGAGCGGTTTCGCCGTGCGGGCTTGGGGGACGTGTCCGACGGCTCGCTCGAGGTCGGTGCCGACTACTCGAGCTTCGACGACTTCTGGAAGCCCTTCACGTTCGCCGTCGGACCTGCGGGCGAGCACTTGGCCTCAATGACCGGCGATCAGCAAGCAGCAGTGCGCGAGGCCCTTCGGGCGGAGCTCCCGGAGGGCCGCTTCTCGCTCCCCGCTCGCGCGTGGTACGCGAGGGGCGTGGTTCCGACCTCGTAGGAGTAGAAGCGGCCGCCCGCGACCGGCGGGAGGCTCCCCGCGCGAACCAGTTGAGGTGGAGACGAAGCCGGGCGAGCGCCGGCGAACTCCTCAGAGCTGCGAGCTCACCGGGAGTGCGACTGACTCACGGACAGTGAGTCAATTGGACACCGGTCTCCAAAACCGGCGATTCCAGGTTCGAGTCCTGGGTGCCCCGCTGCCGGCGAGCATGCCGGCCTCGCCTTAATCCCTGCACCGAGGCGCCTTCTCCGCCAGGGTGGCTGCGGCGAGCTCGCTCGCCCGCTCTGCGCCAAATCCCCAGATCGCCAGGTCCGGGGACTTCGGACGATCGCAAAACGATCGCACGGCGCCTGCGGCGAGCGACCCCGGTGCAGGCCGAGAGGCCTCGATGACCGCGGGCCGAGCGCCCGGCTCCGACCGGGTCGGAGATCGGCATAGCTTCGACGAGGACGTCCTGAGGCACTTCCCTAGGAGCGCCTCGCGCTGATGAGGCGCCTACCGGCTGCGGCCTTCCTGCTTGCGTCGCAAGCGGAGTACCGATTTCGAGCGGCATGCTGGAGGCGAGCTGTTCCCACCGGTCGAAGGCGAAGCGCGTACGCACGACTTCCTCGAACTGATCGCAAGACACCGACAGGTATGCGCCACCACGCCGGCAAGGGCACTCCGGAGCCGACCAGCATCCCGGCTGGCGTGACCACTACCGCGGTCGTGGCGAAGCTGCTCCGGGAAGGTCGCGGGGTTGGCGGCTTCGACTGCGGAGATGTCGAACGCTCTGGCGGGACCGTAGGTCTTCGCCCATTTCTTGAGGGCTTCTGGGTTCTTGGACATCCCCGTTGGGCTCGCGAGCTTCGCCTCGATGAAGATCCAGCCCCATCCCTTGGCCCGCAGGATGATTCTGGTTCAGTCTTCTGGCCCGGCCAGCGCTCCAACTCGGTCAGCGCGGCGTGCAGTTCGGGCACAGGACGTGTCGACGCGCGTCCGAGCCAGCGACCCCAGACGGCCAGATCCGGCTCGTCGGTCACATCGACGCCGACCAAGAGCCGCACTGACTCAGCCAGTGCGCCCGCCTCCTGCAGCGAGCGGAGGACATTGAATGACAGCGCGTCCTCGCTGTTCTCGTTGCCAAGCCGCCAGGTCTCGGCCTTGCCTTCAAGCTGCTCGATGAGGTACTGATCCAGGATGAAGTTGTCGCGTCGATTCTCGAGAATGTAGGTCGGGCTGACGCGGAAACTGACGGGCGGGTCGCCGTGAAAGTCCGTCCCCTGCCGGTAGTCACCCGAGCGCCACGGGAGACGATGGTCGTGGTGCCCTTTGAACGGGCACGGAGCATCAGGGCTCTTGGCAGAGAGACGTAGCTCGTCGACCCGCTCGGGGTCGAACGCTGACCAGCCCGGCGGCGACAAGCCCGGAATCATGACGCAGCCCGGAGAAGCTCGCGCCCCGCCCTTGTCGCTCGTCGAGTGATGCGGACGACTTCCTTTCTCGCGCGAAGCAGCAGCGGCCCGAGTGGCGAGCGGGCTCGCACTTGTCTCAGCTAATGGATGAAATGCCGCTGGCAGCCGCCGGGCTGAAGGAGCGGCAAGATCTGCAGCGCTGGATCACGGAGCACCCTGAGCTCGTCGGGACTGGGCTAGTCCTGGTCACGACGGAGTTCGATCGTTGGGAAATACGCGACCATAAGGTCGCTGACCGGCTCGATGCGCTCTTTTTGGACACGGGCGGTGCGCCGGTGGTCGCGGAACTGAAACGCGACCGGGCCGCGGACACCGTTGAACTTCAAGCCCTCAAGTATGCGGCGTATTGCTCGCAGCTAACGCTCGACGACCTTGCTGAGGAGTACGCCCGAGGCCGGAACCTTTCGCTCGACGAAGCCCGGCAGCACCTCGTCGACCATGCGCCGGTGCTCGAGGATGGCGGGCCTCGGTCGGTCAAGATCCGATTGATCGCCGGGAGCTTCGGCCCCGCGGTCACCTCGGTGGTTCTCTGGTTGCACGAGTACGGCATCGATATAGGTTGCATCGAGGTCTCGGCGCGGCGAGTGACGGGAGGGAACCAGGCGGTGATCTCAGCGCGGCAGCTTCTCCCGTTGCCTGAAGCGGAGGACTACCTCGTCCGCCGGCGACGCAAGGAGCAAGAGGAGGAGCAGGGGCGGGCGAGTCCGACCGAGTGGACGTGGGAGGCCTATGCGGCACAACTCGAGCCCGAACGGTTAGGCGTCGTGCGACGCCTCTTCGATCAGGTGACGCGGTACGTCGAGGAGCAAGCGCTCCCGTGGACGCCGACGCTGCGCGCATGGTGGCTCGGCTACCAGCGACCCGGCCGATACTACGTCCCGGTTATCACGCTGAGGCGCGAGAACCCGATCGAGTTTGCTGTGAAGCTCCCCGACGATCCGGATCGGCTGAAGCTGACGAATCCGTACCCGCACCTTAAGACATGGTGGGACGGCGCCAACCGGCAATGGACCTGGGCAATTCCCTCGCCCGATGACGTGCCCGACGTGAGCCTTGCGCTCGAGCTGTCGAGGAAGCTTCAACCCGAGCGCGGTCCCATGCCGCGTCCCGCGGGCAAACCAAGACTCGCGGACGGCGACAAGGCCGCCCGCCCAAATTTCCGAGGCGACTCGACGACAACTGCACCGAGCTCCTTAGAGATGGGCTGACGCCTTTCGCGCAAAGGAGCAGCACGCACCGGCCGCCAGGTGGAGGCAGCAGGCGACTACTTGGCGCGACGAGCCGTCCGGCAGCGTATGCAGTGGCGCGTTGGCGCTTCGGGTTAGCTACGCCGGGAGAAGGGACTGGCGGGCCGTTCCTGCGGCTCGCCGTCCAGCTCGATGTCCACGAACTCGTTGTAGAAGGCGATCCGGTCGCGGATCGGCTCGACCTCGCGCTCCGGCTCGGCGTAGGCCCAGGCGATGTCGTCGCACTCGCCTGACCAGAACGTCGCCGCCTGGCCCTTGTAGGCGCAGGTCGTGCGCGTCTCGCTCGGTTGCAGCAGGCCCATGTTCACGTCCTCGCGCGGGAGGTACCAGCGCGTCGGTAACCCGGTCTCGAACAGTGCGAGTGGGCGACTGGACTCCGCCAGCGTCTCGCCGTCGAGTGTGACCTTCACGTGGCGCGAGCTGCGGTTGACGTCGATGCGGTGGAACGGGTCGCGCGGGTGCCCGATGACCGGCTCATCCTCCTCGAGCCATTGATCGAGCGCACCGAAATGAAAGGCCACGAGGCCCTTCAGCCGCTCCATGCCGGCGATCGGCTCGGGATAGGTCCAGGCCGCCTTCTCGACTTCGCCGAGGGCGTAGTAGCGGCTGTCGCCCTTCCAGGGGCAGTGCGTCGTGTGCCCCGTCTCCCGCAGCAGATCCATGCGCACGTCCTCCTCCGGGAAGTACCAGACCGGGAGGATCCGGGACTCGTGCAGCATGTGCACGCGCTTCGAGTCGACGACGGTCTCGCCGTCCTTCAGGCCACGCACGCGGCGCGGGATCACGTCTAGGAGGATCGCGCCCTTGTCGGGCGTGTCGAAGTTGAAGTTGCCCGCCGGAGCGTGACCGAAGGGGCCGGTGCCCATCGTGAGCGACATGCCCCGAGACTACTAGGCGCGTAGAGGCGTTCTGCGGGCCTCCGCGTGGGGTCATCGGTCAGCAACCTTCAGTCATGTGAAGCTTTTCGCTCGTTCGCGCCGGCCGATACATCAGGTCAGGGCCAGAGACCGCCCGGACCGATTGGCAGAGACGATGGCCGCCTGCTCTGGTGGCGCCGGCGGGGTGTCGGCTGTCAGCGCGGACGCGAATACCTCCTCTGTTCGCGCACGCGATCCCCTCGTTGGGGGTGGTAAGGAGGCGTTGCGTGGGTTCATCGCCCCTGGAAGTTGAGCGCAGGGGCCTGGGTGGTCAGGTCGCCTAGCGAGCACCCGCTCGACGCACAAGCGCCGCCGAACGCAAGCCGACAGCAGGGAGGGGCGATTCTCTCCCTCTCGCGCTAAGCGAGAGTGCTATCCCGTGGCCCGATGCTGCGGCCGACTTCGGCGACCGAACCGTGGTCATAGGCGGTCGCGTTACCCATCGTCAAGATCCCTCCGATCGACATAGATCCGCATCATGTCCAGAAACCTCCGCCGCCGCCGAGGTGCTCCCAGAATTCGGCCTTGGCGCGAGCCGCCCCGCGTCGAAACCAGCCGTAACCCACATCGAGCTTCCGTCCCCGAGCCTGGAGCGTTTGCATCGCCTGGACGCTCTCGGGCGAGAGGAGGCGAACCCCCTCAAAGTCCCCACGCCTTAGGTGAGGCGCCAGGAAGCGGGCCGCATCGCTCACTGGCCCGACGAGGCCTCCATACGCGGGTCCATCGACGTGGAAGTGGTTGAAGGCGAGGAAGCGACCATGGGGCGAGCCGACGATGCCCTTCGGCAGCAGGACTCGGTAAAGCGGCGTCATCGGGCTCAAGCGAGGCTGATATCCGGTCGCCACATCATCCCGGGACCCGGCGGGATAGCTGAATCCGGTGTGCGTCATCGACAACGGTTCGAGGATTCGGGCCCGCACGTAGTCTTAGTCTTCGTAGCTCTTCCCTGAGGCAGCCGCGATCACCTCGCCTAGGGCGATGTAGCCGATGTTCGAGTAGACGGCCTTAGAACCCGCGGGGAACCGAAGGCGATCGTGCCGCGTCCAGCAGTTCAATCGCGAACTGGCGTGGGTCCCGCCCAGCTTTGTCCGCAGGATGGACCCAGCGCACCGGCATCGGATTGGCCAGACCCGCGCTGTGCATGAGCAGGTGGCGAATCTCGACCCGGGGCCAACCAGATCGCGGCTTCGGGAATTCGGATAGGAACGAGTCGACCGGGTCGTCAAGGCTGAGTTTCGGCCAGCTGCGTGGTCGCCGCGGCCGTGACGACCTTCGTCATCGAAAACCACAGGTAAATGGTCTCCGGCGTCGCTGGCCTACCACTTGAGAGATCGGCCATCCCCGCGCTCGAGATCTGCTCGAGCCCGTCGGGCCCGACCACCGCCGCCGAGACGCCCGGAACCCGCCGGCTCGTCAGCTGCTCGAGCGCCAGATCGAGGTTGGAGGCTCGCCCGTCCATCGTGCCCATTCTCGCTGGCGCCGGATGTGGGACGTTACCGAGTGCTCATGGCGCGAAGAAGGAACTGCCTGGCCGGGGCCGCCTGAGGTGCGTCAGCCTGGACTCTCGAGCTCGTGTTCCGCGGTTGCCGCGTTGAGTACTGAGGTGAATGGCCGCCGCGAACCCGAGGAGAAGGGCGAGAAGAGGCTGACCAGTGGCGGTGAGACCTGCCATGGCAGCGCCGACAGCGCGAACTCCATCGCAACTCGAGCTGTGGTCGAAACGGGCCAGCGCGCCCTCGGGGCGACGAATGCTCCCGAGGTCGCGATCGCAACAGCGGGCGCGCCAATCCCGAGGAGCTACCCCGACGCGCGACCGGCGACCTCGAAGCCCAGTAGCGCGGTTGCGTGGCGCCTCAATTGAGGCATTCAGAGCGGGAGGCAATCTCGGCGCGCAGCCTGGCGAGCTTGCCGAGCTGCTTCCGTCCAATAGCGTTTCCGTGCTGCGTTTTGCGCAAGGCGGCAAACACGCCCAAATCCGCCCTGGTGGGCCGCCGCAAGCCGCCTCCCTGGTCTTGGGCGTCAGAGCAGCGATAGGTGTTCGGGCTCGGTGGAGCCGGAGACGATCGCTTAGCCCTTGGCGTATTCCTGTGCCGATCGCGCCTCGAACTCGAACCCGACGAACCCTTCGTCGCCCACGACCCACGCGTCGTGGCCAGGCTCGATGACGTACGCGTCGCCTGGACCGATCTCGGCCTCGGTTCCGTCCTCGTGCTCGATGGCCAGCCGGCCGGAGTGGACAACGCCGACGTGGCGAGCCTGGCAGCTTTCAGTTCCGGCGACGGGTTTGACGCACTCCGACCACCGCCACCCCGGCTCAAACGCGAACCGCGCGGCGGTCGTCGCGCCCATGCGCACCACATCCACCTGCGTCTTGTCTGGCGTCCGCGTCTCGTCAGGCGAATCGAAGTCGCGCGATTCCACACCCGCCACGGCAGTCTCCTCTCGTCGATCGGAGGGGGATTGTGACGCTTCTGGAGTCGTACTGCAAGCCAGGCGAAGCGATCGTGGCCGCTGCGCGCAGCGCCGCTTCGAAGTGGCGCCGGGCTGTCCGGGAATGGAGCTCGCCCGATTCAAGCTGCGTCCAGCGCTCCTTATCGCGCAAAGCGATAGCGGTGCTGTGTCCCGCCAAGGAAGCGGTCAGGTGTCGCGCGGCCCCGTGGCGCGCAAGAGTGCGGGCGGCCACCCGTCTTGAAGGGTTATTGGTGTGGCGTCGGTGACGCTGACCTGGACGGCACGCCCGCAATGGCCGGGATAGGCGTGGATCGGCGTGTCGGCTCATTTGGCAGGTGCGAGATGTTGACGCCCTAGCGGCCGTCGAGCTGAAGACGGTAAGCACTTCTCTCGAAGATGCTGATTTTCAGGATGACGTCATCAAGAAAGCGCGGCGGGTCGGAGCGCGGTTCTGCGTCCAGTGGAACCAGCGGACCACGCGGATTTGCGCCACGCCGCCAACCCCACCCAACCCTGATGGCATCACTGAAACGTTTGATGGAGCTGATGTCATCCTCGAGTTCCCCGAGCTCCTTGAGGTCAAGGGGAAGGACTACGTAGGCGACGTCGCCTCTACGGAGGCTTTGCGCGTACGGGCTCGAGACTTACTCGGAGCGCTCGCCAACATCAGGGACACAGGCGCGGTAGGCGGCCGAATCGTCGACCCCACCGTCTTCGTCGAGGTGCTCGCCGAGCGCGTCCAAGAGATCCGTCGGAGCGTAAGCGCGGGCGTAAGGGCTGCTGCGGCCAGCGACGCCAACCTGCGAAAGCAGCTCAACGCTTGGGCACAGCGCCAGGGCCCGGAGGTCGATGCCGCCGTTCTATACGAGCGCGCATCAGCTCAGTTGATCTATCGCCTTGTGGGGCAGGTCGTTTTCTACCTCGCCTACGCCGGTTACGCACACGGCGGGCTCCCCGCATTCGAGATCGACGACTCAAAGCCGCTACGTCCTCAGCTTGAGCCTCTGTGGAGTGCCATTCGCTCCATCGACTACGAGGCCCTCTATGAGGAGGATCCGCTCCTCGATCGTCTTCCGCTGTCGACTCTGGCGGAGACGCAACTCAAAGAGCTCCTTGGCTGGCTGGACGGGTTCCAATGGTCGAGCCTCGATGCTGATGTTCTCGCTCATGCCGACTCCATCAGAAGGCGATCTCTTCTTCGACATCGAGGGCGACCCCTTCTATGAGGACGGCCTCGAGTACCTCTTCGGCGTTTGGTACCTCGACGATGGAACACCGAAGTTCCGCGCGTTCTGGGGGAAGAACCGCGCCGAAGAGAAGCGAGCTTTCGAGGCGGTGGTTGCCTTCTTCCGAGACCGCCTCGCGCTATTCCCCGATGCTCATATCTACCACTACGCCTCGTACGAGCTCGCCGCCCTCAAGCGGCTGATGGGCCAGCACGCGACGATGGAAGACGAGGTCGACAGCCTGCTACGCAATCGACGCCTCGTCGACCTCTACCGCGTCGTTGAGCAGGCGCTGCGCATATCCCAGCCAAGCTACTCGCTAAAGAAGGTCGAGGCTTTCTATCTGCCGAGCGCTCGCAAGGCGGCGGTGACTGAGGGCGGGGACTCGATCGTTCAATTCGAGAATTGGCTCGAGATGCGCGACCCGGAGCTCCTCGACTCCATTGAGCGATACAACGAGGAGGACTGCCGCTCAACTCACCTGCTGCGCGAGTGGCTGGGCTTGCGACGAGAGGAGGCGAGGCAGCTCTACCGTCGACCGATCCCGTTCCGGCCTACCGGTGAGGAAAAGAAGCCGGAGAGTCCGGAAGAGGAGCCGGAAGCCGTCGCGGGTCTCCAGCGAGGCCTGTGGCGCGGGCTTCCCGATGACCACGGCGAGCACTCGCTCGAGCAGCGTGCAAGATGGCTGGTGGGCCAGCTTCTGAGCTACCACCGCCGCGAGGACAAGCCGGTGTGGTGGGAGATGTTCGAGCGCTTCGAGCGCTCCGAGGAGGAGCTTGTCGAGCTCGACTCCGATGCCCTAGCGGCATTGAAGCCATGCGGGGAGCTCCAGCCGCTCGGCGGGCGCGCGACCTCGTACCGGCTTCGGCTGGGCTTCCCCGTCCAGGAGCACAAGATCACCCCAGGCACCTACATCGATCCTTTGACGGTCGAGCGCGACGCTGACGGCTCTCCCGATCCCTTCAGCCCAAAAGAGTGGGAGGTGCTCGCCGTCAACGACGAGGACGGATGGCTCGAGGTCAAGGTGGGGCCCTCACGCATGGGAGAACCAGCCCCGCGAGCGCTGATTTCCGGAAAGCCATACCGGACCACCGGCCAGCAACTGGCTCTCAAAGAGCTGGCAGCCACGGTGTTGAGCCAGGGGCTCCTCAATGGTCAAGCGCACCACGCCGCGCGCGACATTCTGGCTCGGGCCCTTCCTCGCTCCGTGGCGCTCCCCACCGGCGCGCGACTTCAGGAGGGGCGGCACGACCTCGGTCGCACTCTGGAGATTGTCCGCGCGCTCGACGCCAGCTATCTCTTCATCCAAGGGCCACCCGGATCAGGCAAGACCTACACCGGGGCGCAACTCATTCTCGCGCTGCTCGGCGACGGGAAGCGCGTCGGGGTGGCTGCGCCGAGCCATAAGGCGATCAACAACCTGCTCCACCAGGTCGAGGCTTGCGCGCCGAGCAACGTCGCCTGGCGCGGGCTCAAGAAGTCGACCGAGCGAGACCAGGCGTTCGTCTCGCGGCTCCCAGAGCCTTTGATCGAGGACGAGACGAGCGCCGCGGCGTTCCCCACTGACCTGGAGACGCCGCTGATGGCCGGGACCGCGTGGCTTTGGTGCCGCGAGGACATGCGCGCGAGCGTGGACTTCCTTGTTGTCGACGAGGCCGGGCAGGTCGCGCTTGCCGACGCGCTCGCGATGGCGACGGCGGCCCGCAACGTGATATTCCTCGGCGACCCCCTCCAGCTCGCCCATGTCTCGCAGGCCGTCCACCCTGAGGGCGTTGGAGCCTCCGTCCTGGAACACCTTCTGGGGGACAGCGGCACCATCCCGCCCGAGCGCGGGATCTTCCTCGATCGGAGCCGCCGAATGCACCCCGACGTGTGCCGCTTCATCTCGACCGCCGTCTACGAGGATCGGCTCACCTCAATCGAGGAGTGTCGGAGCCAACGCGTCGACTCCGACGGCGACCTCCGAGGGACAGGCGTGCGGGCGATGCTCGTCGAGCACGAGGGCAACGTTCGCCAGTCTGTCGAGGAGGCGATGCGTGTCGCCGAGGCGATCCATGGGCTGAGCGGCGCGACCGTCGTCCTCGCCGACGGTGTCCGGCGCGAGCTTGGCCACTCGGACATGATGGTGGTCACCCCGTACAACGCCCAAGTGCGTTGCCTGAAGTCGCATCTTCCAGATGGCGTCGCGGTGGGAACGGTCGACAAGTTCCAGGGGCAGGAGGCCGCCATCGTCTTCTTCTCCATGGCGACCTCGAGCAGCGACGAGGTACCGCGAAACGTGGAGTTCCTGTACAGCCGGAACCGTCTGAATGTCGCCGTCTCGCGAGCACGGTGCCTTGCTGTACTCGTTGCGAGTCCTAAGCTGCTGCGCATCCGGTGCCGGTCCGTCGAGCAGCTGCGGCTGGCGAACGCACTATGCCTGCTCGTAGAGATGGCAGAACATCGGGGCGAGCGCGAAGGCGGGAGCCCTCGCCTTCGGGGTCGTGGGCTTAGTGGTCCCTCGCGGCCCGGATGCGGTAGGCCCGACTACATCGGGCGCGTCTCAAGGCGAATGGGCCCGGCAGGCAAGCGCTGAACGACCAAATGATGGCGGTCCACGCGCATTTTCCGAAGCTGTCGAGGCCGTATGGCGTCGCGAGCCGCTGGATGTGACCATGGCAGTCCCGGATCTAAGTTGCTCCCGATGACGCTCGATCCGTCTGTTGCGGCTGCTCTCCATGGCGCTGCTGGGGACCTTCAAGCGGAAATGTCAGAAATCGGCGTGGAGTACGTCACGGAGGCCGATCAGCGCCGGGCGCTCCGCGGGGGCTTCAGATGCAGCTAGGCGTCGGGCCAATTCCTGAGGGAGCACGTCAGTTCAGCCTTCCTGGCTGGCTGGGGTTGGCAGCCCGCACGTGGTCCTTCCCGCACGAGAGGGATCGAAGTATGAGGCCTTCTTCGAGTGCAAGTGGTGTCGTGGGGACAAAATGTTTGAAGTCCTCTGGGACCTGCTGAAGCTCGCCCTAGCGCATCGGCAAGGGGGGGCCCGGCCAACTACCTGGTAGTAGGCGCCCCTGCTGCCCCCACGTGGGGGTGCGGATGGCAATGTTCCGACTTAGTCGGGGACGGGCGATGGGAGACGGAAGACTTGCTCTCTCAGCGAGCCCACCACTGGCGTGGGCTCCTCCGTGCTGTCAAGCGCGCTCGGCCGACGCACCTCCCAGCGCATGTCCTCACACGAGCTGTAGCCGAAGTGCCTATCCACATCGCCGGGTTCCCGGATTGGGAGATCAGAGCCGTGCGAGTGGAGGCCGAGGGTCCTAGTCTTATCGAACTGGTCGACGGGCAGCTACAGGCGGGTACCGCTAGGTCCTCGAGGGCGGAGGGCTGACCGATCCCGGGGAGGTGCTGCCGGACTCACGGGCCGCTGCGACGGCCCCGGCGGCCATGGAGCCGCCGCCTGACCGCAGAGGACACTGCGCACGGAAAGTCTCTGGCGAACGCCAGGTGAACAGCAGTCCGCGACAACACAGCCGAAAGGCTGGCCACCGGCACAGACGGCTCTCGATCGGCGGTCGGTGGCGAGTCGAGGGTCCGCTTCCGAGCGCCCATTGGCCGAGTCGGAGCTCTTAGGTCCGGCATGCGATCAGTCGACGACATGCTCAACGAGTTGGATCCAGCACGCGACAAGTTCGCCCGTGACCTCATCAACGATTTCCTCCCGCTGTTGGACGCGTGTGCAGACTTGCAAACGCACGCCAATCGCGCACTGCGCGATGTCCTCACTGCAGGCATACCGCACGGTCCCCAAGTGATTGCTGTCTCATTGTTTGCTATGGCACGGCGCAACTACCAAAGCGTAGCCGTGGCCGTTGGTCATGGTTTCCCCGTTGAGGGTGCAATCGTCGGCCGCACTCTGTTCGAGACAATGCTCGACATCTATTGGGTCCTTGCCCATCCCGACGAAGCACCGGATCGGCTCAAGGAGCATGAGCTTGCGACACGCTTCGTGTTTCAGGCAGCATACGAACGATATGGACCGACAGCGGTCCACGAGCGACACTTCACCGGCGCCGAGATCGCGCAGAAGGAACGAGTCTTGTCAAGATATGGAGACAAACTGCAGAAAGCCCAGTGGAGCGGCACGAACGCGTACGAGCGCAAGACAGCGCTCCGAGATCGGCTATCGACCGAAGCTGACCGACACGAGATCGACGTCATGTATGCGGTCGCTCATCGCGCTCAGTGCCTGCTAACTCACCCATCTCCCGAAGGAATCAGCCACGTCATCCAGACCGACGCAGACAACAACTTCCGAGGCTTCCTCTTTAGCTCCAACGACCGGTATGTGCGTGAGGCGCTAGGAAATGCAACAAGAGCATTCCGCTGGGCGTACCACGGATTCCGCGAGGCGGTTCGGACTGGACCCGACGCCGAGTTCGACAAGATCTACCACGAGGTGCTTCCTCGCTTCGCGATGCTGCGGTTCAACGGGGCACCGAAGCCTGGGCGAAACGACCCTTGCCCATGTGGTTCGCGACTGAAGTTCAAGCAGTGCCATCAGCGCTGGGGGCAAAGGGTAGGCATGGAATAGGCGGGAGACTACGCGCCTGGACGACTCCGGCGGGTCGCCTTCCTCGGTTGAGTGATCCCTAGGTGCTGTCGACGAGAGAAGCCCCACTCGAAAGGCAACCATTCACAGCGACCAGACGGGGGCCTTCCCGTAGCTCAATCCTCGACAGTGCCTGCTCGTCATGACGGGCAGCTCGCCTTTGACGATCACGACCGGCTCTTGCCCGAGTGAGGAGCAGGACGTCCCACGCAGACCATGCTTGAAGTGCGGCCAGCTCGTCGAGGGTGCGAGCTACTGCCACCTGCACCGCGGCACGGGCGCCCGTGGCAGCACACGAGCCTGGCGCAAGCTCCGGGCCGCGGTCATCGCACGCGACGGGGGCTGCGTCGTGTGCGGTGTAGCCGGCCCGCTCGAGGTCCATCACGTTTTACCTATGTGGAGGGGCGGCACCGATCACCCCTCGAACCTCGAGGCCCGGTGCCATGCCCACCACGAGCGAGGCGGTGGCTGAATGAGCGTGTGGCGTTCTGGGCTTTGGCCGGCTCGTCGCCCTCGGCTAGGCGTGTCCCGCGATCTCGCGAACCTCGACGCTCTCGATGGTCACCTCGCCGGGTGGGCTCTGCTTGAGCCGATCGGCAGCTTGCCGGGCCGCCTCCTCCGACTCGAACACGATCACCGAGTTGCCCCTGCCGTCTACGGGTGCGAGCCAGTACCCGGTCACGAACCCAGGCGCTTGGGAGACCCTCGGGATGGTGCTCGAATGCAACTCCTCTCGTGCCTTCTCGTAGTCCGGGATGCTCGCGGTGACGAAGAGGGCGTGCATGGTGTGGCCTCCTATCTGCTCGGCGTTGTTGCTCGGCCTTCGACTGTAAGCGAGCGCCCCCTTGTCGCGGGTTTTTTTGCCCCCGATTTTCCGGCCACCGCCCCTCTGCGCTGCGCGCGCCAACGGAGATTTGAGGAATGACGGACAAAAGACGCCAGGAACGGGTTGACGTTCGGCTGAACG
>Ga0126312_10001706_pt1 | contig 14495 bp, 15 predicted proteins | sample Plot104A_FD_92537 | JGI IMG/M metagenome (GOLD analysis project Ga0126312, IMG submission 92537) | Serpentine soil microbial communities from UC McLaughlin Reserve, CA, USA - Plot104A | ecosystem: Environmental > Terrestrial > Soil > Grasslands | place: USA: UC McLaughlin Reserve, Lake County...
AACCGCCGATGCGCTCCGCCCACTCCCGCAGCTCGCTCTCCGAGTAATTCCCGCGCCGGCCGCGCGTGCCGGAATGGAAGCGAACGAAGGTCCAACCGGTCGTGAGCTCGATCTGGCGGAACGGGTACTTCGGACTGTCGGGGATCACGAGCGCGATGCCGTGCTCGCGGAGCAGCGCGTACACGTCCTCGACGTACCAGGTCTCGTGCCGAAACTCGAAGCAGTGACGACCAGGCGGGAGCGCCTTCAGCGTCGTGGCGAGGCGCTCGTCGTCGCGCCTGAAGGTCGGCGGCAGCTGCCAGAGGACTGGGCCCATCTTCGGCGAGCGCGCCAGCGGCGCGATCCGCGAATAGAAGAGCGGAATCCCCTGCTCGAGCCCGCCGAGCCGGCGGATGTGCGTGATGTAGCGGCTCATCTTCACCGCGAAGAGGAACCGTGTGGGACTGCGCTCGACCCACCCCTGTACGGCCGAAAGCTTGGGGAGGCGGTAGAAGGTGTTGTTGATCTCGACGGTGTCGAAGAGCGTCGCGTAGTACTCGAGCCAGCGCTTCGCCGGCAAGTCCTTCGGGTAGATCAGGCCACGCCAGTGGGCGTAGTTCCAGCCCGAGCACCCGATCCGGATCTCGCTCACATGGCCAGGATCTCCGCCAGGCGGTCCTTCAACTCCTCCGTGGGCGCCGCAACGACGAGAGACTGCGGTGCCACGTCCAGGGGTGCGGCTTCCCACGGAGCCGCGTCGACAAAACCGATGGCGATCCCGCACTCGCGGACGACGAGCTGCGCAGCGGCGATGTCGACGGCGCGCGCGGCTCGAAGTGAGCACACCGCGTCGAGTCGTCCGGCCGCGAGCTGGCACAGCGCCAGCGCCAGGGAGCCCATGATCCGGAAGCGCTTCGCATAGCCTGCGAGCGCCTCGGCGCGGTCGGCGATCGAGGCGGAGAGCGTCCCCTCGAGCGCCAACAGCTCGACGCTGTCCTTCGGCCGTACGGCGCCGAGCAGACGGCCGTCGAGCACGGCCCCGTCGTCCCTCGTCGCCGTCCACTCCTCGCCGGTCGCGAAGTCGTAGAGGTAGCCGAAAACGACGTCTCCCAGCGACGGGCCGTCGGAGACGCCCACAGACAGGCAGAAGTGCCGCAGGCCGCGCTTTGCGTTCACCGATCCGTCGATCGGGTCGACGACGACACGCGTCTCGGACTCGCCGAATGCCCGCATCCCCAGCTCCTCCGAGACGAGCAGGAAGTCGTGTCCCTCGGCGTGGAGCTGCTCCAGCCGCGCGACGACCGCGCGCTCGGCGGCATCGTCGATCGCGGTCGTCTCATCTCCGCCGACGCCGGTGGCCAGCACCGGCTCGCGCTCCTTCCGCGTCGGCAGGTCCTCCAGCACCCGGCCGATGTCCCCCGCCGCCGCGCGGCAGACCTCGAGCCAGGGCGTCACTCGGAGTGGAAGAGCAAGCCGGAAAGGAGCTTGGGATAGAAGTAGGTCGTCTTCTGCGGCAGAGTCTCTCCGCGCTCGGCGAAGCGGAAGACGTCCTCGATCCGCGTCGGGCGGACGATGAAAGCACCCGCCGCGCTCCCACTGTCGACTGCGGCAACGGCCTCCTCCACCGAGGGCGTGTACGTCACCCCCTGCGGCGCCATCGACTCGACGAGCTGAACGTCGAGCTCCCCCTCCCGTCCCTGCAAGAGCGCGATGTCGTCCGTACGCCGGTAGAGGATCGCGGCTGCCCGATCGGGCGACTCGGCCTCGAGCTGGGCAAGGGCGGTGCCGAGGTCGGCGTGGGCAGGCGCAGGGCCGTTCACCCGCTCGGCGACGCGGTGAGTGGGGAAGATCATCAGGCCGGGATCCTTCGTCGAGACGAGCACGACGGGAATCGCCTCGGCTCCGTAAGCGAGCGCGGTCTCGTAGCGGTGGTGGCCGTCCGCGATCAGCAGCCGCTGATCGGCGAACGCCTCCTCGATGCCTTCGCCCGGAACCCGCCACAACTTCGCGTCTTCGGTGTCGACGTCCGGCGGGCGCGACGGGAGCGCGAACGGCGGTGTGCCCTCGTAGAGCAGGAAGATCGGCTCGAAGTAGACGTTCGTCGCGCGCAGCAGCCGCAGGCGGTCCTCCTTCGGGCCCGCATGTGTCCGCTCGTGCGGCAAGACGACGCGGCGCTCGTACGGCTCCGGGCGGAGTGACGCGACCAGCCCGCGACGCGTGCGCCGGACGCCGTCCGGTCCGACGTAGTCCTGCTCCAGCGCCCAGAATGACGGCTCTGGCTCGCGTACGACGACACCATCCGTCTGCCACTCCCGCCACAGTTTCGCGGCGTCGTGAGGGTCGTCCGGAAGCGTCAGGTGGACGACGTTGAACGGGCTTTGCGCCTGCAGCTCCTCGCGCTGCGCCGCGTCGATCACGTCGTACGGGGGCGCGACCAGACGTTCGAGCGCGCCGGCGATGTCCTCGTCGTAGCGGAAGGCCCGAAACGGCTTGACGACGGCCATCGCGGGCGAGCGTACCATCGCCTGGGTTGGTCGAAAATCCGCGAAAGCACGCCTGGGAACCGAGATGATTCAAAGGCAGCGCTGGGCGTCGCTGCCGAGGAATCCGCCGCCGGCGGCGTCAACCTCCGCCAGACGCCCGTGCGACGCTCGCGCCGGCCGTTGAGGCAGCGACGCCGAGGGCGGCGGCGGGGTCGCCCACGGACCCCGAATCTCGGTCGGCAGCGTGCCCCGCCGCCCGCCGTCACTGCCCTCGGCTGGTAGCAGTCCTACCCGGCCGCTTGCATTCCGAAGCATTCTCCGACTGCCGCATCGGCGGGCGCGCCTGCACTCCGTCTGTGTCACAGCCCAGTCTCACCGCCAGTCTGGTTCCACGCCGCCACGTACGAGCAGACGGATGCGTCCTTGGCCCTCCACCGGGGCAATGAGAATCCGAGGTTGACGCGATCGGGAGCGCGTGGGCACGTCGTACGCGATGTGTCTGCCGTCTGGAGACCACGAAGGCGATCCCTCGTCGGAGACCGGCGCGAACCCGACGGCATGTGAGGCGATCGTGCGGCGGCCTGAGCCGTCGCGGTTCATCACGACGAGCGCCCACGGGTCCGTAGTGACCACGGCGATCTTCGTTCCATCCGGCGACCAATCCGGAGCCCACTGGGTGAAGTCCCCCGACGTGAGCTTCGTCGACTGACGCGTTACGAGATCGAGCACGAAGATGCCATTTGATCTCTCGTAGGCGATCGTCTTCCCGTCCGGTGACCAGGCGGGGCTGAACTCCCACATCTTTGGTGTTTCGGTGAGACGTTTTTGGCGACGCGTTCGAACCTCGACCGTATACAGGTCCGACCTCCGGCCCCGGTCCCGCATGAACACGATCTTTCGTCCATCGGGGGACCAGCTCGGGTCCAGGTCGAACCCCCGTCGCGAAGCGATCGTGAGCCGGCGGCGCAGTTTTCCGTCAGCGCGCGCCACCCAGATCCCGCCTCGGCCGGCATACGCAATCCTTCGGCCACTTGGCGACCAGCTGGGGTTGCTCGCGTTCAGTATCAGCCGCCGGCGGCGCGATCCGTCGGAGCGAATGCTGTAGATCGCCGACCGAGACCCCGGCGCTGAGTAATAGGACGCGCACGCCTTCCAACGCGCCGTGCATCCCGTGTAGACGATCGTCCCGGACGCGCCGGCAGCGGAAACGGCGGCCGTTGCGGGCCCGCCCGCAAGGCTCGCTGTGCCGCCGGTTGCTGCCAGCAGGAACATGGCCGAACCGAGTGCTGTGATCAAGAACCTCACCGCCTGACGGCTGCAGCGTATTGCTTTCGTGCCGTAAAGACTTCCGCGTAGACAACCCTTCTCTGGCGGCGGGGCCGGAGGGGGAACGGCGGCTTCGCCGTCACGGGACTGACGTGTTCAAAGCCTGTTTCATCCCCTCCGGCAAGAGCTCGTAGTCGCGCTATTTCCCGCTGAAAATGCCCCGAAAGACGACCGTGCTCGGCGCTCGGAAGTTCGGGCGCAAACCGCATGGTTAAGCGGTATCCGGAGTCCGCCCTAGACTCGGCCCGTGAGCGCGATTGCGCAGCTCCAGCAGGACCGCGTCGTCGAAGGCGTCTACGCGGTCGCAAGGAAGGAGCGGCGACGTACGAAAACGGGCTCCGACTACCTCGCGCTCGAGCTCGTCGACCCGAGCGGCAGGATCGAGGCGCGCGTCTGGAGTGACGTCGAGCTCCTAGACGGACGCTTTGGCGAAGGCGACGCAGTGCGCGTCCTCGGGCGCGTCGACACGTACCGCGACCGCCTGCAGCTCGACGTCCGCTCGCTCGAGCCCGCCGAGGCCGATGCCGCGACCCTGACGCCGCGTTTGCGGCGCGATGGCGACGAGCTCGACGGCTTCCTCGAGTTCCTCGGCGGCGAGCTCAGCCATCCCGGCCTCACCGCCGTGGTCCTCGGCTTCCTCGCGGACGATCGCTTCCGTGCACGGCTCCGGGAGCTGCCCGCAAGCCCCGACGTCCATCACGACTACGCCGGCGGACTGCTGGAGCACACGGTCGCCGTAGCGACGATCTGCCGCGACGCGGCGCAGGTGCATCCGCGTCTCCGCTCGGATCTCCTCGTCGCCGCAGCGCTCCTGCACGACATCGGCCGAACGCTCGAGCTCGGCCGAGCCCCCACGTTTCGTCCGACGGACGAAGGGCGGCTGCTGGGGCACGTCCAGCTCGGCATCAGGCTGATCGAGGCGCGCGCGCAAAAGCTCGACGGACACGTGCTCGCGGAGCTCGTCCATGCCGTCGCGGTCCACCACGACGGCCGCTCGGCGAGAACGGCGGAAGCCGCGGTCCTCTACCACGCGAACCAGCTCGACGCCGTTGCGGCGACGAAGCCGAATTAGGCGAGGTTCCGCCGGACGAGCAGGAACGAGAGTGGCAGCAACGCCACCAGCAGCACGAACGGGCCGAGGGGCTGGATGTCGACGGTCTTGACGCTGATCGTCGACGAGCCCTGCCCGAACTTCGCGCGGGCGGTGTCGATCGCCGCACCGAGCTGATTCTCGTCGAACGCCTCGCCGTGCACGGCTCGGGCGTAGATCTGCGCGTACGCAGCGCTGCTCTCCTCCGGCACGTAGGCCTGCTCAACGCCGTCCCGGCCGTAGACGCGCTCGCCGGGCGCCCAGAAGCGCACGAGGATCGTCTCGACGCCGCTGTCGACGAAAGCCCCGGTCAGCCGCTCGACCTCGAACCGCTTCGTCTCGGCGTCGGTGAAGATCACGAGCAGGCGGCGCTGAGCGCCGCGGAAGTAGTTGCCGACCGCGAAGAATCGCGTAGCCGCGAGGTCAGTGGCCCGGGTGTTGTCCGCGACGTCCGACGCTGGCTTGTCAACGCCGACCGAGTAGCGAAGCACGTTGTCGAACGCCTCCCGATTCGTGCTGGGGAACAGATGCGGCAGCACACGGTCCGTCATCGAGGCGATCCCGACGGGAACATCACCGAGCGCCTCGCGCATCTGCCGCCCGGCGGCGACCGCGCGATCCCACCGCGTCGGCTTGCCCACGCCCGCCGAGGCCATCATCGAACGAGACGTATCGAATGCGAAGAACGCCTGAGCGTCGACGCGCTCGGGCCGCTCGTCGAACCGCTCGATCACGGGCTGGGCTGCTGCGATCCCCACGAATACGGCGACGGCAGCCAGCGCGACGACGGCCAGCCGCGGCGAGCCGCCGGGGGCGGCGAGGCGGAGGAGCGAGCGCACATGCTCCGCGCGCCGCTCCGTGCGCACGAACGCGATCAGCGGCAGGATCACCGCCAGTGCGACGAGGCCGGCGCCCGGGGTAAGGAACGTGACTCTCAGTAGCCCTGACCTCGCCGATCGCCGCCGCCGCCCGGTGTCGACCGAGCCTCGATGTTGGCGGGCACGAACTGACGCTGGCGAGGCTGGTTCTGATTCGGGTCGACCAGCCGGAGCAGGTACTCGAGGTTGTACTTCGCCTCGACGTTCGTCGGGTCTGTCTTCACGGCTCGATGGAAGTGCTCGAGCGCCTGTGCCGCGAGCCCGGACGCATCGAGCGGGTTGGTCAGGGTCTCGTCATAGCTGAGCAGACCCTGGAGGTTCGCGAGTACCGACCTGCGGGCGGGAGAGAGCTTCGCGTTCTCGGCGATGCTCAGTGCAGCCTGCGCCTCGGCCCGCAATCCCGGGCTGGAGAAGTTGAAGCGGCCTTCCTGCCGACGATCCTCGGCCGCGTACTTCCTCAGCGCATGGCGGTAGAGAAGGTCGTCTTCGAGCCCGAAGAACTGCGACGCGTACGGCATCGTCGTCTGGAGCCGCCACAGCCGCTCGTAGACCGGCTCGCCCTCGAGGAACGTCAGGTCGCTGTGCGCGACCTCCTTGCGAACCGCGCCCGCGTCTCGCGCCACGAGGGCGGCTGCGAGTGCAAGCGCGAGCAGCACGACGATCGGGACGAACGTGCGAACCTCGTTCCAGCGTTGCGCGATCTTCATCGCTTCACCCTCCATGCGAGTCGGCCGCAGTAGTGCTCGTTCAGTGCCAAGAGCATGAGCAGCACGAGCGCGAGGCCGGCGAGGCCCTCAGGGACACCCGCCCGCTGCGCGCGGCGCCGTGCGTCCAGTCCGGGGGTCATGTCGGCGTGGTCGACGAACGCCTCCTTGCCGAGGATGCGCTCGAAGAAGAAGCGGTCGTCGTCGAACGGCGCGAGCGCAACCAGGTGGATCGGGATCTTCTCCTGGCGGTACGTGATCAATTCACGGGTTAGGTTGGGGACGTCGAGCGTCGCGTCGTCGAGGTCGCTGATCAGCAGGACGCCGTGCTCCTGCATGTTGTGCCTGCGGAGCATGTCGCGCGCGAGGCTGAGCCCCGTCGAGATCTCGGTGCCGCCGCGGAAGTTGCTGTCCCAGGGCGTGACGGAAAGCCGGCGGATCCGCTGACCCTGCTCGCTGTCGGGCGCGACACGTTGCGTTCCCTCCGGACACTGGATGTCGGTCCGCGCGAGACAGACGTCGGGGAACGGCAGGAGCGCGCGGATGATCGGGCGGAGCTCAGCGGAGCTCGTCCCCGGAGGCAGGACTTCGTAGGCACGCCCCGAGAAGATCACAAGCCCGAACTCCTGGTCGGTATCGGCGAGGTACTCGAACGGGTCAACGACGGTTCGCCCTGGGGCGCCGATGCTGGCGGAGAGGTCGAGCACGACGACGCCGCTGTCGGCGCCCTTGACGAGCGTCCTGTCACCCTGGCCCGGCCGCTGTGCGAAGAGGATCGCTCCCGCGAGCGATGCGATCAGCCCGACCGCGAGGATGACGCGCAGGATCGTCTGCCTCCGCGCGGGCTTCGACAGGTTGCCCGCATCGGCGAGTGGGATCGCCTGCCTCTCGGGTCGTTTGAAGGGGTTCATGCGCCCTCCGCGAGCAGCCGCTCGACGTCGGAGGACAGCGCCGTCAGTCGTCCGTCAGCGGGATAGTCGCGCGACCACGCAAGCCGGCTGGCGGCACCGGCCAGCTCCGGGCGTCGCGCCCGGCGCAGCTCGTGAGCAAGCCGTTCGAGCGCCCGCCGTCCTTCGTCCGGCTCGGCCGTCGCCGTCTCGTGCACCTGCGCCAGCGCGCGCTCGAGAGAGCTCCGCCGGTCGACGGTCTTCAGCCCGAGCCGCTCGGCGATGCTCGCCAGCGGCAGGAGCCGGAGGATCAGCACGAGCGCGGCAGCGGCGAAGAGGACGGCCAGCACGAGCGCCACGACCTGGACGAACGTCGGGGCGATGCGGTACGTGGGCGGCCCGAGCTCGCGGTACTCGTCCTGGAGCCGCGCCTCCCACATTCTCGACGGCGAGATCCGCCCCGTCACCTGCAGCCTCGGCCAGTCGATTTCGTCGGTGCGGCCTGCCTGGCCGGAGCGTGTCCGGTACTCGACAGAGGCGTTGTGGAGGTCGAACCTGCGCACGCTGGGCGGGAGGCAGCGGTAGGTGAGGCACGCGAGGGCGTAATCGAACCTCAGGCGGGTGATCGAGCCCGACGACGTCTCCGCTCGCCCCGTGGCCGCCAGCGGGCGGTACGGCGAGAAGTTCGCCCGCACCTTCACCGTCTTCGGATCGATCCGCTTCGAGTCGAGGATGACGTCGACGCGGGCGCGGATCGGGTCACCGAACATGTGCTGCTGGGGCCCGATGGTGGCATTGACCGCGATCGGTTCGGAGAGCCTGCCGCCGTCGCCGCCACTCCAAGCGCGCCAGGCGAGCAGGCCTGCGAGAGTCAGGATCAGCACGCCGATCGCGACCAGAGCCGCGAAGTGGCGGCGGTCGATCACGACCAGGCCCTCGTCGCCAGCCGCCGCAGCTCGTGCCACTCGAGGAACGCGCTGTAGATGAAGTTGCGGTCCGGGGTCGTCAGCACGATCGGCTCGAGGCCCAGCCCATTGAGCGTCGAGATCGTCCGCTGCGCCCGCTCCTCGTTCGCGAGGCGCCGCTCACGCGCTTCCTTCCGCGTCAGGCGGACGAGCCGGAGCCGGCTGCTGCCGGGCTCTGCAAGCGGGACAACCACGGAGGAGACGTCGGGGAAGCTCTGCTCCCAGACCGGATCCTGGATCACGATCGGGACCACCTCCCAGGGCAGCTCCACGATCATCGCCCACGCATCCGCAGAGGGCATGTTCAGGAAGTCCGAGAGGATGAAGACGAACGTCCCCGCCGGAAGCGCGCGCCGGAGCGGCGCGAGAAACTCGAACGCGCGCGTCAGGTTGTCCGCGGGCGCCAGGTAGTTCGGCCAGAGCAGGTGCGACTCCTTGACGCGCCAGAAGTCCGTCTGGCCGTGTGGCGGCCGCCAGAACGGCGGGCCGTTGCCGTTGCCGTCCTGCCCGTTCGCGAAGTCGAGGTAGCCGATCAGGCCCCGGGCCTTCGCGGTGCTGTCGGCGATCATCGAGCCGGCCTCGAACATCACGGACGGCTTCGACAGCCAGGGGTAGCCCGCGGGGTAGAGGGCCATCGCCGGCCGACGGTCGCAGACGAGCACGACCCTCGGCGCCTCCTCGGCGTAGCGCTCACGGACGATGAACTCGTCGGTGCCGTAGGCGGCTGAGAGCTTGGCGGAGGCGGCCCAGTCGATCGCGTCGACGTCGTCGCCCGGCTGGTAGGGGCGGGAGCTGGCGACGTCCGATCCCTTGCCCCGCTTGGCGCTGTGCGCGCTTCCGAAGGCGAGGCCGATCAGCCGGCGGCGAGGAACGAGCGGGAAGCTGAGCTCAGTCGGCCCGCTCACCGTGCGAGAGGCGGACGACCTCGCCGTCGCTGCCCAGGGAGGCCTCGGGCCGCGGTACAGCGCGGAGGCAGCGCGAGCGGAAGTCCTCCAGCGCCTGCGTGCGCCCGATCTTCCGCAGCTCGACGAGGAAGGAGGGCGTGAACAGGATCCTGTGGCCGAGCACAGGCAGGAAGAGGAGCTCGATGTCTTCCGGGACGACATAGTCGCGTCCGGACAGGAGCGCCCAGCTGCGCGCGGCCCGCTCGAGCGCGAGGCTCCCGCGCACCGACGCGCCGATCGCGACGATGTCGAGCTCGCGCGTAACTCGAACGAGGTCGATGATCCAGCGCTGCAGGAGGTCGTCGACGTACACGTGCGTCGTTGCCTCCTGCAACTTCGCGATGTCCTCGACCTGGACCGCGGTCTCGAGCTCGCCGAGCGGATGGCCATGCAGCTGGTCGCGCACGATGTTGAGCTCGTCGTCGCCGCCGGGATAGCCGAGCGCGGTGCGGATGAAGAAGCGGTCGAGCTGGGCCTCGGGCAGCGGGAACGTGCCCTCGAGCTCGATCGGGTTCTGCGTTGCGAGCACGATGAACGGTTCCCTCAGCTCGCGGGTGACGCCGTCGATCGTCACCTGCCGCTCGGCCATCGCCTCGAGCAGAGCGGACTGCGTCTTCGGCATCGCACGGTTGATCTCGTCGACGAGGACGACGTGGGCGAAGATCGGCCCGGGCCGGAACTCGAAGTCGCGCATCTGCTGGTTCCAGATCGAAAGGCCCGTGACGTCCGTCGGCTGGAGGTCGGGCGTGCACTGGATCCGTGACGGCTCCGCTCCCTCGATCGACTGCGCGATCGCCCGCGCGAGCACGGTCTTCGCCGTCCCCGGGACATCCTCGAAGAGAACATGTCCCTTGCACGCAAGGGCGGCGAGGACGAGCTTGATCTCCTCGCGCTTGCCGCGAATCGCGAGCTCGATGTTGTCCAAGACGCGGCCGGCGACGTCGACGGCCCGTTCGAGCCGCTCGTCTGTGCGTTCGGCGGTCGGCCCGACGCTACTCATCAATGCTCCAAATACTCGTTGAGGGCTCGTTCAGGTTCCATTAAGGGGCCTCGCTTGGGGGTCGTCGTGGGGTCCCGCTGTTCTTAGACGTTAAATCTCACGTTCAAGACGTCGCCATCTTGTACCTCATACGCCTTGCCTTCGAGGCGCTGGACGCCGCGGCGCGCGGCCTCGGCGCGGGAGCCCGCGTCGACGAGGTCGCGCCAGCCGATCACCTCACAGCGGATGAAGCCGCGCGCAAGGTCCGTATGGATCGCGGCGGCAGCGTCGAGCGCTGTGGCGCCGCGCCGCAGCGTCCACGCGCGCGCCTCCGTCTCTCCGGCCGTGAAGAAGACGACGAGGTCGAGCGTCTCGGCGAGCTGACGGACGACCTCCTCGAGGGCGGAGCCGGCTCCGTCCCGGAACTGCACCGCCTCCTCGTTCGGCAGCTCGCGGAGCTCGGCTTCGAGCGCGAGGTCGACGCCGCCGGGGCCGTTGACGATCGGGATCAGCGGCTTCGCCGTCAGCGGCTCGAGCTCCCTCGGCAGTTCGCCGGGCCACTCGCGCAGCGGCCGCTCCTCGTCGATCTGCGCGAGCAGTCGCTCGAGGTTCGCGACTTCGGCACGCAGCTCGGCACTCCCCGACTTCGCGTCTTTGCGAACACGCTCCAGCCGGCGCTCGACGTGGTCGCGGTCGGCGACGAGCAGCTCGAGCTCGAGCGCCTGGAGCTCGGCTGGATCCCGGACGACCGCGAGCAGCGCGTCGGCCCGCCGGACGCCGCCGAGCTGTGCCTCGGCGGTGCCGGGAACATCGATCAGCTCGATCGTTGCGGGCGTTCGTTTCGCCGAGCCCTCGACCGCAGCGACGGCGTCGAGCCGCTCGTCGGGGATCGCCGCGACCCCGACGTGCGGCGTCCCGTAGCCCTCCGGCACGACGCCGGTCAGCGCCGTGAACAGCATGGTCTTCCCGGAGCCCGGTGGCCCGACGATCCCGACGTTCAGCGGCACGCCGCGGTTTTACCGTCCCGCGGCTAGCGGGTGACGTGCTTCTGCAGCGAAGCGAGGGCGCGATGCTGGAGGGACTTCACCGCCCCCTCCGTTTTGCCGAGGATCGCCGCCGCTTCGGCGTTGGAGAAGCGGAAGACGAACTTCAGCGTCAGCACCTGGCGCTGCTCCGGCGAGAGGCGGTCGATCAGCTCGAGCATGCTCGTCTGGCCGAGCGAGACGAGCGCCTGCTCCTCCGCGGAGATCTCCTCACCCTGCACGCCTTCGGGAATCTCCTCCTCGGACTGCCACCGGCGGCTGGCGCGGAAGTGGTCCATCGCGAGGTTGTGCGCGATCCGGAAGAGCCACGCCGAGAAGGGCACGGAGCGCCACTGGAAGCGCCCGATCGCCTCGAGCATCTTCACGAAGGTCTGCGTCGTCAGGTCCTCGGCGTCGTGGCGGCTGCCGACGCTCATGTGGAGGTAGCTGTAGATGCGGTCGAAGTGGAGGAGGTAGAGCTCCTCCAGGGCGGCGCGGTCGCCCTGCTGTGCGCGACCGACGAGGCCGCGGACTCCACCGTTCTCCTCACGCCGCCTCGCCGCAGGCGCGGCCGCAATTCCATTGTCCCGCACAGTCAGTGGATGCCCGTCAGGCGGACGAACGTAACGCTAGCCCATGAAGCCGAGCCGGCCCTCGCGCGCGAAGCGCTTGAGGTAGACGACGCGGCCCAGCGCGACCGTGTAACGGCCGTCCTCGGCATCGAGGACGAGCGTGCCGCCCTTGCCGGCATCCAGCGCGCCCTCGAGCTCGTCCGCGGCGGTCGCGGTTACGAGCGCGCTCATGATCTGGCTCCCCTCGAAGCCGATCTCGATCCGCGTGTCGTGCTCGTTAGTCGCCATCGCTCACCAGCTCTGACAGTACGCCGTGGGCGGCATCGGGATGGACGAATGCGACCTGGAGCCCGAACAGGCCGGCACGCGGCTCCATGTCGATCAGCTCGGCGCCGTCGTCGGCGAGCTGCCGCAGCGCGCCCGGCAGGTCGGCGACCTCGTACGCAACGTGGTGCACGCCGGGGCCGCGCTTGGCGAGAAACTTGCCGACGGGCGTCTCGGCAGCGAGCGCCGACATCAGCTCCACGCGGCCGTCGCCGAGCCGGAGCGACGCGGCCTCGACTCCCTGATCCTCGAGGGTGCCTCGCTGCTCGACGGCGCCGCCGAAGAGCCGTTCGTAGGTGCCGACGGCCTCGTCGAGGTCGTCGACCGCCATTCCCACATGGTGGATGCGGAGCGCTTCCACGCCGCGGATGCTAGTTACGACGACGACGCCGGCAGACCGAGCAACGCGTTCGCAGGTCGCCGCTGACGAGGCGGGTGCGTCAGGCCTGCTCGGGATGCGGCAGGACTCGGACGGTGCCCACCGTCTCGCTCGAGCGGGACTCGGGCTCGACGTCGGCGAGGAGGCTCGCGAGGTCGGCGCGGCTCAGGGTCTCACGATCGAGCAGACCGCCGGCGACACGGTCGAGCGCCGCTCGATGCTTCTCGAGCAGGCGAATCGCCTCCTCGTAGGCGCCGTCTGTGAGGCGCCCCTGCTCCTTGTCGCGCAGCCGCTTGGTCTCCTCGGAGAGGGCATAGTTGTCGGCGCGCATCGTCCGCGAGGCGACGCCCTCGCCCATGCCGAACTCGAAGACCATCGCGCGGGCGAGTGCCGTCACCTTCTCGAGGTCACTGGCCGCACCATTCGTGACGCGGCCGAAGACCACGTGCTCCGCCGCCCGGCCCGCGAGGCCGATCTTCATCCAGTCGATGAGCTCCTCGCGCGTGTGGAGGTAGCGCTCCTCCTCCGGCAGGTGGAACGTGTAGCCGAGGGCCTCGCCGCGGGCGACGATCGTCGCCTTCTGGACGGGGTCGCCCAGGAGATACGCCATCACAGCGTGACCGGCCTCGTGGTAGGCCAGGATCCGCTTCTCCTTTTCTGTCACGACGCGGCGCTGCTGGAGGCCCGCGACGACCCGCTCCATGGCGGCGTCGAAGTTCGCCGCAGTGATGTCGTCACGTCCTTCGCGACCCGCGAAGATCGCCGCCTCGTTGACGATGTTCGCGAGATCGGCACCGGTGAGGCCGGCCGTCTGGCGTGCGGCGGTGTGGAGGTTGACGTCTGGACCGAGCGGCTTCCCGCGGCAATGCACCTTGAGGATCTGCTCGCGGCCGGCGAGATCGGGCGGCGAGACCAGGATCTGGCGATCGAAGCGGCCTGGGCGCAGCAGCGCGGGGTCGAGGTTGTCGAGGCGATTGGATGCCCCCATGACGATGACCTGACCATCGGTCTTGCTGAAGCCGTCAAGCTCGACGAGCAGCTGGTTGAGCGTCTGGTCGTGCTCGCGGTCCCCGCCGCCGCCGCCGGTGCGCTTCATCCCGACGGCATCCAGCTCGTCGATGAAGACGATCGCCGGCGAGTCGTTCCGCGCCTGCTCGAAGAGCTTCCGGATCCGTGCCGCTCCGAGCCCCGCGAACATCTCGACGAACGCGGAGGCGCTCTGGGAGTAGAAGCTGGCGCCGGACTCGCGGGCCACGGCCTTCGCGAGGAGAGTCTTGCCGGTGCCGGGCAGGCCGTGGAGGAGGATGCCCTTCGGAACGCGCGCCCCGAGGCGCTCGAAACGCTTCGGGTTGCGGAGGAAGTCGACCACCTCGCGCATCTCGGCCTTGGCCTCGTCGAGACCGGCGACCTCGTCCCAGCCGACCTCGCTCAGCGAGCTCTGCTTGACCTGCGTGGTCTTCACCCGCGGCATCACCTGAAGGGTGCGCCAGAGCAGGTAAATGATCAGCGCGAACATCATGATCGGGAGCCAGATGAACATGATGTCCCCGACCGCCCGCAGCACCTCCACCAGGTCGAACGGCATGGACCGCCTATCGGCAGATCCCGCCGATAGATAAAGGCTTCGATCCGAGACGCCCTTGCCCGACTAGCCTGAAGGCGTGCGCGAGCTGCCGCTGCCGCCACACTTCGAGCCCGCGCGCGTCGGCGAGATCTGGCGCGTGCCCTATCAGGAACGCGCCGATGCCGCGCATGGGTGGGCGGCGGAGCACGGCCTCCGCCCGGCGCTCGAGAACGGGTTCCGCATCTGCCTCGTCCTGGTTGACGTGCAGAACACCTTCTGCATCCCGGGCTACGAGCTCTTCGTCGCGGGTCGCTCCGGGACGGGCGCCGTCGACGACAACCGCCGCCTGTGCGAGTTCCTCTACCGCAACCTTGCCTCGATCACCGCGATCATCCCCAC
>Ga0126312_10001707_pt1 | contig 14494 bp, 13 predicted proteins | sample Plot104A_FD_92537 | JGI IMG/M metagenome (GOLD analysis project Ga0126312, IMG submission 92537) | Serpentine soil microbial communities from UC McLaughlin Reserve, CA, USA - Plot104A | ecosystem: Environmental > Terrestrial > Soil > Grasslands | place: USA: UC McLaughlin Reserve, Lake County...
CACTTGCCCTTCGCGGATCTGGGAGTCGGCGGCATCGAACTCCTGGCCGAGGCGCCAGATGAGCCCGCGATGAAGCGAACCTCGCTGGAGTAGCTCATCGGCCGTGGCTGTGAGCGCAAAATCCACCGCGGCGTCATCCTCGGCAACGGAAGCCAAAACCGGGCGACGTCTACGGGCGCAGCTGCTTGAGCACAAGCGGATCGTCACCCCTGTTCTGGTCTTGGCATCGCTCTGCGTCATCACGGCGATCAGTTACGGTCCGTATGTTTCCGGCGGTCGGTTCCTGGCTGACGACTGGGCCAACGCCGGATGGACTCGCTTCGGAGGCCCTGGCGGGACCGGGACGCTCGATTTCTTCTGGCAGGTCACGTCGTTTCGCCCGGTCCTGGTCCTCTACGTCCCCGCGGTGCATACCGTCTTCGGAACGGATCCCGCGGCGCACGTCGTCTGGAGTCTCGTTCTCGCTATAGCCGCGGCTTTCGCGCTCTATGTCGTTCTGCGGCTCTATCGGCTGCCACCGCTGGTGGCGGCCCTGCCGGCGGCGCTCGTCATTCCGTTTCCCTTCGCCGAATCCATCCGACTCTGGACAACCGCCAGCAGCGTAAGTCTCGTGATCGCGCTGTACCTCGCCGGACTCGCACTCGCCCTGTTCGCTCTCGCTTCCGCGAGACGTCCGGCGCTGTTGCATCTCGGGTCCGTGATCCTCTATGCGCTAAGCATCCTCATATACGAGCTAACCGCTCCGGCCGTTGCGCTGAGCGGCCTCGCATACCTCGTGCGCGTTCGGAGTCGCGCCGCGGTCGTTCGCGGCATCGTCGATCTCGGCCTTGCGGCAACGCTTGTCGTGTTCGTCACGACCGGGGGATCTCGGCGTTCCCAGGATGGTTCGTTCGATCCGACATATCTATGGGATCGGGTCAAGCTCTTTGGGCGTCAAGGACTGGGCTTGCTCGGCGCATCCAGCGTGGCGGATTTTGTGCATGGGAAGGCCTTCTTGGGCGTCATTGCCATCGTCATCCTGATTGGGCTCGTCGCGGTCGCCCTGCGTACCCGATTCGCCGAGCGAAGCCGACTGCTGTTACGGCAGAGCTGTGCTTTGAGCTTCGCGGGCCTCGCCGTGCTCGTTGTCGGTTATCTCGGATTCGTTCCGGCGGCGAGTTTCTACTTCCCAGTGGCTGAGGGCCTGACCGACCGTGTCAACGCTGGCGCGGCCTACGGGTACGCGATGGTCGTAGGTGGCTTGGCCTTCGGCATTGGCGCATTGGTAGCTTCTGTGGCGAATAGACCGAAGTGGGGCGCGGCTATCGGGGCGTTGATTGGCATTGCGCTGCTTGCCGGGTTCATACTCGGCACGCGTCAGACCGAGAACCGATACATCAAGGCCGGGCAGATACAAGACAAGGTGATGTCGGTCATCCGTTCGACCGTGCGACACCCACTGCGCGGGAGCCTGATCCTGGCGGCCGATTATCCAGTGACGACTGGCCAGAACATTCCAAGTTTCGCATTGAGCAACGATCTCCAAGGAGCGGTTCGCCTTGCCTACGGGCGAGAAGACCTCAGTGCGTTGCCAATACGCAGCGGCGTACCTGTGACCTGCGGCGGGGATGGCGTCCACGTTGGCGATGCCAGCTTGCCCGACTTCGTGATCCTCGGCCACTACGGTCGGACCATCCTCGTCAATGTACGCACGCGTCGACGCGTGACTGTTCGAACGCGCTCACAATGTGAGGCGGTCCGCGGGGAATTTCCGCCAGGTCCGGACCTTGCCTCATGACATAACGCCGCCGCGCGAAGGGAAACACGACGCCGCAAAGCGCTCGCGACGCCGCGGACCTCGCCAGACCCAACCGCGTCCGCAGGGTGCGCTGCAGGGCAAGGCGGCGGCGGGAAGCGGGAGCGGGTTTCCAGTACGCTGGGTTGGTCGCCGGCGCATCGCTACATTGCGGGCCGTGAGCGTCGCCCAAGTCACGGCGCGCACGCCGAGGGTCGAGTTCGCGGCTCGTGCACTCGCGCGCACGCCACTCGCTACGCGAGCTGCTGATGGCCCGTTGAACCGCGGGCAGTGTCAACGCGCGGCGGGTCGCTACCCCGTCGGCCCATACGCGCTGCCGGCGACCTGAGCCGGCGATGGAGACCTTGTTGACCATCGCCGTTCCGGCGTACGACGAGGAGGCGACGCTCGAGGCGGCCGTCGAGGATGCGCTGACGGCGGGTGGTGCGCTCGGCGAGCCCTTCGAAGTGCTGGTGATCGAGGACGGGAGCACCGACGGAACGCCGGCCCTCTCCGACCGCCTGGCCGAGGCGCACTCCGAGGTGCGCGTGCACCACCACGAGAGCAACCGCGGGTTTACCGGTGCGATGCGCTCGTGCGCCCGCCACGCGCGAGGGACCTACATGTTCATGGCCCCGGCCGATGGCCAGGGTAGTTTCAGTGACCTGCGCCGGTTCTTCGCGCTGCGCGAGGACTACGACTTGATCTTCTCCATGCGGCTGGAGCGCGGCGACAGCCGCCGCCGGAAGGTGTCTTCCGGGCTGTGGTACCTGTTTCTGCGGTTCCTCTTCGCGTACCAGATCCCCGAGTTCTCGGCGCTGTTCTTCTTCCGGCTCGACCAGATTCCCGAGCTGCCCTTCGCCATCCGCGAGGACGCCTCGAATTACCTGCCGCTGCTTTACGTCACGGCGATGAAGAGCGGGCGGCGGGTGGGCGTCCTCGGCATCATCCAGCACGAACGCAGCGGTGGCCAGGCGAAGGGCTTCGACCTCGCACTGACGCTCCGCACGCTCGCAGAGGACATGAAGATCTGGTGGCTGCTGAGGATCCGACCTCCCCGGTGACGTTCGTCGACGCGACCCCGGACCAGGCGCCCGGGGCAGGCGCGCTAGCCGGCGCGCTGCGGCGTGCGTCCGGCGACGGCACCGTCGTCATGATGGCCGGCACCATCGTCGGCGGCCTGACCGCCTACGCGTGGCAGGCCATGGGCACGCGGACGCTCGGCGAGGTCACGTTCGCGCCGGTCGCCAACGCCTGGACGATCATGTTTTTGGTCGTGACGATCCTGCTCGCGCCGGTCGAGCAGTACGCGACCAGGACCGTGGCAGAGGGATGGGCGGGGCGGGCGCACCTCCGGCGCTCGTTTCGCAGCCTCGCGCGGATGGGCGCCGGCGCGACGGTACTGGTCAGCGCGGTCGCCTTCCTGCTGCGCGACTCGCTGTTCGACGGGGTATGGGGCTATGCGCTGATCTGCGGTGCGATCGTCCTGGGCTTCGGCCAGCTCGCCCTGTGCCGCGGGATCCTGGCCGGCGAACGCAAGTTCGCCGGCTACGGCTGGATCACCGGCCTCGACGGCATAATTCGCGTCGCCGTCGGGCTGCCGCTGCTCCTCGCCTTCGACGACGCACTCCTGTTCGCGGCGACGATCCCAGTCTCGACGGTGGTCGCGCTGTTCTGGGTCCGGGAATGGCCGACCCGCGAGGAGGGCGAGGCCGCGGGGCCCAAGGGCATTCCGGTCGGCCGGTTCATCGCCACGACCGTGGGCGGCACCTCGGCCGCGCAGATCATCGTCGCGGGCGGGCCGCTCATCCTGGCGCTGATGGGCGGCAGCAAGGCGGCCGTCAGCTCGCTGTTCATCACCCAGACCGCCTTCCGCGGGGCGTTCCTCGTCGCGACTCCGGGATGGGCCCGGGTGCTTCCAGTCCTGACCGGCATCCACCTGCGCGATGAGCACTGGCGGCTCACACGGATCGCCGAGCTGATCCTTGCCGGGTCGGCTGCAGTGGCAGCGGCGGCGGGGTTCGCCGCCGCGATCGTGGGCCCGCCGCTGATCGGCCTGCTGTTCGGCGAGGGTGTTCGCCCCTCCGCGCTCGTCGCCGGCCTCCTGGCGGCCGGTACGGTGCTGGCGATCGGGAACCTCGGGCTCAACCAGGTGCTGATCGCGAGGGTCCAGACGCCCCGGATCACCGCCGCGTGGTGGGTTGCGCTCGCGGCGATGCTGCTCTGGCTCGTCGCCGGTCCGGGGACCGCAGCCGACCGCGTGGCGCCCGGGTTCGTCATCGGCGAGGCCGTCGCGCTCATCCTCCTGACCGTGGCCTCGAGCTCGCGGCTGGCGCCGCGGCCGGTCCGTCGGGCGGTGTACCGCGCGCGCGAGCGGCGGCGCGCGCCCTGACGCCTCCTACACTGGTGCCGCCTGATCGAGGCGCAGCTAACCTGCTCGCCGTGATCCACCGGAGCCTCAGCGAGCTGCTCGGCGTCCCTGTGCCGCCCGAGGGAGGTGACGTCGTGGTCAGTGGCACCCGCTTCACGATGCGAGGCGGAATCCTCCGGTCCTCCGGCGTCGTCAGCTCGACGCAGGCGGATACGTCGACAGCGTTCGGCTACAAGTGGGCGCGCCGGTCGACGTATGAGTCCCAGCACAGCCGCGCCGCCGCGCGCGCCTGGTTACTGGAGCGGTACGGGGATGTCGCCGGCGCGCGGTGGTGGGGCGACTATCACGAGCATCCGTGGCTCCTGGATGCGGGGTGCGGCGCCGCCTTCTCAGCGCTGGAGCTGTTCGGAGATCGGCTCCGCAAAGTGCGATATCTCGGGGTCGACGTCTCGGAGGCCGTGGACGTGGCGGCCGAACGCTTCGCCGAGCGCGACCTCCCTGCCGACTTCCTACAGGCCGACCTACTAGAACTGCCGTTCCCCGACGCGTCGATCGACGTGATGTTCTCGGAGGGCGTCCTGCACCACACGGACTCCACCCGCGAAGCGCTGTTTGCCCTCGCCCCCCTCCTGCGTCCCGGCGGTCGGCTGCTGTTCTACGTCTACCGGCGCAAGGGGCCGATCCGGGAGTTCACCGACGACTACGTCCGCGACAAGCTGAGGGACCTTCCACCCGACGCGGCCTGGGAGGCGCTCCGGTCAATCACTCAGCTCGGCATCGCGCTTGGCGAGCTCGATGCGATGGTCGACGTCGCCGAGGACGTCGAGCTGCTCGACATTCCGGCGGGCCGCTACAGCGTCCAGCGACTGTTCTACTGGCACGTGCTCAAGGCGTTCTATCGCCCCGGGTCGTCGCTCGAGGAACTCAACCACGTGAACTTCGACTGGTACGCCCCCGCCAACGCACACCGCCAATCTCCAGAGCAGGTCCGGGCGTGGTGTGAGGACGCAGGGCTTGAGATAGAGCGCGAGGTGGTCGACCTGCCGGGGATCACGGTCATCGCCCGCCGCCGGGGCTGAACACGGGTCGGCTCAGTTCTCCGGGCGTGAGGGCGGGCATCGAGCGCCGCGTTGGGCGATGGCGGGTCGGCCGCGATTTGAGTCGACGGCGTGGGGTGGCCGTTGGCCAGGGCAGGGCCCGCGCGTCTTCCACGGCCGCGATCGGGCACTAACGCCCGCTATCGCTCGGATTCGAGGAGGCGATCCTCATCGTCCTGACCGTGGCCTCGAGCTCGCGCTTGGCGCCGTCGTCGGTCCGCCGGGCCGTATACCGAGCGCGCGACTGGCACGGGCGGAGGCACGCGCCCTGACGCCTCCTACACTGGTGCCGCCTTGGACCTGACTGGGAAGAGATTTGTCGTCATCGGCGGCGCGGGCCTGATCGGATCGCACACGGTCGACGTCCTCCTGCGCAACGACGTGGGCGAAGTCGTCGTCTACGACAACTTCGTGCGCGGTGTGCGCGAGAACCTCGCCGAGGCGCTGACCGAGCCGCGCTGCACGCTCTTCGAGGCCGGTGGAGACATCCTCCAGACCGACATCCTGCGCGATGCTCTCCGCGGCGCTCACGGCGTCTTCCACTTCGCCGCGCTGTGGTTGCTGCAATGCCACGAGTACCCTCGCAGCGCCTTCGACGTCAACGTACGGGGCACGTTCAACGTCCTCGAGGCCTGCGTCGAGGCCAACGTCGAGCGCCTCGTTTACTCGTCGTCCGCGTCGGTCTACGGCGACGCCGTCGAGGAGCCCATGACCGAAGAGCATCCGTTCAACAACAAGACGTTCTACGGCGCCTCGAAGATCGCCGGCGAGGCGATGGCGCACGCCTTCCACCATCGGTATGGCCTGGACTATGTCGGGCTGCGCTACATGAACGTCTACGGGCCGCGTCAGGACTACAAGGGCGCCTACATCTCGGTGATCATGAAGATGCTCGACGCGCTCGACCGCGACGAACCGCTCGTGGTCCACGGCGACGGCTCGCAGGCGTACGACTTCGTATCCGTACTCGACTGCGCACGCGCAAACGTCCTCGCCATGGCCGCCGAAACGACCGATGCCTTCTACAACGTCGGGACGGGTCGTCGCACGACCCTGCGCGAGCTCGCCGAGATGATCCTGGAGCTGACGGGGTCGAGCGCGGGGATCCGGTACGAGCCCGAGGGCCTGACCTTCGTCAAGAACCGCATCGGCGACGCGACCAAGGCACGCGAGGAACTGGGCTTCGCCGCCGACATCGACCTGCGCACCGGTCTGCAGGCGCTCATCGACTGGCGGGACTCACACCTCGAAGAGGTCGAGATGCGCCGCCAGCGGGTGCTGACCGAGTAGCGATGACCACAGCGCGCCGAGTGCCGATCGCCGTGCCGAGCGTCGGCGAGGAGGAATGGCAGGCGCTGCGCGAGCCGCTCGCGACCGGCTGGTTGACCCAGGGTCCCAAGGTGGCGGCATTCGAGGAGGCATTCGCCGAGCGCCACGGCGTCGAGCATGCGCTGGCGACGACGTCGTGCACGACGGCGCTGCACCTCGCGCTCGTCGCGATGGGCATCGGACCGGGCGACGAGGTCATCGTCCCCGCCTTCACGTGGGTGGCCACGGCCAACGTGGTCGTGCACTGCGGGGCGACGCCGGTGTTCGTCGATGTCGACGAGCGCTCCTACAACCTCGATCCCGCGCTGCTCAGCGAGCGCTTGACGCCCCGGACCCGCGCGGTCATCCCTGTCCACCTGTTCGGCCTGTGCGCCGACATGGACGCCATCCGCGGCGTCCTGCTGGAGGACGTGCTGGTGCTGGAGGACGCCGCCTGCGCCGCGGGCGCCGCCTACCGCGGCCGGCCCGCAGGGGGCCTCGGCCACGCGGGGGCGTTCTCGTTCCACCCGCGGAAATCGATCACCTGCGGCGAGGGTGGAATGATCACGACCGACGACGACGCGCTCGCGGAGCACGCCACCCGGCTGCGCAACCACGGCGCGGCGGTCTCCGAGGAGGCGCGCCACCGCACCGCTTCGGCGTTCCTCCTGCCCGACTTCGACGAGCCCGGCTTCAACTACCGGATGACCGACCTGCAGGCGGCGGTCGCTCTGGTCCAGCTGGGCAAGCTGGACCGCTTCGTGGCCGAGCGCGATCGCTGGGCGCGCTGGTACGCGGAGGAGCTCGCCGCGATCGAGTGGCTCGAGCCGCCGCTCGTCCCGGATGGCTACGACCACGCGTGGCAGGCCTACGTGTGCCGGGTGCGCGTCGGCGCGCCGGGCAGCCGCGAAGAGCTCATGGAGCAGCTCGAGGGCCGCGGCGTCTCGACGCGCCCGGGCACCCACGCGGTCGTCGAGCTCGGCGTCTACCGCGACCGGATCGCTCCGGACGCCTTTCCGGTTGCCCGCGCGCTGCATCGCGACTCGCTGGCGCTTCCCCTGCACAATCGGATGGGGCCGGAGGACTTCGAGCATGTCGTCGCCAGCCTTCGCCTGCTCTGAGCGCAGGCCCGGCGGGAGCTAGGCGCCGCGATGTGCGGGATTACCGGGATCCTCTCGCTCGCCGGCGAACCGGCCCCGGCGCGGATCGTCGAGGCGATGACCGACGCGATTGCCCACCGCGGGCCCGACGGCGAGGGCCTCTTCGTCGACGGCCCGGTCGGGCTCGGGCATCGCCGGCTGGCGATCATCGACCCGTCGCCGGCAGGGCACCAGCCGATGCAGACCGCCGACGGCCGCTATGTCCTCAACTACAACGGCGAGGTCTTCAACTTCCAGGAGCTGCGCATCGAGCTCGAGGCGCTGGGCCACCGGTTCCGCTCCCGCACGGACACCGAGGTCGTGCTCGAGGCATTCGCCGAGTGGGGGCCGGGAGCCCTCGAGCGCCTGAACGGGATGTTCGCGTTCGCCGTGTGGGACGCTGCACGCCAGGAGCTGACCCTGGCCCGCGACCGGTACGGGGTCAAGCCGCTCTACTGGGCGCGCCGCGACGGCAACGTCCTGTTCGGCTCGGAGGTCAAGGCGCTGCTCGCGCATCCCGGCTTCCGGACCGGGCTCGACCTCGAGGCACTCGCCGAGTACCTGACCTTCCAAAACGTGTTCACAACCCGGACCCTGTTCGAAGGCGTCTCGCTGCTGGCACCCGGCTGCATGCTGCGCATCGGCGCCGGCGACGGCCGCATCGAGGGGCGGGCGTATTGGAGATACGCGTTCCGGGAGCCGGAGGACCCTGCCGACCCGCGCGAGTACCGCGAGGAGCTGACCCGCCTGTTCCGCCAGGCGGTCAACCGCCAGCTCGTGGCCGACGTGCCAGTCGGCGCCTACCTCTCCGGCGGCATGGACTCGGGGTCGATCACCGCCGTCGCGGCGGCGCAGATCCCGGAGCTGCGGACCTTCACCGTCGGCTTCGACCTGCACTCGGCCTCGGGGATCGAACTGGGCTTCGACGAGCGCGACGCGTCGGAGTACATGTCGTACTTGTTTCAGACCGAGCACTACGAGATGGTCCTCAAGGCCGGCGACATGGAGCGGGTGCTGCCGCGGCTGATCTGGCACCTGGAGGAGCCGCGGGTCGGGCAGAGCTATCCGAACTTCTACGCGGCCCAGCTGGCCAGCAAGTTCGGCAAGGTCGTGCTCGCCGGCGCCGGCGGGGACGAGCTGTTCGGGGGATATCCCTGGCGGTACTACCGCGCCGTCGTCAACGAGCACTTCGACGACTACGTCGACAAGTACTACGCCTATTGGCAGCGGCTGCTGTCTGAGGACGCCCTCCGCGGCGTCATGGCGCCGGTGTGGGACCAGGTCGCCCACGTCGACACTCGCGCGATCTTCCGCGACGTGCTGTCCGAGGCGCCGGGTGAGCTCACTTCGCCGGCCGATTACGTCAACCTCTCGCTCCAGCTCGAGGCCCGGCAGTTCCTGCACGGGCTCCTCGTCGTCGAGGACAAGCTGTCGATGGCGCATAGCCTCGAAACCCGTGTGCCGTTCCTCGACAACGATCTCGTCGACTTCGCCATGCGCGTCCCCGTGCGCCTGAAGCTCGCCTCGCTCGACGAGGTCGTGCGGCTCGACGAGAACGAGCCAGGGTCCAAGCCCGAGCGGTTCTACCAGCGCGCCAACGACGGAAAGATGCTGCTCCGCTCGGCCATGAGCCAATTCATCCCCAGCGAGGTCACCGACCGCATCAAGCAGGGGTTCAGCGCTCCTGACGCCACGTGGTTCCGCGGCGAGAGCATCGACTACGTCCGCCGGTTGCTACTCGACGGAGACGCGGCGCTCTATGACGTGCTCGACCGACGGGCGGTCACGGACCTGGTCGAGGACCATCTCGAGGGGCGCGCGAACCGGCGCCTGCTGATCTGGTCGTTCCTCTGCCTGGAGCTGTGGGCCCGAACGTTCCTGTGAGCGCTGGTAGCCTCGCCCGCGCGCGGCCGCGATGACCGACGACCTGTTGGCCCAGCTCCACGCGCTCCACGACGAGCTCCAGCGCAGGATGCGCGAGCGGTTTCACCGCGACCTGCCGTTCGACGAGCTCGTCTTCGACCGCTGGGACCGCGCCCGCCGGCTCGGATTCGGCGACGGCGCGAGCGTCTACCACAACAGCTACGTGATGGGGGACGTGAAGGTCGGCGACGCGACCTGGATCGGCCCCTTCGTGATGCTCGACGGGACGCACGCGCCGATCGAGATCGGCCACCACTGCTCGATCTCCACCGGCGTGCAGGTCCACACGCACGACACGGTCAAGTGGGCGCTCAGCGGGGGGACGCCGAGCTTCGACGTCGGACCCGTTCGCATCGGCGACTGCACGTACATCGGCAGCCAATCCGTGGTGGTCCGCGGGGTCAGCATCGGCGATCACTGCGTCGTGGGGGCGCACTCGCTCGTCAACCGGGACATCGAGCCGTACTCCGTCGCGCTCGGGGTTCCCGCGCGCGTGCGCGGTCGCGTCGCGATTTCCGCCGACGGCGACATCGAGCTGGACCTGGATTGAGGCGGGGTCGGCGCGCGACCGCCGAGCCAGGCCGCACGGCCCTCCCGAACGAGTAGAACGCGAACGAAGGCAGCTCGAAGCACCAGAACCCCTTTCTCGAAGCATGCGCCGACACCGGCGCCACCAGAGCCGCACCGGGCAGGCGCCGACAGATATCGTGTCGACCGTGGCTCGCTGCCGCCGGCGCTCTGACCCCGCCCTCGAGCGCTTCGACGGTCTCGCCGGTGAGATCGCGGACCCGCGGCGGGCGTTCGAGGACCACGTAGGCCAGCCCGCGGCGGTCTTGTCGCCTTGAGGACACGCTCCAGGTCACGCGTGGTGGCCTCGGATGAGGACTTCGAGCTTGGCTCCCGCCCGCCCCGCCTGGGCCGATTCCGCTGGATGGCGGCGCTGATGCACGCGGACCTGCGCTTCTGCGAGCGAGAGCTCACGGACGCGCCGTTCCACCTCCCGGCCGACTGGGCGCTGTGCTGGCGCATGCTGCGGGCCGACATGCACTCAGCGCACCTCGTCGAGGTCGTCGCCGAGCGCTACGAGTTCACGTTGTCGCAGGACTACGAGGCATCGTGACCGCAGCGCCCGTCGGACGCCTCGGCGTCTCCGAGTCGCTGCGGAGGTTCGTCGAGGAGCTCCCCGCCGTTCGCCGGCCCATCCTCGAGGTGGTGCGCTCAGGCGCCGCCGAGCTGTCCCCGGGGGCCGCTGTGCTCGACGTGGGCGCCGGCGATGCGCACTACCGGGAGCTGTTCGCGCACACCGACTATTCGTGAGCGGGCCGGCGCACCTTCGGCCTCTCGTGTATCGCATCCGGCGAACGCTTGGTCCGGTAGTCGCCCCCGGATAAATGGTGCTCGAGAAACACGTACAGGACGATGAACAGATAGCGGCTGCCCATCTCCTGCAGCGACAGCTTCGACGCTCCCGACGCTCGTCCTCGCCAGGCGATGGGGACGATCCCATAGCTGTGCCCACGCACGATCGCCTTCAGCGGCATCTCGACCGTCAGGTTGAAATGGTGAGAGAGCATCGGCTGGATCGAGTCGATGACCTCGCGGCGGTAGGCCTTGAACGCGTTCGTCGTGTCGTTGTAGTCGAGGCGGAACAAGATCCGGATGCCCCAGTTGACGACGCGGTTGAGGACGAGCTTGAACCGCGGGTAGTTCGTCACGTGGCTGCCCCGGATGAAGCGCGAGCCGAACGCGCAGTCGTAGCCGTCGACGAGCAGTGCGTGGTAGCGGACGAGGTCGCGTGGATCGTCGGAGCCGTCGGCCATCACGACCGCGACGGCGTCGCCCTCGTAGCAGTCCAGCCCGGCGCGAACTGCCTGGCCGTACCCGCGGCTGTAGCGCGACGGGCAGAGCCGGATGCGCCGGTTGCGCTGTGCCTCGCGCTCCACCGCCGCGCTCGTGTCGTCCGTGCTTGCGTCGTCGACGACGATGACCTCGTACTCGATCCCAGCTTCGTCGAGGACGCGCGCGATGTTGCGCAAGGTCATGGCGATGACCGGCGCCTCGTCCTGGGCGGGAATGACCACCGACAGCTTCATCCCGCCGACCGCCCTCCTACGCCCGCGACCGCTTCGTAAACGGTCCGTTCATGCCGTGGCCGTCCATCGCTCGAGATTGGCTTCGTAGATGTCGCGAAGGATCGCCTCGACGTCGTAGTCGAGCCGCCAGTCGGGATAGTCGGCGCGGAACTCACTGAGATCAGAGATCCACCACATGTGGTCGCCGACCCGGTTGGCGTCGGAGAGCTCCCATTGCAGCTCGCGGCCGGCGATGCGCTCGCACGAAGCGATGGCCTCGAGCATCGAGCAGTTGGACTCGCGGCCGCCGCCGAGGTTGTAGACGGCGGCGATCCGCGGTGCTCGGTGGAAGGCCACGAAGGCCTCCACGAGATCGGCAGAATGGATGTTGTCGCGCACCTGCTTGCCGCCGTAGCCGAACACCGTGTAGGGCTCGCCCGCGACGGTGCACTTCATGAGGTAGGAGAGGAACCCGTGGAGCTGCGCGCCCGCATGGTTGGGGCCGGTCAGGCAGCCTCCCCGGAAGCAGGCCGTCGGCATGTGGAAGTAGCGGCCGTACTCCTGGACGAGCAGGTCGGCGGCCGCCTTCGACACACCGAACGGCGAGTGTGTCGAGCGGTCGATCGACATGGTGGTGTCGATGCCGGAGTGGTACCGGTGGCCCGGCGGGACCTCCAGCCGTGTCGCGGACTCGACCAGGGGGAGCCGGTTGGGAAGGTCGCCGTAGACCTTGTTCGTCGAGCAGAAGATGAAGGACGCGCTAGGTGCGTGCGTGCGCGCCGACTCGAGCAGATTGAGGGTTCCCGTGGCGTTGACCGAGAAGTCGACGTGCGGCGAGCGAGCGGCCCAGTCGTGTGAGGGCTGGGCAGCGGTGTGGACGATCAGCTCGAGGTCGCGGGCGTGCTCCACGAACACCCGGTCGACCCCATCGGCGTCGCGGATGTCGAGCTCGACGTGGCGAAACGCGTCCGGATAGGCCTCGACGAGGCGCCGGGTCGTGGGGGCCGTCGAGGCTTCGGGCCCGAAGAACTGCGCCCGCATGTCGTTCTCGAGCCCGATCACGTCGAAGCCCTCGCTCACGAGCCGGGCGACCGACTCCGAGCCGATCAGACCTCCCGATCCGGTGACGATGGCGGTCGGCACGGCAGTTCAGAGGGTTGCGGTCAACGCGTCTCCGTTGCCCTCTACCCAAGCCTGGATGTCCTCCAGGACATCGCGCGGCGTCCGGCGGGGACGCCAGGACGACTTCGAGAACAGCAACGAGCAGTCGGAAAGATAGGCGCGCACATCCCCGGGGCGACGCGTGGGGGTCGGATGCACGGGGACCTCGTTCCCGGTCAGCTGCCGGCAGAGGGCGGTCGCCTCCTGGAGCGAGAGGCTGCACGTGCGGCCGCCGCCGACGTTGAGGATCGCGCCGTCCCACGCGTCGCGCGCGCCGAGTTGTTCGTAGACGAGCTCGACGAGGTCGTCGATGTGGAGCAGGTCGCGCACCTGCTTGCCCGAGCCGCCGTAGCCGATATAGCGCAAGGGCCGCCCGAGGACGTGGCAGAGCATCCAATGGGCGAAGACTCCCTGCTCGACCCCGCCCATCTGCCACGGGCCGGCGATCACGCCACAGCGGTTGATGACCGCCTGAAGACCGTGGCTGGCGCGGTACTCCTCGATCAGCAGCTCCATGGCCAGCTTCGTCGCGCCGTAGAGGGTCCGGTGGCCGGCAAGCGGGAACGACTCGGCGATCCCGATCGCGCTCGCGCCGGGCGTCCGCTGGCCGTCGAGCAGTTCGAAGCGGGTGTCGGACTCCGCGTACCGCAGTCCCTCGAGCGCGGCGACCGGGTAGACCCGGCTGGTCGAAAGGAAGACGAGAAAGGCGGCGTTGCGCCGGGCGAGCTCCAGGCATTGGTACCCACCCACCAGGTTCGTGCGGACGATGAAGTCAGCGCGCCCATCGGATCCGGCGACCACGGACGGTTCGCCCGAGCACTCGACGATCGCGTCGACGGGGCCGATCTCCCGGAGGTCCTCCAGCGCGCGGACGTCGCCGTGGACGAAGCGGACGCCGGCGTCTCTCAGCCGTGGGAGGTTGAGCTCGGACCCGCGCCGGTGCAGGCTGTCGAGCGCAACGACCTCCCAGTCCCGCTCGGCCAGCGCGACGGCGACGTTGGCGCCGATGAACCCCGCCCCGCCGGTGATCAGCACGCGTCCCGACACGGCGGCAGTCTAGCCCGCAGTACCTTGGCCGGGCCGCCCTCTCGCGCGCAGGGTGCTCGACACTCCCATGAAGTAGATTCCGCGGCCGCTTTGGCAGGAGGCAGTGAGCGACAGGGCAAGATCGAGCTCGCAATCCGACGATCAGCGCGTGCGCTGGCGTAATCGCGAGGTGAGCGGGCCGTATCCCGACGAGCGCGGGCTCCCGCGCCTGGTCAGCGGCGTGCCGCCGACCGACCCGAGCTACCGGGCGGCGCCCGAGGTGGGCTGAATGCGCTGGCGCAAGCGCGGTCACATCTACGTGCCCGACGGGAGCGTCGAGTGGGCGCAGGCGTATGCGTTCCCGCCGACGCCGTTCGACGTGGGCGACGGGCGGCTGCGGCTCTACGTCGCCTTCTGCGACCTCAACACGGTGGGTCGGCTGGGATACGTGGACGTGTCCTCGGCGGACCCTGGAGTGGTGGTCGGGGTCGCGACCGAGCCGCTGCTCGACATCGGCCTGCCGGGCTGCTTCGACGACAACGGCCTGCTGCCCACGCGGGTGCTGGCGGTCGGCGACCGCCTGTACCTCTACTACGTCGGCTACCAGCTCGGGACACGGGTCC
>Ga0126312_10001708_pt1 | contig 14492 bp, 15 predicted proteins | sample Plot104A_FD_92537 | JGI IMG/M metagenome (GOLD analysis project Ga0126312, IMG submission 92537) | Serpentine soil microbial communities from UC McLaughlin Reserve, CA, USA - Plot104A | ecosystem: Environmental > Terrestrial > Soil > Grasslands | place: USA: UC McLaughlin Reserve, Lake County...
ACGCGGCGCGCTTGGACGCCGGTAACGATCTCCAGCTTGTGGAACTCCGGATCGCACATCACCAGGACAGAGTGATCAGGATCAGCGAGGCCACTATGCAGCCGTTCGGCGTGCGCGCGCGAGTCCTCCTCGGAGACGCCGACGAACAGTGAGAATGTCAGGCCGGAGGCGGCTTCGGCATTGCGAACAGCACGCTCGAGCCACTCACGCTGGCCTGGGGTGAACGAATCACCAGCGGGCACCCGCGCCACCCACGTGCTCGCCGGTGTCGTCGCCCTCGGCCCTCTCCTCGGCCGTCGTGGCGTCGGCCGTCGCCTGATCACCGATCACTGTGCCCGAGTCGTCGCTCACCGGTTCCACCTCGGCGGACTCTCGGGCGCCTACCCAGAGAGGGTCGCTCGTGTCAATGTCGCCACGCCGAGAGCGCGCCCTGGCGCCGACCTCGATGAGTGCGATCACGATCACCGCGATCAAGATTGGAATCCCGAAGAACACGGTGAGGGAGGCCAAGACTGAGGGGTCATCTACCCGTGGCCACCCCGAGAACGTTTCCAAAGGCACTAGCATGCTCAGGAGTTCATTCACGGCCCTACGCTATCGCCCCGGGGTGGTTCCGCGGAGGCTGCGAACCGCCCAAAATTGAGCTCGAGAGCGCCCGAGGCGCACTCACAAGGAGGATTGTTGTCAGGTACCGGCGCGCCACAAGCCCAGCGTGATGATCCAGGGCCCGGTACCGCGGTTGGTTCTGCGGCGTCTCGAGTGGTGATGGATGCAGACCAGATTGCCCGGGCCTGTGCTCGGATCGCTCACCAGATCCTGGAAGCCAACCGAGGGGCCGAGGGCCTGGTGCTGATGGGGATTCCTACTCGAGGAGTGCCGCTCGCACATCGGCTCGCCACCGTGATGAATGACGTGGAAGGCGCACGCGTCCCGGTGGGCGCGCTCGACGTGACGATGTACCGCGACGACCTGCGGCAGCATCCCACGCGAGCCGTGGGCCATACGGATTTACCGGCCGAAGTGGAAGGTAGCACCGTCGTGCTGGTCGATGACGTGCTCTACTCCGGACGTACGGTGCGAGCCGCCCTGGACGCTCTGGGCGATCTCGGGCGGCCGCATGCGGTTCGGCTGGCGGTGCTCGTCGATCGCGGCCATCGCGAACTGCCGATCAGGGCTGATCATGTCGGAAGTTATGTCCCGACCCGGACGGGTGAGCATGTCAGCGTACGGCTGGTCGAGCTGGACGGTCTAGATCGGGTCAGCATCGAACCGGCAGACGACGCCACTCGCGGGGAGGCCTGATGCGGCATCTGTTGTCGGCTGCCGATCTTGATCGCCATCAGATCACCGAGATCTTGGACCTTGCCGAAGAGATGTCACTGGTGCAAGGACGCCCGGTCAAGAAATTGCCGGCGCTGCGAGGGCGTACGGTGGTCAATCTGTTTTTCGAAGACTCCACCCGCACCCGATCTTCGTTCGAGATCGCAGGCAAGTGGTTGTCCGCAGACGTGATCAACATCAGCGCGAAGGGGTCTTCGGTATCGAAGGGCGAATCGCTGCGCGACACCGTCCTCACCGTTGCGGCGATGGGTGTCGACGCGCTGGTGATCCGGCATCATGCCTCGGGGGCGCCGTGGCAGGCCTCTCGCTGGATCGATGCTCATGTGCTCAACGCCGGTGACGGGACCCATGAGCACCCGACTCAGGCTCTTTTGGACGCCTTCACGATCCGGCGGCATTTTCGGCAGACCGTCCCCGATCAACAAAGCTTCGACGGCAAGACGGTGGTGATCGTCGGAGACATCACCCACTCCCGGGTGGCCCGCAGCAATGTGCTGATGCTCAACACCCTGGGCGCGCAGGTGATCTTGGTCGCGCCGCCCACACTGCTGCCCGCCGGAATCGACAGCTGGCCGGTACTGGTCTGTACCGACCTTGATCAAGTACTCCCCCATGCGGATATCGTGATGATGCTCCGCGTGCAGCGGGAACGGATGTCCGGCGGGTACTTCCCTACGCCGCGCGAGTACACCATCGGCTATGGCCTGACTCGTCCCAGGCTGGAGGCGATGAGGCCGGGAGCGGCGATCTGTCATCCCGGACCCATGAACCGCGGCCTGGAGATATCAGCCGATGCCGCCGATGCGGCCAACTCGTTGATCTTGGACCAGGTAGCAGCCGGAGTCTCGGTGCGGATGAGCGTGCTGTATGAGCTGCTGGGAGGCGCCGAGTGAGTGATCTGCTGATCCGCGGTGCCGATCTTTTGGGCCGCGGCCCCTCTGATCTGCTGGTTCGCGATGGTCGATTCGTGGATCCATCGGACGCCGGCATTGACCTAGAGCAGCTTGACGCCGACGGGCTGATCGCGTTGCCCGGTTTGGTTGACCTGCACACCCATCTCCGTGAACCCGGACGTGAAGACGCCGAAACCGTGGAGTCAGGCACGCTGGCCGCGGCCCGGGGCGGCTTCACCGCGGTACTGACAATGGCCAACACGGATCCGGTGACCGATACGGCGGAGGCTGCCGAACACGTCGCCGCGCTGGGTGCTCGTGACGGTCATGCCCAGGTCGTGCCGGTGGGAGCTGTCAGCAAGGGCCTGGAGGGCGTCCAGCTAGCTGAGCTCGGGCTGATGGCCCGATGCAGCGCCGGCGTACGGGTGTTCTCCGACGATGGTCACTGTGTCGGGGATGCACGCCTGATGCGACGAGCGTTGGAGTATGTCCGCGCTTTTGACGGAGTTGTCGCGCAGCATGCCCAGGATCCGGGGCTGGCTGGAGCGGGCGCTTGTTGCCATGAGGGTGAGATCTCCGGGAAATTGGGGCTTCCTGGTTGGCCTGCCGCGGCGGAAGCCGGCATCGTTTCCCGCGATGTTCAGATTGCCGAACTCACGCGATCGCGGCTCCATGTGTGTCATGTGTCGTGCGCCGAGACCGTCGATGTCATCCGCTGGGCGAAACAACGCAACATCAACGTGACGGCCGAAGTCGCGCCCCATCACCTCATGCTCACCACAAGCGAGGTGCTCGGCTACGACCCGACTTACAAGGTGAATCCTCCGCTTCGCCCGCATGAGCACGTTGCGGCCCTTCGAGAAGCGCTGGCCGATGGAACCATCGATGCCGTTGCCACCGACCACGCACCCCATGCACGGCATGACAAGGAACATGCCTTCGCTGAGGCGGCATTCGGCATGCTCGGACTGGAAACGGCGCTTGCCGTAGTCATCGAGACGATGATCAACTCGGATCTGCTGAGCTGGGCGGAGCTGGCCAAGCGCATCTCGATCATGCCGGCCCAGATTGCGCGGCTTGCGGATTAGGGCCGTCCGCTCGCCGTAGATGAGCCGGCGAATGTGGTGCTGATCGATCCGAGCGCTCGCGCGGTGGTCGACCGCAACGCCTCAGCCTCGCTGTCACGCAACAATCCCTGGCACGGCCGCGAACTGCCAGATCCCGTGGTCGCCACCATTTGGATGGGACGAGTCACTTATCGAAAGTCGACGTAGCACCGGATCGCGCGCCGCCGTGGTGGTGAGGAGGAGGAGGAGGAGGAAGCGGAGGCGTTCTTCCTCCGTGAATGACGACGAACTAGGCGGCTTCAAAAGCGCGATCCGCGCCGCGATGTTCGCGCCGCCGATCTGCAGGAGGAGCCGACGAAACGCGCCGAAAACGGAGTTGATGGCGCCGCCACGATCGTTTCGTCGGATCCGACGAAGACGGCGGCTCCCTGGCAAGCATCGCAGCGAGCGAAGCGAGCCATTAGACACAGCGAGCTTGGCGAGCGAGGCCATCAAATACCGAACTATTTACCAGAAGCAACGCTGATATGCCTTCTGGGCGGCCTGGTGGCGATAGCGACACCCACGAGCGAGAGCGCCCCACCAACAATGGCGAGCGGCGGTGGCACCTCCTCGAGCAATAGCCAGCCGAGCAAGATCGTGATCGGTGGCACAAGGAAGGTCGTGACACCCAGCCTTCCCGCCGTGCTGTGCTTGAGGGCGTACGCCCAGGTCGAGAAAGCCAGTGCCGTCGGGACGAGCCCGAGGTAGATCACTCCGATGATTTGCAAGGTCGATGCAGCGGCGATGTCCGCGGCCAGCTGACCGGCAAACGGCAGGCAGGCGACGGCGCCAATGAGGCAAGCAATCCAGGTCACCTGTAGGGCGGGGATACGGCGCAGCACAACCTTTTGTGCCACCAATGCAATCGAGTACAGCGTGGCGCTCAGGAGCACGAGAAGGACGCCGATCAGGTTGGCTTTCCCCGTACTCGTGGCAATGCCGATGATCAGTGTGCCGGCGAACGCCACGAGACCTCCGATGACGAGCATGCGTGGAAAGCCCTCGCCGAGGAGGATCCCGGCCAACACGCCGATCAGTATCGGCGCAAACTGAATCAACATCGACGCGGTGCCGGCGTCGACGTGCTGCTCGCCGGCATTAAGGGCGATGCTGTAGCCAGCGAACCAGGCGACGCCCACTACAACGGTGAGGACCCACTCCCGACCGCTGAGGCGGATGAGCTTGCGACCGATCATCATGACGCTGAGGGCGACGCTCGCCACGAGCAGCCGACCGAGGGCGAGAGCGCCGGGCCGGATGTCGTGCGCGGCGTACCGGATCACAACAAAAGCCGACGACCAGGCCAGAACGGTGGTGGTGATCGCCAGAAAAGTCCGCGAGCTCGACCGTCTCTTGATCTTGGCCTGTCGGCTCTGTTGCACCGCGCCGGTCACCGGCTAAGGATAATGAGTCCATCCGAGTGAGGGACCGGGACAGACCCTAGGCTGAGGCACATGCCGGACTGGATACCAGACGATCTCGCCCAGTTGGTGGTGTTCAAGCCGATCCGCATCGTGCTGTTGATCATCGCTGCGTTTGTCTTACGGCGAGTTCTCCATCGCATGATCAATCGCTCGATTCGAAGGGCGGTAGATCGGCCGCTGACATCGCGTAATCAGGTAACGCAGAAATTGATCGACGCGACAACCGTCTCGTCGCAGCGTCGCAAGCAACGTATTGAAGCACTCGGCTCGCTGGCTAGCAGCGCGGTAACGTTCGTGATCTTTCTGGTCGCCATCTTGATGATCTTGGCCGAGATGGGCTTCAACATCACCACCATCGTGGCAGGTACCTCGGTGGTCGCCGTCACACTGGCGTTCGGGCTGCAGAGCATCGTGAAAGATCTAGTATCTGGCGTCTTTATGCTCGTGGAGGACCAGCTCGGGGTCGGCGATTACGTCGACATGGAGAAGGCCTCAGGCGTCGTTGAGGGCATCGGCCTGCGTGTCACTGAGCTCCGCGACAAGGACGGCACGGTGTGGTACGTCCGGAACGGCGAGATCATCCGAGTCGGCAACTACAGCCAAGGCGGTCCCGGAGAGCCGCCGGCTGAGTTGGAAGAACCCGAACCTGAGCCAGCCTGATCTTGCGCTGGCGGCTTACTTGGCGAGCGATGCCTCGAGCGTGATCGTCGTGCCGGTGAGGACCTTCGAGACTGGGCAGTTCTGCCTGGCGTCCTCCGCAGCCTCCTCGAACTCCTCCGCGGTTACGCCTGGTACCACACCTCTAACAGTCAGTTTGATGCCTGTGATGTCTGGAGGATCGAAGGTGACCTCGGCACGAGTGTCGAGCGAGGTCGGCGGGTTGCCGCCCTGTGCGAGGCCATGTGCCAGAGCCATCGAGAAGCACGTGGAGTGAGCGGCGGCGATCAACTCCTCGGGACTGGTATGGCCGTTCGGTTGCTCGGCGCGTGTCGCCCAGGTGACTTCGAAGTGGCCGAGGCCAGACGAGACGAGCTCCACTTCCCCCTGGCCATCCATTAGGGAGCCCTCCCAGTGGGCTTCTGCGGTGCGAACTGCGACCATGACTGGCTCCTCCCCGATGAAGGTATAGATGCATATGGGACGTACGCCGTCCCATCCTGCCAGCCTCTCGTACGCCTGATAGACAATGGGTCCCGATGACCGAGCACGCACCTCTGCAGACTTTTTACGACGCCGTTGGGGGCCATGAGACGTTTGTGGCGCTCATTAGGCGGTTTTACGAAGGGGTCGCCTCCGATCCACCGCTACGCGCTCTGTATCCAGAGCCAGATCTTGCATCGGCGGAAGAGCGTTTGCGGATGTTTCTCGAGCAGTATTGGGGAGGCCCGACCACCTACAGCGAGCAGCGAGGGCATCCGCGGCTTCGGATGCGCCACGCTCCATTCGCGGTGACGCCTGCCATGCGGGAGCGTTGGCTGAAGCACATGCGTGATGCGATCGAGGAGATCGAGCTGACGCCGCAGCAAGAGCATGAACTGTGGACCTATTTGGAACGGGCCGCGTACTCGATGGTGAACACCTTCGACGAGCATCCCGGGCCCATGCCTGGGCTCAAGCTGTAACGGACATCGACGTCACCTGAAGCAATTGAGGCTTCCGCATTCAAGAGGTCACCTTGTCTACCACCCACTTATTGAGCGCTGAGCGCTGATTCGCAGTCAGCGGCGACACGCCGACCACGATGGTCCGAGCGGTCGCATAGATGGTGCTTGAAATCGGATCGGTAATCTCTGCACTCAGGGTGAAGGAGCGGTTTCCAATTGCTGAGACTGCCGTACCGACCTCGTACGGCTCGATCCTGAAGTCGATCGGCTTCAGATACTCAAGGTCTTGACGCACCACCATCCAGACCGCCTCAGGCGCCCAGCCCACAGTGTCATTTACCAGGCTGATCCTGGCTTCTTGGATGTAGTCGTAGTACTTCACGTTGTTGACGTGGCCGTAGGAGTCCACGTCGGACCAGCGGATAGTCAGCGGATAACGATGGTGATCCGCCGGAACCGGCACCTTGGGCAGGACACGCAGCGGATCGCTCAGGTTAAGGGCTCGGCCCAGCAACTCGCGCTCCTCCGCCGCAAGGCGCCGCAATGTGTTGCTGGCTAGGTCAAATGGCACTACGCCCGTCCGCGCCCGAGTCGCCAAATCGGGGCCGTCAAACACCTCATATCCGATGGAAAACCGGCTGCCACCGATGGCATCGACCCAGAGATTGGTTGTCAAAGGCCGGGCACTAAAGGCGACGGGTTTGAGGTACTCCAACTGGTGATTCACCACAAGTACGCCGGAGTCGAGCAGCCGATGCAGCACCGGTGAACCAGAAAGTAGAAAGGCGACTCTGGCTTCTTGGAGGTAGTCCAGGTACGCCGCATTGTTAATGTGTCCCTGGGCGTCCATGTCGCCCCAGCGCATCGGGCAGCTGTGCGTAAAAGGGCTCCTCACGGTCGTTGATCCTGTCAGAAGACCGCTGTTGCGAGGCCAACGATCACGTAAGGTCTCATCCATGAGAGTCGCAATCGTCACCGGTGCAGCGCGCGGCATTGGCGCCGCAATCGCCCTCCGGCTGGCCGCCGACGGCATGTCGGTTGGCGTTGTTGATCTTGATGAGCAAGGCAGTGCGCGCACTGTCAAGGAAATTGTTGAAAATGGTGGCCGCGCCATCCCCATTGGCGCCGATGTCACCGATGAGACGGCTGCCGGCGATGCCGTGCAGCAGACTGCATCCGAACTTGGACCAGTGCAGGTATTGGTCAATAGCGCTGGCATCATTCGAGACAATTTGATCTTCAGAATGAGCACCGGTGACTGGGATTCAGTGATGGACGTTCACTTGCGCGGCGCCTTCTTGATGACGCGGGCAGCCCAGACCTACATGACACAGACCAAATGGGGTCGCATTGTCAACATCTCCTCGACGTCGGCACTCGGTAACCGTGGCCAGGCCAACTACGCCGCAGCCAAAGCCGGTTTGATCGGATTCACCAAGACCTTGGCGCTAGAGCTGGGTAAGTTCGGCATAACCGCAAACGCCATCGCGCCCGGGTTCGTCGAGACCGACATGACAGCGGCAACGGCTGCTCGCCAGGGCCTGGACTTTGAGGAGTGGAAGGCTTCCATCGCTCGGGACATTCCGCTTGGTCGGATCGGGCAACCGGAGGATGTCGCCGCGGTCGCCAGCTTCCTGTGCAGTGAGGACGCCGGTTATGTCTCAGGCCAGGTCATCTTCGTCAACGGCGGCGCCAAGGCTTAGCGCTACAAATCCCTCAAAATCTGACGCTGGTTGTCGCCAGAATCTTGCTTGACGGCGTGTCGCACGAACGAGTGTCAGGTTTTGAGGGATTGGTGCGAGGTCAGTCGGAGTCGTACATGCTGTTGAGTACGTCGGCGTATTTCTTCTCTACTGTCTTGCGCCGGATCTTCAAGCTCGGCGTGACCTCGCCCTTATCGACGCTGAGCTCGCTGTGCAAGATCTCGAACCTCTTGATTGTCTCCCAGCGCTCGAGTTGTTGATTGGCCTGAGCGACAGACCCCTCGATCAGGTCATGGACTTCCTGAGTGCCGGCAAGATCCTCAGTTGAGGAGTAGCTCAAACCTTCATCCTTGGCCCAGCCTTCGATGGCCTCGGGATCCAGCGTGATCAGCGCCGTGGCGTACTTACGACCGTCGCCATAGACCAGGATTTGGCTGATGTACGGCGAGACGGCCTTCACCACGCCCTCGACCTTCTGTGGAGCCACGTACTTGCCGCCAGAGGTCTTGATCAGATCCTTCTTCCGATCAGTGATCCGCAAGTAGCCCTTCTCATCGAGCTCGCCGATGTCTCCGGTCGCGAACCAACCGTCCTTGAGTGCCTCTGCGGTCGCCTCTGGCATGTTGTGGTATCCGCGCATCACGCCCGGACCCTTGATCAAGATCTCGCCATCCTCGGCGATCTTGACCTGGGATCCAGGAACTGGCGGGCCAACGGTGCCAAAACGTGTGGCACGTGGGTTGTTTACGCAGGTAGGTACGCAAGTCTCAGTAAGGCCGTAACCCTCGAGCACGAGCAGCCCGGCAGCGTGGAACCATTCCTGCACCTCCCGACTCAGCGGGGCGGAGCCAGAGACGAAGAACTTGATCTTGCCACCCATCCGGGCTTTGATCTTGCTGAAGACCAGCCGATCCGCGAGCGCGTACTGCAAGGCGAGCAACCCCGACGGCTGTCCTCCCGCCAGTCGTATTGGGGATACCTTGCGGCCGACTCGGAAAGCCCAGTGGAAGATCTTGGCCTTGACTCCATGTGAGGCAGTTGTCATCACCCTGGCTCGCACTTTTTCGTAGATCCTCGGTGCACCGCACATGAAGGTCGGCTGGACCACGGCCAGGTTCTCCACGATCTTGTCTATGCGGCCGTCAACCGCTGTTGTGAAGCCGATGTACAGCTGGATCGCAATCAGCGCTTTGCCGAAAACATGGCTAAGCGGCAGCCACAAGTATTGGAGGTCATCGGGGCTGATGATGTCGAACGCCTCCACGGCCGCGCCCTCGTACGTCCAGGAGTCCTGCACAAGGCGCACCCCTTTGGGCCGGCCCGTGGTGCCAGAGGTGTAGATCAGTGTCGCCAGATCCTCGGGCCTGATTCCTGCAATGACATCGTCGATAGCGGTCGGATTCGCGTCGAGATACTCCCGGCCCAGCTTCTCCAATTCCGTCCAGCCGATGATCTTCGGATGATCAAGCTTGCCGTCCAGCTGCACGATCGTACTCAGCGCGGGCAGCTCATCGAGATGATCAAGGACCTTACTTACCTGAAGATCATCTTCGGCAAAGAGCACCTTGGACTGCGAATCAGCCAGAATGAAGCAGACATCCTCGCGCTGTGTTGACGGATAGATGGTCGTCGTCGCGCCGGCGGCGCACATGATCGCCAGGTCGGCAAGGATCCATTCCATCCGGGTGTTGGACGCAATGGCCGCACGATCTTCGGGCTGCATGCCGAGGGCAAGCAGGCCCGCAGCCAGCTGAAACGCCTTGTCCTTGGTCTGTGACCAGGTCAATGACACCCAGCGGTCATCCTCGATGTAGCGGAATGCCTCCTTTGAAGAGGATGCTTCGACTCGGCGCAACAGCATGGCGCCTACTGAAGCCGGCCGTGCCGCAAGCAATGTTGTCTCGGTCACATGCTGAGTTTATTGCTTCGCTCGCCTGCGCTCGCTCTGTCTAATTGCTCGCTCCGCTCGCTGCGATGTTCGCCGGGGAGCCGCCGTCTTCGTCGGATCCGACGGAACGATTGTGTTGGAGATTCAGCCCCTATTTCGACGCGTCTGTCCTGCGCTCGGGTCATGGGTGACAGCAGCACATCTCGTACCCCGGTGCCGACGATGCTCATTGGACCAAGTAGAAGCACGACCGGCATGAGGCTGTCGCCGATTGCCAACCACCCGGCACCAGTGAGGCCGACGTACTGCGGGCCTGCGCGGCCACGTGGGGCGCCGTGTACGGAATCGCCAGACTCGCGACCCTCCGGCAAATCCCGAGATCGGTGCCAGGCGAGTTCGACCGGCTGATCCACCAGGCCCTCGACACCCTCCGACTCGGATGGGGGAAGGCGGGATCCCCCGAGGCCCGGGGTGTAACAGCCGTCTAGGCGAGCCGCTCCAGGATGATTGCCATGCCTTGGCCACCGCCGACACACATCGTCTCGAGGCCGAATTGGACGTCTCTCACGCGCATCGCGTTAAGCAGGGTCGTCATGATCCGTGCACCGGTAGATCCGAACGGGTGACCCAGGGCGATCGCGCCGCCATGCACGTTCAGGCGCTCCATATCGATGTCGAGATCTCGTGCTGAAGCGATCACCTGGACCGCGAAAGCCTCGTTGATCTCGACCAGCTCTATGTCCTTGATCGTCATCTGTGCATTGGCCAGCGCGCGAATGGTGGCCTCCACGGGCCCCAGCCCCATGATTTCCGGGCTGAGAGCGCTGACCCCTGTCGCCACAATGCGGGCGAGCGGTGTGAGGCCGAGTTCGGCGGCGCGCTGGTCGCTCATGATCACGACTGCGGCTGCTCCGTCGTTGAGCGGGCAGCAATTGCCTGCAGTCACCGTCCCGTCCGCGCGGAATGCGGGCTTGAGTGCCGAGACCACCTCGATCGTCGTTCCGGGGCGAGGACCGTCGTCAGTGGTCACCATCGTGCCGTTGGGAAGCATGACGGGCGATATCTCGGACTCGAAGATCTGGTTGGCGATGGCCTTCTCTGCGAGGTTTTGCGACCGTACGCCGAATTCGTCCTGCTCGGCTCGGGAGATACCGCGAAGCGTGGCGAGGTTCTCGGCCGTCTGGCCCATCGCGATATAGATGTCGGGAAGCAGGTCGTCCTCACGGGGATCGTGCCACTGTCGGTTGTCCATGGCGGTGGCCAGGCTGCGCTGTTCGGCCTCGGCAAAGATCGGATTGTGAGGATCGTCCGGATCCACGCCGGCAGAGCCGAAGCCGCGATATCGGGATACACACTCGACTCCGGCCGAGACGAAGGCATGACCCTCTCCCGCCTTGATCGCATGGAAGGCAATCCGCGCAGTCTGGACACTGGAGGCGCAGAAACGGTTGATCGTGGCAGCCGGGACGCCATCCAGTCCGAGCTGCACCGCAATCCGGCGCGCCATGTTGCCACCCTGCTCGTCCCGCGGCTCGGCACAGCCAACGAGGATGTCGTCCAGCGTGTGCGGGTCAAGGGCGTTGATCTTGGTAAGGGCGGCGTCGATCACTCCAGCTGCAAGATCATCGGGGCGGATATCCTTGAGTGACCCCTTGCGGGCGCGACCGATCGGCGTACGCGCCGCAGAGACGATGACAGCTTGCGGACCTTCAAGATCTACACGGGGCATCATGATCACAACCCCAGGTCGCGGCCGATGAGCTCTTTCATGATCTCGTTCGAGCCTGCCCAGATCTTGGCCACCCGGGCGTCGGCCCAAGCGCGGGCGACCCGGTATTCGTTCATGTAGCCATAGCCACCCCACAGTTGCAGACAGGCATCCAGAATGTCGTTCTGCGCCTGCGCCGACCACCATTTTGCCTTCGCCGCATCACCTGCGGTGAGAGTGCCTTGCACAGCCTCTAGCACGCATTGATCGACAAATGCCTGAGTGACATCGGCCAGGGTCTGCAGCTCGGCAAGGGTGAACTTGTTCGCCTGAAACGATCCGACGGGCATCCCGAAAGCGGTGCGCTGTTTGACGTATTCCAACGTCTCTTCGAGGATCTGCCGCGCGTGAGCGAGGTTGTTGACCGCTGAGCCGATCCGCTCCGCAACTAGACGCTGCATCATGTAGGAGAAGCCCCGGTCAACCTCTCCGATCACGTTCTCGGCGGGCACCCGCACCTCGTCGAAGAACAATTCGGCTGTGTCAGCCTCCGGCTGACCGACCTTGTCCAGCTTCCGGCCGCGCTCGAATCCCGGCATCCACGCCTCGACCGCGAACAGCGTGATTCCCCTGGCACCTTCGGGGCTCGTACGCGCTGCAACTAGGGCGAGGTCGGCGGAGGCGCCATTAGTGATGAAGGTCTTGCAGCCATTGAGGATCCAGTCGTCGCCATCGCGTACCGCCCGAGTCTTGAGCGCCGCAAGATCAGAGCCACCAGACGGCTCGGTCATAGCCAGGGCGGTGATCAGTTCCCCAGTGCAGAATTTCGGCAGCCAACGCTGCTTTTGCTCCTCAGTGCACAGATCTACTAGGTACGGTGCGACGCAGTTGGTGTGAATGCCGATGCATGAGGAGTATGCGAAGGCCAAGCGGGACAGCTCCTCGGCCAAGATCAGGGAGAACCGCAGGTCGTCGACGCCGCCGCCGCCGTAGGCCTCAGGCACATTGAGCCCCAAAAAGCCCTGCTTACCGAGCTCTAGCCAAACCTCCCGGCCGAGCTCGTGATTGGCGATGTGCTTCTCCTGATGTGGCCGCAGACTCCGGTCGACGAAGGTCCGACAGCTCTCTCGGAAGGTGTTGTGGTCCTCGTCGAACATCGTCCGCCTCATCACGCCTCCAAGTGGAAGAGCTGAAGTTACTCACCGGTAAGTTTAGTGCCCGCTGAGCTTAGCCGCGGACCCATCTAGGTGGAGAACTACGATCAGACCCGATCATGCCCAAGAATGACGCTGTCTCCCCCGAGGTCGCCGAGCTGGAGTTCCAGCTCCGTCGACGGGGTGTCGGAGCAGTACTGGATGCCAGCGATCTCACGCGTGCGCTGTACTCATCCGATGCCTCGCTTTATCGGGTCGTTCCACAAGCCGTCGCGCAGCCGCGGACCGTCGACGATGTGGCCGCCGTGCTGGACGCGGCCCGAGCCGTAGGCATGCCGGTGACGACTCGGGGCGCCGGGACCTCATGCGCTGGCAACGCGGTCGGTCCCGGACTGATCTTGAATACATCGCGGTATCTCAACGGCATCATCGCGATTGACCCGGAAGCTCGCACGGCCCGAGTCGAGCCCGGCGTCGTGCAGTCGGCGCTGCAAGCCGCTGTTCCGTACGGATTGCGTTTCGGACCGGATCCATCAACCCACAACCGGTGCACCATCGGCGGCATGATCGGAAACAACGCATGTGGGCCACGCGCGCTGGGATATGGCAAGACCGGCGACAATGTCGTGGCGCTCGAGATGATCACCGGTTCGGGCGAGCAAATCCATCTCGACACCGCCGCGCCACACCGTGATCATTATTCGAGTCTTGCCGCTTTGAAGTCCGTCGTACAAGCAAATCTCGGCACGATCCGTACCGAGTTCGGGCGATTCGACAGGCAGGTCTCGGGTTACAGCCTGGAGCATCTGCTGCCTGAAAACGGCTTCGATGTGACACGGTTCATCGCTGGGAGCGAAGGCACGCTCGCTGTGATCATTTCAGCGACGGTACGGCTGGTGGCAGATTCTCCTTACAAGATCATGCTCGCGCTCGGTTACCCGACGATGGCTGATGCCGCCGATGCAGCGCCGATGATTATTGATCCGCATCTGACTGCCTGCGAGGGCTTGGACCGGCGAATTATCGACGTCGTACGCCGCAACCGGGGCGACACCGCTGTGCCGCCGCTGCCACGCGGCGACGGTTGGTTGTTTATGGAGCTCGTGGGCGACGATATGGCCGAGCTGCGGACCCGAGCCGACGCTTTGTTAGCGGCGGCGGGATCGTTGGATGGCTTCGTAGTCGCCGATCCGGCCCAAGCCATGGCGCTTTGGAAGATTCGGGAGGATGGCGCCGGTCTTGCTGGCGTCAGTCTGACCAGACCGGCCTATCCGGGCTGGGAAGACGCCGCAGTGCCGGCGGAACACCTCGGTTCCTACCTGCGGGACTTCGACCGGCTGCTTGCTGATCATGGATTTGCTGGATTGCCGTACGGACACTTCGCCGACGGCTGCGTACATGTGCGCATCGACTTTCCGCTGACCACTGAAGGCGGCGCTGACCGCCACAAGGCCTTCGTCGAGGACGCGGCGCAACTGGTCGCCCAGTATGGCGGCTCGCTTTCCGGTGAGCACGGCGATGGCCGCGCCCGATCGGCTCTATTGCCCGCGATGTACTCACCCGCTGCGCTTGAGGTGTTCGGTCAGGTCAAGGCCGCCTTCGACCCAGACAACCTACTCAATCCGGGGGTATTAGTTGACCCCCGCCCCGTGAATATAGATCTGCGAG
>Ga0126312_10001709_pt1 | contig 14480 bp, 14 predicted proteins | sample Plot104A_FD_92537 | JGI IMG/M metagenome (GOLD analysis project Ga0126312, IMG submission 92537) | Serpentine soil microbial communities from UC McLaughlin Reserve, CA, USA - Plot104A | ecosystem: Environmental > Terrestrial > Soil > Grasslands | place: USA: UC McLaughlin Reserve, Lake County...
AGGCAGCACAGCCGGCCCTGCTCCAAGCGGAGGTTGAAGTGGATGCCGTCCGCCCAGCAGTACACGTAGTCCCGGTCGGCAAGGCTGCGCTGCAGGGACGCCTGCCGCTCGGCCTGCCACTGGTGGGTCAATCGGGTGACGACCGAGGCGCTCAAGCCCGCCGCGGCGCCGCTCCAGTGCGGGCACGAAGTCCATGCTGGACAGCCCATGCAGGTGCAGCAGCGGCAGCACCTCGGCGACCTTGGGGCTGCGCCGGCACCAGCGGGGCAGGAGCACGCTGTGGAACTGCACCCGCTGGCCCGTGGCGGGGACGAGGCGCCGGTCGTCGACCCTGGGGCGGACGACCTCGATCTGGGGCCGGCCGCGGTGGCAAGCTGCCGGGCCGGGGCGTGCCCGTTGCGCACCACCAGCCGGTAGCCGTGCTCGTCTGTCTGGTCGGCGTGCGCGGCGATATAGCCTTCGACCTCGGCTTCCAGGGCGGCAGCCAGCATCCGCCGGGCGCCCTCGCGCACCAGCTCGTCCAGGTCTAGCTGCAGCTCGGTGTGGGCGTGCTCGTTGGTGACTACACTCAGCATGCGGCGTTCCTTCCTCGCCGGCGTTGGCCCGCCGGCGTCGATCCGTCTAGATCACGGCTGGAAGGTACGCCGCGTTCTCATGCAGGGCCGATCCACAGATTCGGGTTATAGCTCCTGCTTCCCTCGCCTGGGACCAACCGGACTGTGTGAGCTATCGTAGCCGCCACCTGGTGGCATTTCCGGTTGAGGCGTTTGAACGCATCCCTCCGCCCCTGACGCTCAGCGGTGACCTGGGGAAACGCCGGTCCGCACAGCGCTTAGCCCTCGATACCTGATAAGGATGAGGCCGCTGGTTCAAGTCCAGCCGGGCCCACGAAACAACCTTTGGCAAGTGAAAGCGCTGATTGGTCGTCTTTCGGCTACCGGCGGGCTTGGATGCATCCCGGAGGGGATGTGGTCGAAGCAGCGAGCCTTTAAGTGGCAACGTCACGGCGTTGCCCAGCGGGTTTGTGTACGCCGTGCATCGCTCCAGCGTGGTGACCTGGGGCGCATGGCGCTCCAGGCACGCATTACTGTGGCGGCTTTGATGATGCTCTATGGCGCCCTCGGCAGGGCATGAGGCAAGGGAGCCCGTACCTCCAGCATCCGTTCGGGAGCCGTGGGGTCGCAGGCGCCGTTCGGCTCTATGCGCGGCCGCCTTGCCGGAGGTTCGTCGGGGCCGGTGGGTGGGATCAAGCGGCGGCTGCCTGGAGGTGAAGTGTGGGTGAGCCGTTGTTCTGCTGGCTGTGCATACCTGAACCGGCTGCGGCCGAGCGGCCGCTGTGCGTCAAGAGGCTCGTCGTGTGCTTTGGAGGCCGGGATCGTCTTTATAGAGCCGCCGTTGGCGCCCGTTGGTCAGGCCAAGCTGGCGGAGGGTGGCAGCGATCCAGTCATGCTTGGCGTTGCTGAACACCACCGGGTCGACCGGGCCGCTGGCCACGATGGCTCGCTTGAGGGCCGCGTACCGGCACCGCAGCATTGGGTCGGAGCGCAGGGCGTCGCGGAAGCCGCGCATGGCGGTGACCTCGGGGCTGGAGGCGGCCACCACGTGCACGTGGACCCGATAGTCGGTTGATCCGTGGCGGAAGGCGCCCCACAGCATCGGCCGGCCGGCCGGGAAGACCGCAGGAAGCTGGTGTCGGAAGCCGAGCTCCACCAGGGCCTGGGTAACGGCGGGGAGGTCGGCCGGTTCGGCGGGCAACAGCAGGTCGATGATGCCCTTGCCAGCCAGTCCGGCCACCGCCGAGCTGCCCACGTGCTCGGCTGGTGTCCCCGGCCACTTGGTCGCGATGAGCTCGATGAGGCGTTCGGCGACCTCGGGGGCGGCCGGGTCGGCCTGGTGGACCTGGACCGGTGCGCGGCGGTAGGGGCCGATCGGTGGCCTGGGCGCTGCGGTCATGGCCGGGTCGGACGGGTGAGGGTCGGTGAGGTCGGCGACGCTGTGCATGGGGACCTCCGTCAGCATGGCGGCCCTTTGGGCCCACACGAGCAGCGTGCCGCGGCGCCGTCACGGGACGGCGACGGCCACATGTCGCGGCAACAGCGAATCCGCCTCGATGGGGTCGCGATCATCGATCGGATCAATCACGACCTCCAACGGTTCCGGTCAGTCGGCATAGATGAACCGCTCCGGGTTTCGTGGACCACCACGGACAACTACGCAACAGCGGTGAGCCATCGTCCCAGCTGGCCTGCCATCGTCAGCCGATGAGCGGATTGTTCGGCCCGCCAGTGTCCTTGATACCCAAGACCTCGCAGGCCGAACCCGGCAGGTTGGAAGCCATGGATCAGCCTTCCGACGTCCCCGCCGGCCGCCATACCAACACCGACTCGGTCAGCCCGGGCCGCGCTGCCGACCGCTTGGGCCGGTTCGGCATTGCGGCCACCGAGAATGAGCTGGACGCCGCGTTCCATCCCGAAGGAGTTGACGGCCACCGCGACACCGACCACAGCTCAGGTGATGCGCAGTGGCCTGTGTCAGGAGTTCGACCAGCCCCAACCTGATCCTGCAAGCAGCCACACGCTGGCAGTGAATACGAGCGCGGCCGCGGTCAGGCCGGGGGGCGGCGGTCATGAGCCTGCGGAGGATGTAGTGGATAGCCAGAGGCCTTATGGTGACTGACATGCGAGCGTGCTGGGCATGCCAGGCCGAGCTTCCGTCGGGAGCGCGGTTCTGTCCTGCCTGCGGCACTCGTGTCCAAGCTCGTCATGTTGGTGAAGAGCGCAAGGTAGTGACCGTGCTGTTCGCCGACCTTGTCGACTCGACCGCCCGAGCCGACCGGCGCGACCCCGAAGACGTCCGCGCCACCCTGATTCCCTTCTACGAGCGGATGCGTGCCGTGCTCGAACGCTTTGGCGGACAGGTCGAGAAATTCATCGGCGACGCCGTCATGGCGCTGTTCGGAGCTCCTGTCGCACACGAGGACGATCCCGAGCGCGGTGTCCGTGCTGCCCTCGCGGTCCGCGACGCGATTCGTCAGCTGAACGAGCAACACGGGCTCGACTGGAGCATACGGGTCTCGGTCGCGACGGGCGAGGCCGTGATCGATCTCGAGGCGCGACCCGAGGAAGGGCTAGGGATGGCAGCCGGAGACATCCTGAACACCGGTTCCCGACTGGCGCAGGCCGCGCCGATCAACGGCATCCTCGTCGACGAATCTACCTACCGCGCCACTCGGCACATCATCGAGTTCGGTGCAGCCGAGCCAGTGCGGGCCAAGGGAAAGGCAGTCCCGCTGCCGGCCTGGCAGGCCATCGCTTCTCGCGCCCGCCTCGACCAGAACGGCCTGCAGCGGCCGCACATTCCGCTCGTCGGGCGTCGGGACGAGCTCTCCCTGCTTCTCGACGCCTTCGAACGGGCGCGCAGCGGGCCGACCTCCCAGCTGGTCACGGTGGTCGGCGAGCCCGGCATCGGCAAGAGCCGTCTGATCCTCGAACTCGCCTCCGAGGTGGATGTCAGCCCCGAAACCGTGTACTGGCGCCAGGGCCGATCCTTGCCGTACGGGGCAGAGACCCCATATTGGGCACTGAGCGAGATCCTAAAGGTCCACGCCGGCATTCTACGGACCGACGACCCTGCCGTCACCGAGGAGAAGCTCCGGCAGGCAATTCGGCAAGCCGTGCCAGAACCCGCCGAGGCAGAGTGGGTAATCAGCCACATGCGCCCACTCGTCGGGCTGCCCGGGGACGCCCACGGTGGCGGCGACCGCCGCCGCGGCGACCTCGCCGCCTGGCGCCGCTTCTTCGCGGGGGTGGCGGCCTCTCTGCCGCTGATAGTTGTGTTCGAGGACATCCATTGGGCCGACGAGGGGCTCCTGGAGTTCATCGACCATCTGGCCGCCCAGTCCACAGGCGTCCCGCTCATGATCGTGTGCACGGCCCGGCCCTTGCTGTTCGAGCGCCACCCGGGCTGGGGCGCCAGGGGTCAGCCCCATGCCTTGCTCCTCCCGCTCGAACCGCTCTCAGACGACGACACGGCCACGCTCCTGGGGATGCTAGTGGAGGACGCCATTCTCCCCAAGAAGGTCGAACAGGTCCTGCTCGAGCGCGCGGCGGGCAACCCTCTGTACGCTCAAGAGTACGTGCGGATGCTTGTCGATCGAGGGTTCCTGCGCCGCGAAGCGGACGGCTTACGCCTCGATCAGAGTGAAGCGCTACCGCTGCCAGAGTCGATAAAGGGCATGATCGCTGCACGCCTCGACGCGCTCCCACATGAGGAAAAGAGTCTTCTCCAATCGGCCGCGGTCGTGGGGCGAGCGTTCTGGTTCGGGGCCTTGGCCGCGCTCAGTGACCTACCGCAGTACGTGGTGAGCGAGCGTCTGGCCGTTCTGGAACGTAAGGAGTTCGTGCGAGAGGAGCACCTGGTACCCGTCTCGGGCGGGAGCCGGTATGCGTTCCACCACGCTCTCATTCGCGACGTCGCCTATGGACAGATTCCACGTGCCAGCCGTGCCGACAAGCATCGGCTCACGGCAGAGTGGCTGGAGACGCTGAAGAGCGACCGGGCCGACCTGGCGGAGATGGTCGCTTACCACTACCAGAGCGCTCTCAGATACGCGCGGGCGGCCGGGCAGGATACGAGCCGGCTTGTCCAGGAGACCCGCCTCGCTCTCCGCGATGCCGGCCATCGGGCCGCGGCGCTCAATTCCTGGCCAGTGGCGAAGCGTCTCTACGGGGACGCAGTGGCCCTGTGGCCGCGCGACCCCGAACGAGCCCGCCTCCTGTTCCACTACGGGAAGGCCTCATTCCATGCGGAGGGTAGGGGCGTCGAGGCACTCGAGGAGGCTCGCGATGAGCTCCTTCTCCAAGGAAACGGCGAGATGGCGGCCGAAGCGGAGGTGATGCTCGGCGATCTCGAGTTCCGTCAGGGTAATCACGAACGAGCCTTTGCTCGATTCGACAACGCACTCGCGCTTCTTGCCGACGCACCGCCTTCGCGCTCCAAGGCCTATGTGCTCAGCACGCTTTCCCGGTTTCATTCGGCCGCGCTCGAGGTCGACATGGCGATTCGGACGGGCAAGCAGGCGGTGGAGATGGCCGAGGACCTTGGTCTGGACGAAATACGCGCCCATGCGCTCAACAACATCGGCTCGGCGCGGGTCACCCTCGCAGACGATGGAGGGATCGAGGACCTGGAGGCCAGTCTGGCTATTGCCCTCGCAAACAACTCGCCCGAAAGCATTCGAGCCTTCCTCAATCTCGGGACGAGCCTCGCTGACTTTGGCAAACTCCGGGAGGCATTCATGGTACATGCCAAGGGTCGCCGGGCGGCGGAACGGTTCGGTGACACGGCAGGCATGCAATGGTTCGCCGCCGAACGTCTCTGGGAGTTCTACTGGTCTGGTCGCTGGGAGGAGGCGATCACCGCTTCAGCTGTATTGATCGCCGAGGTCGAGGCCGGCTCAGCGCGCTCACACCTGGAGCCTGCTGCGCGGCTTATCCGGAGCTGGATTGCGCTTCCCCGCGGGCAGCTAGACGAAGCGCTGGAGGATGCGACACGGCTTTGCGACTTCGCGAGGCAGGCAAGGTATCTGCAATCCATGTTCCCCGCCCTGGCCTTGCGCTCCCGGATCCTAGCGTCGGCGGGCCAACACGAAGAAGCTCGGGACGATGTCGCTGAGCTCCTTCGGGTCTGGCGGCAGAGCGAAGTCAGCATCGGATCGTTCTGGACAGCGGACCTTGCCTTCGCTGTCTCGCAGCTCGGGACGGACGAGGCTCTCTTTGCGGCGCTCGCCGACGTTCCGTCCACCCGCTGGGTCGAGGCGGCGCGAGCCGTGGCGACCGCTGAGTTCCAGCAGGCCGCCGCACTCTATGCGGAGATCGGCAGCGCCCCCGACGAGGCGCTTGCGCGGCTGCACGCCGGCAGGCGATTGCTCGCCGGCGGTCGTTCGAGCGAGGCGAACGCCGAACTCAACCGCGCGCTTGAGTTCCACCGCCGTGTTAGCGCCGAGCGGTACGTCCAAGAAGGCGAGGCGCTCCTCGCCGTTGTCGGTTAGCTCGTGGAAGTGGAGTCCGGGTCCGGTTCGATGGCCGGCTCCCGCTGGAGGGCGGACCTAACCTGGTCGGCTGTGAGGAGCTCCGTGAAGCCTTCCGCGTGCAGGATCCTGCAGACCGCCTTCACCGTGATGGGGTCGTCGAGGTCCTTTACAAGGACGTGGGCCACCGGCCTGCCAACCTCGAAGTAGACTTCGATGAGCTCAATCGGTGCATCTTGGAACTGCTGGGCTCTGCTCAGCACGTCCTGTACGTACTCCTTGAGGCCCTCCGGGTTGTCGACGAACCGCTCGAGCTCCGGTGGCGTTCCGTTGGGCACTCGAAACCACTTCTGGGGCAAGGCGGGCCACCTCCACACTTCTGTCGCCGGGGAAGAGCTACGGAATACTCCCTGACCGACACGACATTGGCAAGCGAGCGGACAGGCTGCTATTCGCTTTGACCCCTCACGGTCGTGAGTGACCGGGCGAAACGCCGGTCCGCACAGCGCTGAGCCCTCGACATATGAGAAGGATGAGGGCGGAGGTTCAAGTCTCCCAGGCCGCCACTAGCCCCTAAGCCAGCCTAAACGCTGATCGCTCCGTTTCGAGTACTAGCCCCCTCGCAGGTATTCGTTTGGGGCGAGGTCTTGAGCGCGCTTCGCTATTCGACTTGGCGCAGCCCGTCCGAGCAGTATTTCTTGTGACTCTAAACCAGTCGAGCCGAGTACCGGACAACACCTGATAACTGGCCTTCCTTCATGACGGCCGTACCGTGCCACTGCGGACCGGGTTTCCCCCTCTGCGGCGTTGACATCGTGTCGTGCCCCATGAGGGTGAACTTCAGAAACCTGGACGGTCCCGGGGTAGCGCCCTGTCGAGCAGCGGCGGTGCGGCGTAGGTCGAGCCATGACCCTACAGCCGGGCCTGCGGGCGGCCTTCCGGTACACCGCAACCGAGGCCGACACTGCCGTGGCCCTCTCGGTAGCGGGGGAGGTGCCGGTGCTGGTCACCCCGCGAGTCCTCGGCCTGGCCGAGCGGGCCACCGTGGCCGCGGTCGCCGGCGCGCTGGCGGGGCGACCACGGGCGGGACCCGGGTCGAACTGGACCACCTAGCGCCCAGCCCGATCGGGGTCGAGGGGGAGGTCACGCGGTGCTGGAGGGGTGACGGGCCGGCGGCTGGAGTCGCCGTGCGCGTAGCTGGCGGCAACCAGCCGGTGGGCCCGCGGCCGCGTCATCCGGGTGGTAGAGGTCGCTGGGTTCCTTGACCAGGCCGCTGCCGACGCTGGGGGCGGCCAGGTGGCGAGCTGTGGGCGGTGGCCGAGCGGGCGATCGGGGCCCCCGGCCACCCAGGTCTACCGCCTGATCGCGGACTTCGACCGCCACCATCCGCGGTTCCTGCCGTCGGCGCTCACCGGGTTCCGGGTCGAGGAGGGCGGCGTGGACGCGGGGGACCGTGCACAGCTTCCGGATGAACGCTGGCGGGCCGGTCCGCGATTTCCACATGCGGGTCGAGGAGCCGGATCCCGGGGGGTGCTGACCGAGTCCGATCAGGGTTCCTCGATGATGACAACCTGGGTCGTTACTCCGGAGGGACCGGGCTGCCGGGTCCGGGTGGAGATTCACTGGCAGGGTGCGGGTGGGTCGGTGGGCTGTTCGAGCGGCTGTTCGCGCCACGGGTGCTGCGGCGGCTGTACGCTGACGAACTGGAGCGGCTGGACCGCTACGTCCGCACTACACCGCCCAACTGAACGGTCCGCCGAGCAGGCGGTCCGCCATCAGGGTGAACGGGTCTAGGCCGACCGCGGTCTCCCTCCTAGCCGGGCTCAAGCGGCGAGTCATCCAACGGCCGTATAGTGCTGTCGGGAGCAGCGCGGTTACAGAGGATAACTTGGCCCCCGACGTTCGCGGATCACCAGGGAGAACAGCGGTCCGCATGGCGCTCACTCGAAGATCTCTGATAAGGATGAGGCCCCAGGTTCAAGTCCTGGCAGGCCCACCACACCACACCCGCAGGCCATAGCAGCGCGCCCGGCAACGCCGGCGGTTCGGGTAGCCAGGATCCAGATACGGCGGTTGAAGTCGCTGCGGCGAACTCGCTCGGCCACGTCAGCCTATCCCGGCCGGCCTTGGCATGGAGGCCCCTCCCCAGCTAGCCAACGATTCCATCCTTCACGTCCGTCCCGGTGACCAGAACGCGGCGACCCGGGTCGAGCGGTGGCTGCAGGACTACGCCAACAGCCGCGATCCCGTGCTGCGCGAGCAGATCAGCCTAGTGTCCTTGGGTATGGCGGACCGGCTGGCCGGCCGCTACCGGCACAGCCGCGGGGTCACTCCCGAGGATCTCACCCAGACGGCTCGGACCGGGTCGATCGCCGCTGTCGACCGCTATGACCCCGCCTACGGCACGCCGTTCGTCCCCTATGCGGTGGCGTGTGTGGTCGGCGAGCTCAAGCGCTACCTGCGTGACACCAGCTGGCGGCTGCATGTGGCCCGTCCGCTCAAGGAGCAGGCGCTGCGGCTGTGCCGGGCGGCCGACGAGCTGCACCAGCGGTTGGGCCGCTCCCCCACCACCGTCGAGCTTGCCGAGCGCCCGGAGATGAGCGAGGAGGAAACCCTCGAGGCCTTGGCAGCGGTGTCCAGCCGTTCGGAGGTGTCGCTGGACCAGCCAGCTGGCGGCGAAACCGGGCTCCGCCTCGGCGATCAGGTGGCCGCACCGGCAGCACGGGAGGAGCCCGAGGACTGCTGGCCCTGCCCGGGGCGGGACTGCCGGAGCTGGAACGCGAGGTCATCGTGCTGCGGTCCTTCCAGGACCTGGATCAGGACACCGTCGCGGCCAGGGTCGGCTTCTCGCAGATGCACATCTCTCGCTGCCGCGCCGGGTCCTGGCCCGCATGCGGGCTCATCTGGTGGACGCCTGACCGGGTCGAGGAGCGGTGCGGGTCTGTGCACTGGCACCCGACGCCGCGAAGGCATGCCCTGCTTGCCGCTTCATGCACTTGCGTACTATACTACGCAAAGTCCTGATCACATGAAAGGAATCCACGTGCCGACCGAGACTCCAACAGACACCGACCCGCAGCGCTACCTCCTGAGCACCGTCCGCCAGGGCCAGGCCGCCGTCATCGACACCATCCGCACCTGGACCACCCTCACCGAGCAGCTGGCTCGCACGCTCAGGGTGCCGGTCCCCGGCCTCGACTTGTCCGGCGCCGTGGACCGCGTGTTCGACGTCGCCGAGCAGACCCTCGCCGTCCAGCGCCAGCTCGCACAGACCCTGGCTGGTGTCGCAACCCGTCAGATCGACACGGCCGTGGAGACCGCCGACACCGCCGTGGCGACCGTCGACACCGTTGTCGGCGAGCGCGTCCGCCGAGTCGAGGACCTCGTCCAAGCCGCCCAGGCCGACCTGGAGCAGCGGGACCCGGAGCAGCCGCAGGCCCCGGAGGCTGAGGCGCCCCAGCAGAACCGGAAGTTCGACGGGCGGACCTATGAGGAGCGCACCGTCGAGGAGCTTCGGGAGCGGGCCGCCGAGCTGGAGCTCGAAGGCCGCTCGTCGATGACCAAGGACGAGCTGATCGCCGCCCTCCGCAACCACCGCAAGCAACGACCGGCCAAGAACGACGCGGCCAAGCAGGAGCCCACACCGGACCGGCGCGTCTACGAGGAGCGGAGCATCGAGGAGCTCCGGGATCGGGCTCGGGAGCTGGAGATCGAGGGTCGCTCGTCGATGACCAAGGACCAGCTGATCGCCGCCCTCCGCAGGCAGGCGAAGTAACTCCGGCTCAACCGCCGGCCACGGCGGCCCGGCTCGGCACGTCGCCCGAGCCGGGCCGCGTCTGCGTCTCGGATGACAAGCCCTGAGCGGCCGCTAGGACCACCTCCGGCGTGATCGCCGCCCAAGCCCGCACCGCGGGGATACCAGACCAGCCAGCTGGGGCCAGGACCTCACATCGCCGACTACGGCGCCACCGACCCACCTCGCCGAGGTCGTCGGTGGCGCTTCTTCGCCGACCGGCTTGGCAGATCATGCAGGCGGCCCTGGCCATTCCAGGAAGACCATGGTGGCGTCGTCACGGGGGCTTCTGCCTTGGTGGGCCAGGATGGCGTGGGCGAGCCGGCGCATCGTCTCGGCCGCGGGCTGGCCGGCCAAGGTCTCACGGACCAGCAGGTCGGCCAGGCGGGCCTCCCCGAAGGGCTCCCCGTCCAGGTTCCGTCCCTCGCTGACCCCGTCGGTGTAGAACAGCACCCGGTCGGCCGGCTCGAGAGCGGCCGTCGCGATCTCGGGCTGGCCGAGGCCGAGGCCCAGCGGCGGGGCCGGCTGGCAGGCCAGGGCGTCGACCACTTTGGCTCGTCGCACGAGCAGCGGCAGGGGATGCCCGGCGTTCAGCCATTGGAGGCGTCCGGTGACGCAGTCGAGCTGGCCCAGTTGGCCGGTGACGAAGCGCTCGCCGCCGAACTGGCTGGCGATGACCTGGTCCATGGCCGCGTAGGTTTCGGCCAGGCCCAGGCCGGCGCGGCGGCTGTGCCGGTAGCTGCCGACGGTGACCGCGGCCAGGACGCTGGCGGTCAGGTCGTGGCCGACCGGGTCCATGACCGCCAGGTGGGCGGTGTCGCCGTTGAGGGCGTAGTCGAAGGCGTCCCCGGCGACCTCGTAGGCGGGTTCCAGCAGCCCGGCGATCACGACTCGTGGGGTCACGAACGTCAGGGGTGGGAGCAACTGCCATTGCATCTCGGCGGCCAGGCCCATGGACTGTCGGCGGCGGGTCAGGAAGTAGCTGTCGGTGTACTGGCCCTTGGTTACCAGCAGCTCGGCGACCAGCGTGGCGAGCCAGCTGCACCGCGCCCGTAGCCCGTCGTCGATGCTCGGGAGGGTGAGGCCGAGGACGCCCAGGCGTTCTGCGCCGTCCAGCAGCGGCAGCCACAGCCGCCGGCCCGATTCGGTGTCGGCCTCCTGGATGGCGATGGCGGCAAAGGCCCGCCCGGCCAGGGTGGCGTCGATCTCCAGCAGTGTCCGGTCGGTGCCGTCGGGCAGCGGAACCAGCACGGTCTGCTCGTAGTCGACCAGGTAGATGACGACATCCTCGGCGTCCAGGGCCTGTCCGGCCCGAGCGACGCCGGCGACGAGCTCATCGGGTGCCAGGTCGTGGGAGGCGTCCAGAAGGTGACCGAGCAGCGCCAGGCCCGGGTCGCTCATCGGTCGTCCCTCCTGGGTTCTGGTCACCAGCAGCGCTCAGCGTCGTGCATTCGGTTACGGCCGGCCACACCCGCCGCCGGGCGCGGACAAGTCTGCGTCCGGGCAGGGGGGCCGTCCAGCCTCGTGGAGGATTCGCGGTTGTCTGGGCGCAATGGCGGCCTCATACTGTGTGGCCGCTTCGCGGAGACAGGGCCGGGGGAGGTGGTCGCGGTGTCTCGTCGGGTGCAGACGCTGCTGTTCACCGACATCGTGGGCTCGACCGACCGCCTTCGGGACCTCGGGGATGCCGCCTGGGCGGCGCTGCTGGCCCGCCACCACGAGGCGATCCGGGCCGTGGTGGCGGCCATGGTGGCCGGGAGGTGGACACCGCGGGAGATGGGCTCCTGGCCCGGTTCGACGCTCCAGCCCCAGCGCTGCGCGCCGCGGTCGCCGCGGTGGCGGCGGTGACGCCGCTGGGAATTCAGATCCGCGCCGGGCTCCACACCGGCGAGGTGCAGCTCAGCGGTGATGCGGCGACCGGCGTCGGGGTCCACCTGGCGGCGAGGGTGATGGCCGAGGCCGGTCCCGGGCAGGTGCTGGTCAGTGCCACGGTCCGCGAGCTCATGGCTGGAAGCGGGCTGGAGTTCGTCGATCTGGGTGTCCGCAAGCTCAAGGGGTTCCCTGAGCACTGGCGGCTGTACGCCCTGGACCCCGCCACGATGCAGGGCGGCGAGGCCGAGCTGGCGGCACATGAGCAGGCGGGAGGGGATCGGGGCCCAGCCGAGGTTGCGTTTCCAGGGCTCCTGTCAGCCGGCCGCGCGGCTGACTATGTCGGCCGTCAGGAGCTGCTGCGGCGCCTTGAGGAGGCCGTCGGGAGGCCGCGGCCGGGGGGTGCCGGGCTGTCCTGCTGTGCGGTGAGCCCGGGATTGGCAAGACCCGCACGGCCGCCGAGGTCGCCCGGGCGGCCTTCGAAAAGGGCGCGATCGTGCTCTACGGGCGCTGCGACGGGGACACCGGCCCGCCCTATCAGCCGTTCGCTGAGGCACTGGACTGGTACACCGACCACGTCTCCCAACCGGTCCTGGGCCGGCATCCGGGGAGCTCAGCCGCCTGCAGCCGCTGCTCGGGGCACGGGTCAAGAGCTTGCCGGCGCCGGTGTCGTCGGATTCTTCCTCAGGGGAATACCTGTTGTTCGAGGCAACCCGGTCCTGGCTGGTCGAGCTGAGCCGCCAGCAGCCGGTGGTCCTGGTGTTGGACGACCTGCACTGGGCGTCCAGACCGGTACTGCTCCTGCTGCGCCATGTGCTACGGGCGGCACTCGCCGAGGGCGACAGCGTGCGCCTGCTGGTTCTGGTCACCTACCGCGAAAACGAGCTTGGCCACAGCTACGCCCTGGCCGCGGCGATGGCCAATGTCCGGCGCCTGCCCGGCGTCGAGCAGCACACCTTGACGGGACTGTCGGTCGCCGAGGTGGCCGAGTTCACGGTCCAGGCGGTGGGCCCCGAGCTCGACGATGACACGCGGCAGTTGGCCGAGACCCTTCACGCCGAGACCGACGGCAATCCCGCCTTCGTGGAGGAGCTGCTCCGCCACCTGATCGACACCGGGACGGCGCCGCAGCCCGGAATGCTCACGTCGGCCCAGGTCATCGGACGTCCGCTGCTGTCAATCTCCACCCAGGAGATCAACCTGGACGACATCGGACCTGACGACACCCTCCCGGCGGAGATCATCGACGTGGTCAACGAAGGAGCGGGCCGTCTCGACTGGACGGTCACGACTGAGGCCGACTGGATCGAACTGGAACCACAGGCTGGCTTCTTCCGGCTTACCATGCGCCCGCGGCCGGGAACAACCGGGCCACCGTGCTGGTCCGCGACCGAGGCCGAGGCGGCAGCCGGACCCTCCGGGTGTCGGTCCGGGTCCAGGCACGCACGGAACCGGGACCGGCCTTGAGGATCGAACCCCAGAGCGTCGATTTCGGCCAGGTCGAGGGCGTCGGCGACGAGCCCCAGGCTCAGCCAGCAGATCACGAGCCGGCCAGCGTCGGTCAAGCCCGCACCAGACGTCGTCGCTGGGTACCAGTCCTGGCCATGCTGCTGGTCGCCACGATCGGCGTGCTGGGAGCATGGATTTCCCGCCCCAGGGCGAGGGAGGCCAGCCCGAGGTCGACGGAGGCCAGCGTCTCCTCGCTCCGCATGCTCGTCGCCGACTTCCGGCCGCTCGGTGTCACTCCGTCGGAGCAGTTCGAGAATGTCAATTGGAAGTCGCTGTCCAAGAGCGGGTCGTTCGACGACACCGAGAAACGCTGGCTACGGGATGCCGGTCTACAGCGTGCGCTGGTGGCCAAGTTCACGCACTCGAAGGCTGGCCGCCGCCTGGAGCTCAGGATCTTTGAAGTACGGGGACCCGATGAGGCGCGGGCGTTGCAGAAGAAGCTCAGCATCTGCTCCACCGTTGCGGGCACCAAGCGGTTCCGAGCGTCGAGCATCACCGGTTCCAAGGGGACGGAGTGCGCCCCACAGCAAATACCCACCCAGGAGGTCACCTTCACAAGAGGGCCTCGACTCTTCAAGGTCAAGCTCTGGGGACTTGCACCCCCCAAGTCAAGAGACCTGATCCTCAGACTCGCCCGTGCCGAGGCGGCTGCCGCACGGTAGGAGCGCACACCCAGAGCGTGACCGACCGGCGTCGGCTGCGCACATGCGATCCGGAGATCAGCTTCCCGGACCCGACTTCAGGTGCAGCACCGCCGGACCGGACAGCTCCGGCGGCGGGCTGAAGCTGGTGGCCGAGGAGCGCTCGACGGTCGTGGCGTCGCCGGGGACGGTCCGGCGGTCGGTGATGCCGAACCACTCCGCCGCGTAGGTGCCCGGCTCCAGGTGGACGGTGAACGAACCTTCCCCTTCGTTGGGCTGGAGGACGAGGTACTCCTGGCCGGGGCTGGCCAGGGCGTAGCCGGTGGAGGTGAGGTCGTCCCGGGGCTCCATGTCGATCAGGTGCATCCGGTCGGCGAAGCGGAGGGTGTCGCCCATGGCGTGGCGGGCGGGCTCGAAGGCGGCAGAGGACATGGGCCCACCGGCCGACGGGTCGGGAGGGTTGACGCCGAGGATGATCCCGAAGTCCATCAGGATCGGGTGGTGGCCGCGCAGGAACGACTTCCAGGCCCAGAGCGCGTCGCCGCGGCCGGGTGCGTAGTGGTCGGTGTCGGAGATCACGACCTTTCGGCCGTCGGCGGCGGGCGGGTCCTCCAGCCAGCGGGACTGGGGGGAGCCGGGG
>Ga0126312_10001710_pt1 | contig 14480 bp, 11 predicted proteins | sample Plot104A_FD_92537 | JGI IMG/M metagenome (GOLD analysis project Ga0126312, IMG submission 92537) | Serpentine soil microbial communities from UC McLaughlin Reserve, CA, USA - Plot104A | ecosystem: Environmental > Terrestrial > Soil > Grasslands | place: USA: UC McLaughlin Reserve, Lake County...
AACGCATCGACCAGCTCCTCCTTCGTCTCACCGAGCCCGGTCATGAGCCCGGACTTCGTGACGACCTCGTCCCCGCCCATCTCCTTGGCGTTCCGGAGCACCCGGCACGAGCGCAGGAACCGCGACCCGCGGCGCGCGAGCGGGTAGAGGCGCGGCACCGTCTCGACGTTGTGGTTGAAGACGTCGGGCCGCTCCGCGATCACGCGCGCCAGCGGCATCTCCTCGCCGCGGAAGTCCGGCGTGAGCACCTCGACCTTGCAGCCGGGAGCCATCCGGCGGATCGAGCGGATGACGCCGACGAATGCGCCGGCGCCGAGGTCCGGCAGGTCGTCGCGGTCGACGCTCGTGATCACCGCGTGCCGCAGGCCCATCCGCTTCACCGACTGCGCCACCCGCAGCGGCTCGAGCGGGTCGTTGTGCGTCGGCTTCCCTGTCTTCACGTTGCAGAAGCCGCAGCGGCGGGTGCAGGTGTCGCCGAGCATCATGAAGGTGGCCGTGCCGCGCTCCCAGCACTCGCCGATGTTGGGACAGGCGGCCTCCTGGCAGACCGTGTGAAGCCCCTCGGCCTCGATCATGCCGCGCAGCTCGCGGTACGCCGGCCCGCCGGGCGCCGGGCGCTTGAACCAGGCCGGCTTGCGCTCGCGGAAGGGCCGCACCTCGCCCATCAGCTCGAGTACCCGGGCGCCGCCCGGGTTTGAGCGCGAGCGAGTGCTCACGCGGCTACCTGCTCGCGCTCGAGAATGCGGCGCGCGGACACCAGCCGCTGCCGCATCCCGAACGCCTCGGCGAAGCGCCACGCCATCCGCTTGCGGAAGCAGGGGAGGGAGCGGTTCCGGCCGGTCTCGTTCGACACCGACGTCATCCGCACGTGATCGATGCCGCAGGGCACGATCCATTCGAAGGGCTGAAGGTCGTTATCGACGTTCACGGCCAACCCATGCGTCGTGACTCCTCCGGACACCCGCACTCCTATCGATGCAATCTTGGACTCGCCGACCCACACCCCCGTGAACGGCGTCTCGCGCACCTCGGCGGAGATGCCCTCGTCGTCCAGCGCGGCCACGATCGCGCTCTCCATCGCGTGGACGAAGTCCGCCACCCGGTCCACCGCCATGATCGGATAGGCCACGAGCTGGCCGGGGCCGTGGTAGGTCACGCGGCCGCCGCGGTCGGTGTCGCACACCTCGATGCCCTGGGCGCGGTACCAGTCCTCGCCCATCGGCAGATCGCCGGGCTCGGTGCGCTTCCCCTTCGTGTACACGGGCGGGTGCTCGAGCACCAGCAGGAGGTCGGGGATCTCGCCTGCCTGGCGCCGGGCTCGGAGCGACTCCTGCAGCGCAACGCCCCCCCCGTAGGGCACCGTGCCAAGCTGCGCCACCCAGAGGTCAGCCACGACCCGAAGGCTACTCTCCGCCCCAGTGGATCGAGACGAGCGATTTTGGCCCGCCCGCATCCGCTGGCGCCTGCGCGGCGCGTGGATGTGGCCCACCTTCGTTGTCGTCACGCTCGTCGACGGCCTCATCCTCCACCTGCTCCCGCCGATCGGCACGGGGGTGGACATCGTCCCGGCGATCCTCATCGCCACGTTCGGCAACCTCGTGCTGGTTGGGGCGATCGCGCCCTGGCTCGCGCGCCGCACCTGGAAGCGGCGTCCCGCGGCAGAGCCCGGGGCACCTCCGCGCGCCCAGCTCGAGGTGCTCACCGACCGGATCGGCACCGGGCTGCTCGTAGCCACGATCGTGGGCGTGGTGGCGGCAGGCCTCGCGGCACAGCCGACCGTGGTGTCGGAGACCCAGGACACGGAGGCCAACGCCAAGGCGTTCCGGGCGCTGGTCCTGAACCGAGGCGACAACGAGCTGATCCGCAACCTGGAGACGGCCAACACGGTGCGCCTCGGGGAGGACTTCTTCCGCACCTGCGTCGCCCGCGATGACCGCCGGCACTACTTCTGCGCGTTCGTCGACACGAGCCGCCATCCGCCAGACGTCGACGTCGACCCCAGCGCCGAGCCGAACTCCATCTACAAGGTGCGTTAGAGCCGGCCGAGGCGCGCGAGGCCGCCAGGCCGGACCTCGAACAGCTCCAGCCGGTTCGATCCCTCCCGTAGCGCGGTCTCGGGAACCATGAACGAGTAGAACTCTGCTCGCTTCCGGGTGAAGTCGAAGCTGCGCCCCACGGCGCGGATACGCCCGTTCACCGCCAGCGCGAGGTCGCGGTGCTCGCCGACGGGCACCCCGCCGAGCGATCCGGTCACGCGCGTCGGAAACAGCCGAGCCCGGCGCGACGCGTTCGCGAACAGCTCGGCGTGGGCGACCTGGGCCGTGTCCGATCCGGACGCCCGAACGGCGAGCGAGCCGACCCGCCGGTCGAGCAGCTCCCGGTGCGGGCCGATCCGATAGGCGCGCGCCCACGGGTCGCCGTAGACAAGCGTGCTCTCGGCGCCGGTCCCGAACGGGCGTGCCCAGCGCGCCCGGAAGCGCGCGCGCCGCTGCTGGAGCTCCGCCAGCCCGACCCGCACGACTCGCGCGAAGTCGCGCGTGCGCACGGCGATCCGCGCGCGCTTCCTCACCTCCTCCGAGAACGCCGAGCGCCCGTCCTGCCGGTAGAAGACCTTCGTCCCGAGCAGGTCCGCCACCGTCGCGACCAGGTCCAGGTTGCTCACCAGGCTCTCGTCGACATCTCCCGCCGTCTGGCCCGGCGCCTTGACGAACAGCGGCACGGGCGCGATCTCCTCCACGTTGCGCTCGCTCAGCAGCCGCCGGCTCGGCACGCCCACCTGGAACGAGTAGCCGTGGTCGGCGGTGATCACGATCAGGGCCCGCTCGAGCAGCCCGGTGCGCCTCAGGCGCCTCAGCAGCTCGCCTAGGAGCCGGTCGGTATAGCCCACCTGCAGCAGATGCCGGAGGTGGTTGTGATCAGTGAGGCCGGGGTTGTCGAACCCGGGCACGTGGTTCACCGGCTGGATCGGCTCGGCACCGGCAGGGCGACTCTGGCGACCGGAGGGCAGGTAGATCCACGGCTCGTGCGGCAGCAGCGAGTGGTTGAAGTAGAAGCTCGGGGCGGGTCGCCTGCGGATCGCGCCCACCCAGCGGTGGAATCGCGCCGGGCGCCCGCCGCCCGCCAGCCGAGCGAGCACGCCCGGACGCCGCGTCCGCGCGCCCGGGCAGATGTCGGGCGGGCACACGGCCGACGAGGACTCGACCTTGAAGACCTCGTAGCCGAGCAGGTCCATCACGTGGAAGATGCTCGGCTTGTGGCTGCGGACGTCCGCCGCGGTGCCCTCTCTCGGCGCGCGCCCGTCCAGGATCGCCGGCACCGCCTTGAAGGTCGAGTCGTAGACCGTGTGGCCGTTCGGGAACCAGGTCGAGATCGAGGCGAGCTCGGCGAAGTTCGGGAAGCGCTCGGCGTCGATGCTCCCGTCGGGGCGGAGCAGGTCGTCGGCCGGGAACTCATCGAACACCACGAAGACCACCGGCGGGTGGCGCTCGGCGGACTGGGCCGGCTCCTCGTCCCCCGGCAGGCTGCAGCCCGCCAGGAGGAGCGCTGCGGCGAGCTCAGCTGCGAGCCAGCAACGCCATCGCCCCGTCACCCGGTACCTCGAGAACCTCGATCCTGTTGCGCCCCTCGCGCATCGATTCCTCAGGGACCATGACGGAATAGCTCTCCATCCTCTCGCCACGCAGGTGAAAGCTTCGCCCAACTGCCTCGATCCGGCCATTGACCGCGACCGCTATGTCGCGCTCGCGGCCGGGCCCGGAGCCGCGGATCCGGCCGGCGACCTGGCACGGGACCACACCGCTCGCACGCCAGACGTGGGCGAACGAGCCGGCCAGCGACAGCGTCGCGCGGACGCCGCCGGCCCCGCGCAGGTCGCCGACCCGCTGCCCGACCAGCCCGCGGTGCGGGCCGAACGCCGTGAACAGGCTCGTCCAGTCGCCAGAGCCGAGCTCCCGCAGGCGGCGGCGGACGACCGCGGCGCGCCGCGCGCGCCAGGTCCGCGCGGGCAGCCGCACCACCGCGCTGAAGTCGCGCTTCACGAGGCTCACGGTCCGGCGCGCGCGGACCGCCCGCGAGAACGCGGAGCGGCCGTCGGTGTGGTAGCCGAGCGGCACGTTCAGGACGTCCGCGATCGTCGGCGTCACGTCGAGCGTCCGGGCCAGCGCCCTGCTCACGCGGCGGACCGGACGCCCGGGCCGCTTCACGATCAGCGGCACCGGCCCGAGCTCGTCGACGTTCGACAGGTCGACGCTCCGCCGCGTCTGCACGCCGACCTTCCAGGCGAAGCCGTGGTCGGCCGTGACCACGATCAGCGTGTCGTCGTACATCCCCTGCTCCTTCAGCCGCGCGACCACCCGCCCGAGCAGGCGGTCCGCGAACCCGAGCTGGAGCAGCTGGCGCTGCTCGTTGTGGTGGCGGAGGTAGTCGTCGTAGAACCCCGGGATCGTCTGCATGCCGGGGAGGAGCTCGGGGCCCGCCGGCCGCGACCGCTCCCCGGACGGCAGGTACACCCACGGACCGTGGGGAAGCAGCGCGTGCTTCATCCAGAAGGTCGGCCGCCTGCTCGCGTGGATCGAGCGGATGAAGTGCTCGAAGCGCTCCGCGCGGCCGCCCTTCAGGTTCGGCAGGATCGCCGGCCGCTTCCCGTGCTCGTGCGGGCAGTAGCGCCGCGGGCACATCGCGGTGGCCTCCTCGGAGGTCACGATGCGGTAGCCGCGCCGGCCGAGCGCCGTGAAGATCGACCGCGGGTGGTCGCGCGCGGTCGGCGCGGTCTTCGGCCGCGGCGCGATGCCGTCGAGGATGAGCGGCACGGCCTTCGTCGTGGAGTCGTACGAGGTGTGGGCGTTCCGGAACCATGTCCCGTCGCGCGCCAGCGCCGCGAAGCTCGGGTAGCGCCCGGCGTCGATCTTCCCGTTAGGGCCGAGCAGGATGTCGCCGCCGAACTCGTCGAACACGATCAGGACGACATGCGGATGGCGCGGTTTCGGCGAGGCGGCATTCCCACCCTCGCCCTCCGCGTCGTTGCCCACCGCCGAGCACCCGCACAGGAGCCCTGCTGCCGCCAGCATCGCCGCCAACACCCGCACGGCCGGCACTTTAGGGACCTCCGCTCAGCCTGCTGCTAACAACTTGCAACCAAGCCGCTCGGCGAGACCCTCCCCGCCCCAGCGCATCACGACGTTGTGGTTGTACTCGAAGACCGGCTTCGCGACCGGCGCCAGCAGGTTCATCCACGCCTTCGTCGTGCGCACGTTCCAGTCATAGGTCACGGCGGTCACGCCGTCGTGCTCGTAGATGCGCCAGTGGCCCGTCCCGGTCAGCTCCCCGGTGGCCGTCCCCTCCATCTCGTGCGGCGGGTCGACCCGCTCGACCTCGAACTCGAAGCTGAGGTCATACGGGATGCGGCTGCGCCAGGAGATCCGGTAGCGCTCGCCGTCGAGCAGCCGGACGCATTCCACGCCGCGCCACCACTCGGGCCACGCGTCCACATCCTCGAGCGTGTCCCACACGGCCTGGCGCTCGCAATCGAGCAGCCAGGCCGTCAGGAACCTGTAGGTCACGCTTCGATGTTCACCATCACGTGCTTGACGATGGTGTAGTCCTCGAGCGCGTACTTCGACATGTCCTTGCCGTAGCCGGACTGCTTGAAGCCGCCGTGGGGCATCTCCGTCGCCATCGTGATGTGGTCGTTGATCCAGACCGTGCCGAAGCGGATCGCGTTCGCCACCCGGTGGGCCCGTCCGATGTCGCGCGTCCAGACCGAGGCCGCCAGGCCGTAGCGCGTGCCGTTGGCCCACTCGATCGCCTTGGCCTCGTCGTCGAACCGCTGGACGGTCATGACGGGACCGAAGATCTCGTTCTGGATCATCTCGTCGTTCTGCTCGAGGCCGGCGACAACCGTCGGCTCGAGGAACGAGCCCGGCAGATCGGGCTCCTTGCCGCCGGTCACGATCTCGGCGTGGGCCGGCTTGCCGTTCAGGAAGCCCTCCACGCGCTCGCGCTGGCGCAGCGAGTTGAGCGGCCCGAGCGTCGTCTCCGGGTTGAACGTGTCGCCGACCTTGTAGCCCTTCGCCTCGTCTGCGAGCCCGCTCACCACGTCGTCGTAGACCTTCGAGGAGGCGAGCACGCGCGTGGCCGCCGTGCAGTCCTGGCCGGCGTTGTACAGCGCGGTGCCCGCGATCGTCTCGAGCGCGGTGCTCATGTCGACGTCGTCGAAGACGATCACCGGCGCCTTGCCGCCGAGCTCGAGGTGCACCCGCTTGAGCGAGTCCGCCGCGGCCTTGGCGATCCACTTGCCGGTCTCGGGCGAGCCCGTGAGCGAGACCATGTCCACGTCCCGGTGCGTCACGAGCGACGACCCGGCCGGCTGGCCGTGGCCGGTGATCACGTTCAGCACGCCCTTCGGCAGCACCTCGGCCGCGTATTCGGCGAGCTTCACGGTCGTGATCGGTGTGGTCTCCGCCGGCTTCAGGACGATCGTGCAGCCGGCGGCGAGCGCGGGACCGATCTTCCAGGCGGCCATCATCAGCGGGTAGTTCCACGGAGCGATCTGCCCCACGACGCCGGCCGCCTCACGGCGGAGGATCGACGTGCGGCCCGCGACGTACTCCGCCGAAGCCTGGCCCTCCGGTACGCGTCCGGCGCCGGCGAAGAAGCGCAGCGTGTCGCTGACCGCCGGCATCTCGTCCTCGAGGAAGGCGTTGCGCGGCTTGCCGGCGTCCGCGGCCTCGAGGTCGGAGATCTCCTCGGCGTGCTCGTCGAGGATGTCGGCGAGCTTCAACATCGCCGCCGCGCGCTCGCCCGGCGTGGTCGTCGACCAGCCCGGGAAGGCGCCCTTCGCCGCCGCCACGGCGCGGTTCACGTCCTCCTCGCCCGAGAGCGGCATGTCGGCGATCACCTCGCCGTTAGCCGGGTTCGTCACCTCCTCCGTGGCGCCGTCGGCGGCGTCTACGAACTCGCCGTCGATGAAGTTCTGGAGCTTCGTCTTGCTGATGGTTGCCATGGGGGGCGGGTCCTCTCCTCTTGCTGTACTAGGCGGTCAAAGTGTCGCTGACTGCGCCCAGAACGTCCTCGACGGGTGTATACGACATTCCGGTTCCCTCGGCCACCGCCTCGTGGGTGACCTTGCCCTCGGCGACGTTTACGCCGGGCTTCAGGGCGGGAAGCTTCTCGATGGCGCCCGCGAGGCCGTGATCGGCGAGCGCCAGCACGTACGGGAGCGTGGCGTTGGTGAGCGCGAACGTGGAGGTCACCGGCACGGCGCCGGGCATGTTCGCGACGCAGTAGTGCGTCACCCCGTCCACCTCGTAGACGGGATCCGAGTGCGTGGTCGGGCGCGAGGTCTCGAAGCAGCCGCCCTGGTCGATCGACACGTCCACGAGCACGGCGCGCTGCTTCATCAGGCCGAGCTGCCGGCGCTTCACCACGTACGGCGCGCGCGCCCCGTGGATCAGCACCGCGCCGATCACGAGGTCGGCTCGCGGGAGCATCTCCTCGACGGCGAGCGTCGAGGAGTAGACGGTCGAGGCGCGGCCGCCGAACGTCACGTCGAGCTCGCGCAGGCGGTCGATGTTGCGGTCGAACACGAACACGTCGGCCTCCATGCCGATCGCGATGAAGGCCGCGTTCTGGCCGACGACCCCGCCGCCGATGATCATCACGGTGGCCGCCGCCACGCCCGGCACGCCGCCGAGCAGCACGCCGCGGCCGCCGAGCGGGCGCTCGAGGAAGAACGCTCCCGCCTGGGTCGCGATCTTCCCGGCCACCTCGCTCATCGGGGCAAGCAGCGGCAGCCGGCCCTGGTCGTCGACCACGGTCTCGTACGCGACGCAGGTGGCGCCCGACTCCACGAGCCCCTTCGTGAGCTCCGGCGCCGGCGCGAGATGGAGGTAGGTGAACAGCAGGTGGTGCGGCCGCAGCAGCTCGACCTCCTGCGGCTGCGGCTCCTTGACGCCGAGGATCATCTCGGCCTCCTCGAAGACCGACTGCGCGTCGGGCAGCAGGCGCGCGCCCTGCGCCGTGAACTCCTCGTCGGGGATCGTGCTCCCGACGCCCGCGCCCGACTGGATGAGCACCTCGTGATCGTGCTCGACGAGCTCCCGGACGCCCGCGGGCGTGAGCGCCACGCGGTACTCGTCGGTCTTGATCTCCGTCGGAACCCCGACCTTCATTCGGCGTCAACCCTCTCTGTCACTACGTCACCAGCTCCCTTGCTCTCAGCGCCAGCCAGAACTCGATCCGGTCGCGCGCATTCGACAGATCGCGCCCGGTGAGCTGCTCCACGCGCCTGATGCGGTAGCGGAGCGTATGCCTATGGCAGTAGAGCTCGCGCGCGGCGCGCTCCCACTGCCCGTTCTGCTCGATGAACGCCTCGAGCGAGCGGATCAGCTCGTCACCGTACTCGCCGCTCGCGTCCTCGAGCGGGCCGAGCACGCTGTCGCAGTAGAGCCGGAGCGCCTCGTCGTCCTGGAGCGACAGCAGCAGCTGGAACGCGCCCAGATCGCGGTACGAGGCCACCGGGGTCGACGAGCCGTTCGTGAGCGCCGCCGCCTCCAGCGCGCAGCGCGCCTCGTGGAAGGTCCGCCGCAGCGAGCCGACGGGCGCCGCTCGCGAGGCCGCGGCCCGGAGCGCCCCGGCGTCGTCCGCGATCGCCTCGCGTGCCCGCCCCGCCAGCGCCACCGGGTCGACGTTCTCGTGCGCATCCACGACCGCGCACAGGAGCCGCTCCCTCGTCGCGACCAGCGCGCCGACGTTCGTGTCCGCCAGGAAGCGGTCGAGCTCGGCCTCGGCCTGCGGGGCGGGCGCGCCGTCGGGGCCGCCGAAGACGAGGACCGCCGCGCTCTGGCCGATGCCGAACGGGCGGAGCCGCATAGCGAGCTCCTCCTCCGAGAGCCGCCCGGTGAGCGCCTCGGCGAGCACGTCGCCCGCGAGCCGCCGCTCGGTGTCGCGCATGGCGCGCTGGCGCATCAGCTCGAGCGCCACCACGGTCACGGCCTGCTGGAGGATCAGGCGCTCGAAGTCGCCGAGCCCGCCGGCGTCGCGGGCGGCGACGAGCCAGGCCTGCGGCGCGCCGCGCCCGCGCAGCGAGACCGGCAGCACGAGCGAGCGCCCGGCGATGTCCGGATGGTCGGGCGCGAACTCCGCGTTCTCGCCCGAGCGCGCGTTCCCGTTCGAGAGCTCCTCGCCGCGGCGCACCACCTCCGCGCGCACCTGCTCCATCGCGTCCTCGGGCAGCTGGCGCCGGAACGCCTTCGAAGAGATCGTCTCGCCGCGCCCCGAGAGCACGCAGACAGCTCCGCCGGTGGCCGCGGCGAGCGCGCGCACGACCTCGTCGAGCCCGCGCTCCTCGAGAACGAGTCGCTCCAGCCGCTTGTGGATCGCGATGCCGCGCTGAAGCACCTCGTACTGCTCGTTCACGAGCCGTGTGAAGGCCTTCTCCGTCAGCGCGATGAACGGCAGCTCGTACGGGACTTCGAACACCGGGAAGCTGAGCGCGCGCGCCTCCTCGAGCAGCGGCGGCGGCAGCGCGTCGTGGTCGAAGCCCGTGCCGAACCCGAGGCCCGCCAGGTGATGCCCCGACAGGAGCCGCACGAACTCGCGCTGGCGCTTGTCGGTGTCGAGCTGGATGCCGGTGGTCAGCAGGAGCTCGCCGCCCGACAGCCACGGCGTCGGGTCGTGCAGCTCCGAGATGTGCACCCAGCGGACGGGAGCGTCGGCGCCGTCCTCGCCCGCCGCGAGCTCGAGCCCCATCTCGGACGCGAGCCCTCGTACGGTGAGCATCGGATCAGTGGCGGACGATCCGCTCCCACGCCTCGGTCAGCACCTGGCGCAGGACACGGTCGATGATTTCGAACTCCTCGCTGTCCGCTATCAGCGGCGGCGAGAGCTGGATGACGGGGTCGCCGCGATCGTCCGCGCGGCAGATCAGCCCGTTCTTGAAGAGCTCGCCCGACATGAAGCCGCGGAGGAGCTCCTCGCCCTCCTCGTCGGTGAAGCTCTCCTTCGTCTCCTTGTCCTTGACGAGCTCGAGGGCCTGGAAGTAGCCGGCCCCGCGCACGTCGCCGACGATCGGCAGGTCGTCGCGCAGCTTCTCGAGCATGGCGCGGAACTCGCCCTCCTTGGCACGCACGTGGCCGCAGAGGTCCTCGCGCTCGAACACGTCGAGGTTCGCCATCGCGACGGCGGCGGAGACGGGGTGGCCGCCGAACGTGATGCCGTGTGTGAACGTGTTCGTCCCCTCCATGAAGGGCTCCGCCACGCGGTCGGCCGTGATCACGGCGCCCATCGGCGCGTACGACGAGGTGAGCCCCTTCGCTGTCGTGATCACGTCCGGCACGACGTCGAAGCGCTCCACCCCGAAGTAGTGACCGAGCCGGCCCCAGGAGCAGATCACCTCGTCGGCGATCAGCAGCACGTTGTGCCTGTCGCAGATCTCGCGGACGCGCTGCCAGTAGCCGTCCTGCGGCACGAAGCAGCCACCCGAGTTCTGGACCGGCTCGAGGATCACCGCGGCGACGGTCTCGGGGCCCTGGAACTCGATCGTGTGCTCGATCTGGTCCGCCGCCCAGAGTGGGTCGCGATCCTCGGGCCAGCGGTACTCGTTCGTGTTGGCCACGTGGTAGGCGCCTGGGACGAGCGGCTCGAAGGCGGTCCGCAGCGGGGTGATGCCGGTGATCGAGAGCGCGCCGAAGGTCGTGCCGTGGTAGGCCGTCTCGCGCGAGATGATCTTCGTCTTCAGCGGGTTGCCGGTGAGCTTGTGGTACTGGCGCGCCAACTTCCACGCGGACTCGACCGCCTCCGAGCCGCCCGAGGTGAAGAAGACGCGGTTGAGGTCGCCCGGGGCCAGGTTGGCGACGCGCTCGGCGAGCTGGATCGCCATCGGATGCGCGTAGCTCCAGTTCGTGTAGAAGGCGAGCTTCTTCGCCTGCTCCGCGGCGGCCTCGCCCATCTCCGGACGGCCGTGGCCCGCGTTCACGCAGAACAGGGCGGAGAGGCCGTCGAGGTAGCGCGTGTCGTGCTCGTCGTAGACGTAGGAGCCCTCGCCCCGCACGATGATCGGGATCTCGTGCTGCTGGTCGTACGCCCCCATGCGCGTGAAGTGCATCCAGAGATGCCGGCGAGCCTTCTCCTGCAGGTCGCCCGGCGATCCCGCGTGGGGCTCGTAGACCGTTTGGGGGGTGGTTGCCACTACCGCTCTCCTCGATTCGTGTCCGGAAGGCGCGAACTAGACGGGGTGGACAACGGTATCCGCGGCGATGGAGCAACACAAGGGCGCGCGCGGCGAAACCAGAGGAGCGCTCATGCTCCATTCCGTCCAACTGGCGGGCCGGGTTTTCGGCATTCCGCCCCTTGCGGTCGCTACGGTTCGGCCATACCTTGCCGTCGAGCATGAGCCATGAGGTCCAAACGGGCGCTCAGGACCCGAGCGTGCGGCTCGAGCGTGTAACGAAGCGCTTCGGCGACTTCACCGCCGTGCGCGAGATGGAGCTCGACATCCCCCGGGGCCAGTTCTTCACGATGCTGGGCCCGTCCGGCTGCGGCAAGACCACCACGCTGCGCATGGTCGCGGGCTTCGAGGAGCCGAGCGAGGGCCGCGTCCTGCTCGACGGCGACGACGTAACCGACCTGCCCGCGTTCAAGCGGCCGACCAACACCGTCTTCCAGAGCTACGCGCTGTTCCCGCACCGGAGCGTCGAGCAGAACGTGGCCTTCGGACTCGAGCGCCAGAAGGTGGACAGGCAGGAGATCCGCAGGCGCGTGGGCGAGGAGCTCGAGCGCGTGGGGCTCTCAGTGGAGGCGAAGCGGCGCCCGGCTCAGCTCTCGGGCGGCCAGCAGCAGCGCGTCGCGCTCGCGCGCGCGCTCGTTAACCGGCCGGCCGTGCTCCTGCTCGACGAGCCGCTCGGCGCGCTCGACCTGAAGCTCCGCAAGCAGCTCCAGGTGGAGCTGAAGCGCATCCAGCGGGATGTCGGCATCACGTTCGTCTACGTGACGCACGACCAGGAGGAGGCGCTCACGATGTCCGACCGGATCGCCGTGATGAACCAGGGCGTGGTCGAGCAGGTGGCCGACCCGGAGACCGTGTACGAGCGCCCCGCGACGACCTTCGTCGCCGGGTTCATCGGCGTCTCCAACCTGATGCCCGGCGAGGTGATCTCGGCCAACGGCGCGGGCGCGCAGCTGCGCCTCGACGCCGGGCCGACGGTCCGCACGCCCCAATCCGGGGGCGCGAGCGCCGGAGAGCGAGCGCACGCCGTGGTGCGCCCGGAGAAGCTCGTCCTGACGCCGGCGGGCGAGGCCGCGCCGGACGGCCCGAGCGTCGAGGGACAGGTCGAGAGCTCGCTGTACCTTGGCACCGCCACTCAGATGGTCGTGAAGTTGGGGGACGGCACGCGCATGACCGTCCTGGTGCCGAACGCGGACGCCGAGGCACGCCGGGATCTGCCCGCGGCCGGCGACGGGGCGAGCTTGAGCTGGTCAGACGAGAACATCCACATCGTCAGGGAAGGAAAGAGCGACAGTGACGCCGAGTAACGAAGACCTGGAGCGCGAGTTCGAGCGCCTGCTGCGCAACCCGCTGACGCGCCGCCGGATTCTCCAGCGGGGCGCCGCCGGTGTGATGAGTGCCTCCGCGCTCGCGTACCTCGCGGCCTGCGGCACCGACGAGCCGTCCGGCGGCGACGAGAACGCCGCCGAGGAGCCGACGATCAAGAAGGGCAAGATCGCCGACGCGCTCTACTTCGCCAACTGGCCGCTGTACATCGACGAGAAGCGCACCGCGCTGAAGAAGTTCCAGGACAAGTACGGAACCAAGGTCAAGTACGTCGAGGAGGTCAACGACAACGACCAGTTCTTCGGCAAGGTCCGCCAGCAGTACGACCAGGGGAACTCGGGCGGGCGCGACATCCATGTGGTGACCGACTGGATGGCTGATCGCATGATCCGGCTCGGCTACGTGCAGAAGTTCGACAAGTCCACGATGCCGAACGCGGACGCGAACATCATCGAGAGGCTGAAGTCGCCGCCGTTCGACCCCAAGCGCGAGTTCTCGATGCCGTGGCAGTCGGGACTCACCGGGATCATCTACCGCAAGGACAAGGTCAAGCGCACGCCAAAGTCCATCGACGACCTGTTCAACCCTGCGTACAAGGGCAAGGTCACGTTCCTCACGGAGATGCGCGACTCGGTCGGCGTCGTGACCGCGTGGCAGGGCGCCGATCCGGAGAAGGCGAGCCTCGACGACTACCTGAAGGCCGTCGACAAGCTCCAGGAAGAGGTCGACTCCGGGCAGATCCGCGGCTTCACCGGCAACGAGTACCTCAAGGACATCCCCAAGGGGGACTCGTGGATCATCCTCGGCTGGTCCGGAGACGCCGTGCAGCTCAAGGCGGACAACCCGAACATCGACTTCATGCTGCCGGAGACCGGCGGCATGCTGTGGACCGACAACATGCAGATCCCGGTCGGCGCGCCGCACGCGTACACCGCGGAGAAGTTCATCGACTTCATCTACCAGCCCGAGATCGAGGCGCCGATCGAGGCGTACGTGAACTACATCTGCCCGGTGAACGGGGTCAAGGAGGTGATAGCGAAGACCGACAAGGAGCTGGCCAACAACCCCCTGATCTTCCCGGACGCCGACTTCCTCGCGGACACGCACATCTTCCGGGGCCTGAAGCCGGACGAAGAGACCAAACTGAACGACGCCTTCCAGAAGCTGATCGGCGCGTAGGGGCCGGAGCCGGGGACGCACATGCCGGTCCGGCTCCGAAAGGCAGCCCTCCCGTACCTATTGCTCCTCCCGGGGCTCGGATGGCTGCTGCTGTTCTTCGCCATCCCGCTGGTCTACATGGCGCTCGAGTCGCTCAAGTCGGGGAGCCCCTTCGTCGGCGGCTTCCAGCTCACCTGGGAGTTCTCGAACTACACCGACGCGCTCAAGGACTACGACGAGCAGTTCATACGCTCGTTCGAGTACGCCGGACTCGCCACGCTGATTGCCCTGCTGATCGGCTATCCGCTCGCGTACGTGATCGCCTTCCGGAGCGGGCGCTGGAAGAACGCGTTGCTCCTGCTCGTGATCGTGCCGTTCTTCGTCACGTACCTGATCCGAACGCTGTCGTGGGAGACGATCCTGTCCGATTCGGGCGTCGTCGTGAGTACGCTCCAATCGATCGGGATCGTCTCGGAAGGCGGGCGCTTGCTCGACACCACGGTCTCCGTGGTCGCCGGCATCACCTACAACTTCCTGCCCTTCATGATCCTGCCGCTCTACGCGAGCCTCGAGCGCATCGACCCGCGGCTCCTGGAGGCGGGGTATGACCTGTACGGGCGGCGGCGGGACGTTTTCCTGCGCGTGACGCTGCCGATGTCGATGCCGGGGGTCGTGGCGGGCGTGCTGCTCACGTTCATCCCCGCCGCGGGCGATTTCATCAACGCCCAGCTCCTCGGCACCCCGAAGCAGTTCATGATCGGGAACGTCATCCAGT
>Ga0126312_10001711_pt1 | contig 14475 bp, 11 predicted proteins | sample Plot104A_FD_92537 | JGI IMG/M metagenome (GOLD analysis project Ga0126312, IMG submission 92537) | Serpentine soil microbial communities from UC McLaughlin Reserve, CA, USA - Plot104A | ecosystem: Environmental > Terrestrial > Soil > Grasslands | place: USA: UC McLaughlin Reserve, Lake County...
ATCGTCGCGGTCAACCAGTGTTCGGGCAACAGCCGCGGATTTCTCAATCCACGCGTTGCCGGCGGCCAGTTGGCCAACGGCGCGATGGGCAATGCGCGCTGGCGCGGCGTGCCGCTGAAAACTGTGCTCGACATGGCCGGCGTGCAGCAGGGCGCGAAGCAAGTGACTTTTAACGGCATGGACGGGCCGGTGGCCGACAAGACGCCGGATTTTATCAAGGCGCTCGACGTCGATCACGCCCGCGACGGCGAGGTGATGCTGGCCTATGGCATGAACGGCGAGGACCTGCCGGTGCTCAACGGCTTTCCGCTGCGCCTGATGGTGCCCGGCTATTACGGCACCTACTGGGTCAAGCACCTCAACGAGATCGACGTGATCGACAGCGTGTTCGATGGTTTCTGGATGAAATCCGCCTACCGGATTCCGGACACGCCCAACAACAGCATCGAGCCCGGCACCGCGCCAAAGGCGACGATCCCGATCGGCCGCTTCACGGTGCGGTCGTTCATCACCAATGTAACCGACGGCGCGAAGGTCAAGCCGGGCAGCACCACGCTGAAGGGCATCGCGTTCGACGGCGGCAAGGGCATCAAGGAGGTTGCGGTCTCCATCGATGGCGGCAAGACCTGGACGCCGGCCAAGCTCGGCAAGGATCTCGGAAAATATTCGTTCCGCGAATGGAAGCTGCCGGTGAAGCTCGCGGCGGGCAGCTACGAACTCAAGGTGCGCGCCACCAACAATGCCGGTGACGTGCAGCCGATGAGCCCGCTGTGGAATCCGGCCGGCTACTTGCGCAACGTCGTCGAAACCGTTCGCGTCACCGCGGCGTGAGGAGAAGGATCATGAAGCATCAACTCCTCGCGATTGTTCTCGGCGCCTTCGCGCTTGCCACGGCGCACGCCGCGCCGGTTTCCTACAAGCTTCCGGACGAGATCGCCGCGTTCAAGCCCGGCCCCAACCTCGAAGTGGTGCAGAACAATTGCACCGCCTGCCACTCCGCCGACTACATCAACACCCAGCCACGTGGCGAAAAATTCAAGAAGGACTTTTGGCAGGCCGAAGTGACCAAGATGATCAAGGTTTATGGCGCCCCGATCGACGACGCCGATGCCGGCAAGATCGTCGATTATCTCACCGCGACCTATTGAGATCGGATCAGGACCAAGCTTGCGCGGGGGCGCGCGCAAGCGGTTCTGTCGGTTACCGGACACCCGGCAGCCTGGGGAATATCTTGCTTCAAATTGCGGCAAATCCGGCAAAAAGCCCGAAATGTGCCGCGATTGTGGCCATTTTCGCCGAAAATCGCGATTCCATTTTGGCTATCAAGTCGGCTCTATCCCGCGTATCCTCCCGCCCGCGAGGGTGCCGGTGCGTGCGGGGACCGGCGGTTCGTTTTGTTTTTTTGATTCCGCGGAGACGACGTGAATGGCTAAAGGTACGGTGAAGTGGTTCAACCCGACCAAGGGGTATGGATTCATCCAGCCCAGCGCGGGCGGTAAGGACGTTTTTGTTCACATTTCGGCGGTCGAGAAGGCAGGACTTTCGACACTCAACGAAGGGCAGACAGTGGAATACGAAGAGGTCGCCAATCGCGGCAAGACCTCGGCCGAGAACCTCAAGGTTTAGCGCTTCAGGCGCATCGGCACCGCACTCTCGGACACCGTCCGGGAGTGAGGCTTTCCAGAAATCTTCAAGGCAATTGCGGGCGTCCGGTCAGGCGAAGTGTTTTGCTTGTCCGGCTGCCTGGGCCCCTTTTGTTTCAGCACGATCTCTGCGCAAGCGCGTCGCGTTTGTCGCAAGTAGCGCGGACCGTGGTCAGTCTTCCGTGACCCATTTCGCAACGGTCATGACTTCGGGCGGCTGCAGATAGCCGCGCGTCCACAAGTCCACCACCCATTCGATCTTGGTGGCGCGCTCGACCAGCACCGCGGTGTTGTGCGGGGTCTGCAGCACCAGGGCATTGCCGCGATAATGCGGGTCCCCGATGCTGTGGTACTTCAACAGTCCCCATTGCTGCAGCACCAGCAGCAGGCTGGTGGTGTTGCGGGTGGTGTCCCAGCAATCGTAATTATGCTTGTCGTCGAAGTAGCGGAAATCCGCCTTTGCCACCCGCTTGTTGGTACCCAGGATCGGCCCCATGCGGCGATCGAACCAGACCACCGCTTTCTGCACGGCGGCGCGCTCGGCGGCTGCCGACGCATGGCCCGCATTGAGGAGCTGCGTCAACGCGGCGCGATCGCCGGCGCTGAACTGAAGGGTCTCGCGGCGCCGGCAGACAAAGCCGTAACACACCGTCATCGACGTGGCGGAGGGCGGATAGATCGACACCGTGCTGTAGAGCGCCGCCACCGCCGGGCTCATCGCGACGCCCTGCGCCGAAGCGGTGCCTGAGATTGCGGTCGCAAGGCAAGCCAGCAGCGGCGCGAGCCTTGCCCGCTCGGAGCGCACTTGCTTCGGCCGATGGCTTCTCATGATTCCGACTGCCCCTTGCGAGCCAGCACAGAATTAGCGCAACCGTTTCACGCTGCCAATATTCAAGCGTTGCTCGTTGATCACAGCGCGCGGCTTTTTTCTTTGGCGCGTTTTCTTCGCCGAGGCCGGTTCCCGCCCGCCATAGAGGAGATCAGATGCCTGCCGGAAGGCGCTTCATCTATCGGACTACCGAAAAGTGAGGAATAAATAGCGCCATACTTGAGGAATCGCCATGCCGGCCGACCCATCGTCCCCGCCACCCTTCAGCGCGCCCTACGCGCCTGACGATGCCGCGATCGCCGCGCAGCTGCTCGGCACGGCAACACTGGCGGCGGCGCAGGAGGCGCGGATCGACCGCACCGCGACGCGGCTGGTCGAAGCCATCCGGACCAACGACGACCCGCTAGGCGGCGTCGAGGACATGCTGCGGGAATTCGCGCTCTCGACCAAGGAGGGGCTGGCGCTGATGGTGCTCGCCGAAGCGTTGCTGCGCGTGCCGGATGCCCGCACCGCCGACGAATTCATCGAGGACAGACTGGGCCAAGGCGATTTTGTGCATCACGAGACCAAGTCCAGCGCCTTCCTGGTCAACGCCTCGGCATGGGCGCTCGGTATGTCCGCGCGCGTCATCCGGCCAGGCGAAACCCCGCAAGGCACCATCGGCCGGCTTACCAAACGGCTCGGCGCCCCCGCCGTGCGCGCCGCCACGCGGCAGGCGATGCGGCTGATGGGAAGCCATTTCGTGCTCGGCGAAACCATCGAAGCGGCGCTGGCGCGGGCGGGGCCGCAGTCGGCGCATTCGCCGCGCTATTCCTTCGACATGCTCGGTGAAGGCGCGCGCACCGCTGACGATGCGATGCGCTATTTCAGGGCCTACGCCAGCGCGATCGAGGCGATCGGCCGCGCCGCCGATGACCGGCCCCTGCCCGACCGGCCCGGCATCTCGGTCAAACTGTCCGCGCTGCATCCGCGCTTCGAGGCGGTGAGCCACCGCCGCGTGATGACCGAACTGGTGCCGCGCCTGATCGACCTTGCCAGGCGCGCAAAGGCCTTTGACCTCAATTTCACCGTCGATGCCGAGGAGGCCGACCGGCTGGAGCTGTCGCTCGACGTGATCGCGGCGGCATTCGGCGACGCCTCGCTTTCGGGCTGGCACGGTTTTGGGCTGGCGATCCAGGCCTATCAGAAACGCGCCGGCGACGTGATCGATTATGTCGATTCCCTCGCGCGCGCGGCGAACCGGCGCATGATGCTGCGCCTCGTCAAGGGCGCCTATTGGGACACCGAAATCAAGCGCGCGCAGGAACGCGGGCTCGACGGCTATCCGGTGTTTACCCGCAAGGCGATGACGGATCTGAATTTTGTCGCCTGCGCGCAAAAGCTGCTGGGCTTGCGGCCGCGCATCTTTCCGCAGTTCGCCACCCACAACGCACTGACGGTCGCGACCATTCTGGACCTGGCCGGCGAAAACAGTGGCTTCGAGTTTCAGCGCCTGCATGGCATGGGCGAGGCGCTCTATGCGCAATTGGGCAAGGACCGCCCCGAGCTCGCCTATCGCACCTATGCGCCGGTCGGCAGCCACCGCGACCTGCTGGCCTATCTGGTACGGCGGTTGCTGGAGAACGGCGCCAATTCGTCCTTTGTGGCACTGGCCGCGGACGACAGCGTGCCGGTCGCGACCTTGCTGCGCCGTCCGGCGGAAATCATCGGCGCGCCCGATGGCGCACGGCATCCGAATATTCCGCTGCCGCGCGATCTCTATCGACCGCAGCGGAAAAACTCGCGCGGCATCGAATTCGGCGAACGCGCGGCGTTGAACGAGTTGCTCGCCGATATTGCAGCGGCGGCGGTGCCCTCGGCGAGCGGCGCCGATGCGACGCCGGCCGACGCGAATGCTGCCATTGCCGCGGCGCGCGAGGGATTCAGGCACTGGAGCCACACACTGGCCGAGGGGCGCGCGACGATGCTGGAAAAAGCCGCGGACCTGCTGGAGCAGCGCCCCGCGCCTTTCATTGCGCTGTTGCAGCGCGAGGGCGGCAAGACCCTCGACGATGCGCAGTCGGAGGTGCGCGAGGCCATCGATTTTTGCCGCTACTACGCCGCACAAGGAAACACGCTGTTCGGCGACGGCGAAGCTTTGCCGGGGCCGACCGGCGAGAGCAATGTGCTGCAGCTGCGCGGGCGCGGCGTGTTTGTCGCGATCTCGCCATGGAATTTTCCGCTGGCGATTTTTCTGGGCCAGGTGACGGCGGCTCTAATGGCCGGCAACAGCGTGGTGGCAAAGCCCGCCGAGCAGACGCCGTTGGTCGCAGCAGAAGCGATAAAACTGCTGCATGAGGCCGGCGTGCCGGCATCCGCGCTCCATCTGGTGCAAGGCGACGGCCGCATCGGGGCTACGCTGACTGCGCATCCCGATGTGGCCGGCGTGGTCTTCACCGGTTCCACCGAAGTGGCGCGCGCGATCAACCGGGCGCTGGCCGCCAAGGACGGGCCGATCGTGCCGCTGATCGCGGAAACCGGCGGCATCAATGCCATGATCGTCGACGCTACCGCCTTGCCGGAACAGGTCGCCGACGACGTCGTGACCTCGGCGTTCCGCTCCGCCGGCCAGCGCTGCTCGGCGCTGCGGCTGTTGTTTTTGCAGGACGACGTCGCCGACCGGATGGTCGAGATGATCGCGGGCGCCGCGCGCGAATTGCGCATCGGCGATCCCTCCGATCCCGCGACGCAGATCGGCCCGGTGATCGACGCCGAGGCCAAGCAACGCCTCGACGAACATATCGCGCGCATGAAGCAGGAAGCCTCCGTGCACTTTGCGGGCACCGCTCCCGAAGGCAATTTTGTCGCGCCGCATATTTTTGAATTGTCCGATGCCGGAAAGCTGACCGAAGAAGTGTTCGGGCCCGTGCTGCATGTGGTGCGCTACCGCGCCGATGCACTCGGCGGCGTGTTGCAAGCGATCGAGCGCTCCGGCTACGGCCTAACGCTCGGCATCCACTCGCGCATCGACGATACGGTTGAGGACGTGGTCGATCGCCTCCAGGTCGGCAACATCTACGTCAACCGCAGCATGATCGGCGCCGTCGTCGGCGTGCAGCCGTTCGGCGGCCACGGTCTTTCAGGAACTGGCCCCAAGGCCGGCGGTCCGCATTATCTCGCGCGCTTTGCTACCGAGCAGACGGTGACGATAAACACCGCCGCCGCCGGCGGCAACGCCGCGCTGATGGCAGCGGAGGAGTAGTCGTCATCCTGAGGTGCGAGCTCTTGCGAGCCTCGAAGGATGAGCGGCCGCGGCCCATCCTTCGAGACGCGGCCAAGAGGCCGCTCCTCAGGGTGAGGCGTTACCCGCGGCTCGGTGAGTTTTCACCCGTTGCATCACCCACCCAAGACGGGTCAAATGGCGTTTGATCCACAGGGCAGCTAGCGGTAATCCGGCCCTCGACAAGACCGACTACAAGGCGACCAGCGCCGCGGGAGCGAAGCCGACATGGAAGAAAAAGGCATATTTGAAGGCCTCAAGGTATTGGACTGCGCGAGCTTCATCGCGGCGCCCGCGGCCGCCACCGTGCTGTCGGATTTCGGCGCCGACGTCATCAAGATCGAGCCGCCGGGCTCGGGCGATCCCTACCGCAACCTGCCGCATCTGCCGGGCTATCCGCACAGCGAACATAATTTCGCGTGGATGCTGGAATCCCGCAACAAGAAGAGCCTCGCGCTCGACCTCTCAAAACCCGAGGGACAGGCGGTGCTGCACAAGCTGGCCGCCGAGGCCGACGTCTTCATCACCAACTATCCGCCGGCGGTGCGTGTCCGGCTCGGCATCACCCACGATCATCTCGCCCCGCACAATGAACGGCTGATCTATGCATCGTTCACCGGCTACGGCGAAAAGGGCGAGGAAGCCAACAAGCCCGGTTTCGACAGCAACGCTTATTGGGCGCGCTCGGGGCTGATGGACCTTGTGCGCGCCGACGAGCACACTACGCCGGCGCGCTCGATCGCCGGCATGGGCGACCACCCCTGCGCGATGGCGTTTTACGGCGCGATCGTCACCGCGCTCTACAAGCGCGAGCGCACCGGCAAGGGCTCGCATGTCTCTTCCAACCTGATGGCCAATGGCGTCTGGGCGGCCTCCGTGCTGGCGCAAGCAAAGCTGGTCGGCGCAAAATTCGAGCGGCGGCGGCCGCGCGAGCAGGCGCTGAACGCCGTGACCAATCATTATCAGTGCAAGGACGGACGCTGGATCATCATCTCGCTGCTCAACGAGGACAAGCAATGGCCGGCGCTGGCGAAATGCATCGGCCGCGACGATCTGATCGCCGATGCAAGGTTTGCCACCAGAAAAGACCGCCATGCGCGCTCGGTCGAGTTGATCAGGATTTTTGACGAGGTTTTTGCCACCAGGGATCTCGCCGAATGGCGCAAGATTCTCGACGGCAACGGGCTGGTGTTCGGCGTCGTCGGCATTCTCGACGACATCCCGCACGACAAGCAGATGATCGAGAACGAGGTGCTGGTGCCGTTCGAAAACGATACCATGCTGACCATCAGCAGCCCGATCTGGGTCGACGGCAGCAGGAAGGTGACGCCGCGCAAGCCGCCCGGCATCGGCGAGCACTCTGACGAGATTTTGCGCAATGCCGGCTATGACGAGGCATCGATCCGGAGATTACGCGCCTCGGGCGCGGTGGCCTGACGCACGATGCCGAGCTATCGCCTGCATTATTTCCCGGAATCGGGAAACAGCTACAAGCTTGCACTGATGCTCACGCTGTGTGGCGAGAGCTTCGAGCCGGTGTGGACGGATTTCGGCGGCGGCGTCACGCGCACGGCGGAGTGGCGGCGCACCGTCAACGAGATGGGCGAAATCCCGGTGCTGGAGGTCGACGGCGAACGCCTGACCCAGACCGCGCCGATCCTGCTAAGACTCGCCGAGCAATATGGTCGGTACGGCGGCGCGACGCCGGAACAGAAGTTCGAGCTGTTGCGCTGGCTGTTCTGGGACAACCACAAGCTCACCGGCTACATGGCGACCTACCGCTACTATCGGACCTTCACGCCTTCACCCGATCAGCATGTGCTAAAGCATTTCCGCCGGCGGCTCGATGATTTTCTCGGAATTTTGGAGCAGCACATGGCAAAGAATTCGTTCGCGATCGGCGCGCGCCCGAGCGTGGCCGATATTTCGATGATGGCCTATCTGCACTATCCGGCCGACGAGACCGGCTATGATTTGGCCGCGAGCCATCCCGCGATCCACGGCTGGCTCGGCCGCATGGCGGGCCTGCCCGGCTGGAAGTCAGCCTATGATCTGCTGCCCGGCAAGCGCCTGACGCATTACGCGTGAGACTCCGCCCGCGTTCCCGGATGTTGCGCAGCACGAGGTGATGCGCTGCAGATCAGGGGTCCATTTGCCCGTAGCCCCGCTTAGTTGCCGGCTGGCGTTGCCGACTGCAGCCTGGCATCAAACGATGATGCCAGGTCGGTTTTGCCGCCGCTCATTCCGGCCAGCCGGCTCAGCGAAAACGCCGCGATGGCCGCGCACAGAGCGGCGGTCGCGGCGGCCAAGAACACCGAGCCCGTGCTCCATTTCGCGGTCAGGAGCGCGCCGCCGATCAATGGTCCGACGATCGAGCCAACCCGGCCGATGCCGAGCGCCCAGCCGACGCCGGTGGCGCGCACCGCGGTCGGATAGAAGGTCGCGGCCAGCGCATTGGCGGCGATCTGGCCGCCGACGATGCAGAACCCGGCGGCAAAGATCGCCATGGTGACGAACACCACGGAATGGCTGAGCTGGCCGATGGCACCGACCGCGAACACGGCGGCGAAGTACACCAGTGCCAGCGCGCGGAACGAAAAACGGTCGATGACGCTGCCCAGCGCAAAGGTGCCGACCACGCCGCCGACCTGAAGCATCGATCCGATCGCCGCGGAAGCCGACACCGTGGCGCCGAGATCGTTCAGCACGGTGGGCAGCCAGTTCGACAGAAAATAAAGGTCGAGCAGGCTCATGAAGAACACCACCCACAACAACAGCGTGACGACGGTACGCTTCTCCTTGAAAAGATGCAGCACCGGAATTCCCGCGAGCCCCGGCTCGTGCACGGTATATTGCGTGCCGGAAGCGAATGCCGCGTTCGGTGCGATGTAGCGAAGCAACTCGCCGACGCGCTGATGGGCGTGCCCGGTGAGCGCCAGGAAGCGGACGGACTCCGGCAGCCGCAGCGCCAGCACCGGCACCAATGCCAGCGGCGCGAGGCCGCCGACGACGAACACCGAGCGCCAGCCGAATTGCGGGATCATCGCCGCCGCCAGCAGGCCGCCGAGCGCGGCGCCGACCGAAAAACCGCAGAACATGATCATCACCATGGTGGCGCGGCGGCGGTGCGGCGAGAATTCGGACGTCATCGCGACTGCGTTCGGCATCGCGCCGCCAAGTCCGAGCCCGGTGAGGAAGCGAATCGCGAGCAGCGTATTGACATCGTGGATGAAGGCGGTGGCGAACGTGCCGAGGCCGAAAGCCAGCGTCGAGAAGATGATGATCTTCTTGCGCCCCACCCGATCCGCCAGCGGCCCGAAGATCAATGCGCCGATCATCAGCCCGAACAGGCCGGCCGAGAACACTGGGCCGAGCGCGCCCTTGGTGAGGCCCCATTCCCTTGCCAGCGCCGGCGCGACATAGCCGATCGCCTGGGTGTCAAAGCCGTCGAGAAACAGCACGGCCGCGCAGGTCAAAAGCAGCTTGATCTGAAAACCGCCGACCGGTTGCTGATCAATGAACGCAGCGACATCGACCGGCGCGGCGCCGCTCTGGGCTTGAGAGACCGCCATGTTCGTCCTCCCCCCTGAAAACAGCGGGCACGCGGCTCTAGCGGCCGTCTCGCCTGCTAGCCAGCTTAACGCAACGCTTCCCGCGAGTACCCGGCAATTCGCTTGTAGCCCTCGGATAGCGCGACGAGCTCGTCGCGGCTGATGATGTCCTCGATAACGGCGAACGGTTTGTCGTTGGTGCGCTCGAACACCTCGCGCAAAATCGCGTCGGGCGGATTGCGGCGGTTGGTGAGAACGATGCGCGTGGTCGCTTCCAGACGCTGCCGTTCGTAGGCCGCGAGCGCCGCGACCGGATCGGCATGTTCGAGCAACGCCGTGGTCATTACCCGTGCATCGAGGATCGCCTGGCCTGCGCCGTTGGAGCCGCGCGGCACCATCGGATGAGCGGCATCTCCGAGCAGCGTCACCCGGCCAAAACTCCAGCGCGGCAAGGGATCCTGATCGACCATCGGAAATTCCAGCACGTGATCGGCGGCACGGATGAAGGCGGGCACGTCGAGCCAGTCAAAATGCCAGTCGGCGAAGGCGCCGATGAAATCATCCAGCGAGCCGGCGCGGTTCCAGTCGCGCTTGCGATAATTCGGCGTCTCGATCTCGGCGACCCAGTTGACGAGCTGCAAGCCGTCGGCGCCGGCGCGGCGGATCGGATAGATCACCATCTTGCCGTGCGACAGCCATCCGGCCCGCACCATGCTGGCGCCGGACAGTATCGGTCGCCAGCGCGTTACCCCGCGCCACATGTTGACGCCGGAATAGCGCGGCTCGCCTTCATCGGGAAAGAACTGCTTGCGAACGGCGGAATTGATGCCGTCGCAGGCGATTGCGACGCGGCCCCGCGCCGTGGTTCGCATGGCGCCGCCCGGCTCGTCGGAAAACGTCACGGTGACGCCGCCCTCGTCCTGCTCGACGCCGGCGCAGTGCCGGCTGGTGACGATCCGATCGGCGCCGGCACGCATGCGAAATGTGTTCAGCAAGATCATCTGCAAGTCACCGCGATGGATCGAGAACTGCGGATGATCGTAGCCCGCCGCGCGCCCAAGCGGCTCCTGATAGATCAACTGGCCGAAACGATTGAAGAAGGTGGCGTCCGTGGTCGCGATTGCCACGTTGGCGAGCGCTTGTTCAAGCCCGAGCGCGGCAAGCTCTTTTGTAGCATGCGGCAGCAGATTGATGCCGACGCCAACCGCCTTGATCTCGGCAGCGGATTCGAAAATGCGGCAGGAAATTTTGGCCTGGTGCAGCGCGAGCCCTAGCGTCAATCCGCCAATGCCGGCGCCGACGATAATGACCTCGTCCATATTCCGTTCCGGCGCCCTGTTATCGAAGAATTGGCGGATAAAACACGATTGGTGAGCCTACTGTCAATCAAGGGAAGACTGGCAGATTTCTTGCAATGCACGCAGCCGGTGCCGTGGTCGAAACGTTGCTGCGGCGAGACAAAGTGGCTTATAAGTCGGGAACATGAAGAACAGCCGTGGGTCGCTTTTTTCAGGGGGAAATCATGACAGCATTGACAATGTCTCGCCTTGCCATCGGCGCGGGCTCCGCTTTGATCTTCGGCGCAACGGCGCTCGCGCAAACCTCGCCTTCTCCGGCGCCGGCCGCCGCTCCCCCTGCCCCGCAATTACCACCGACCGCGACGATCACGACGCCCGGTTATCCCGGAGTAGGACCCGCCGATCCCAAGCTTCGCGTCGTGAATTTGCAAAATGGCAAGAAATTACATCTGCTGCCGGCGACGCTCGACACCACGCAGTGGGGCTGGTTCGACAATGCCCAGCCGCCGGTGCTTCGGGTGAATTCCGGCGACACCATCGCGCTTGAGACGATGATGCACAGCCACAATCAGATCGTGCCGGGCACGACGATCGAGCAGATCAAGAAGACCCGGACGGACTTTCCGGGCCGCGGACCGCACACCCTGACCGGTCCGATCTACATCGAGGAAGCCCAACCCGGCGACGTGCTCAAGGTGACGCTCAACAAGATCGTGCCGCGCGCCTACGCCACGAATTTCAACGTGCCCGGCCTGTTCGGTCAGTTCCCTACGCTCTATGCCGATGGCCAGGTCAAGTATCTCTATCTCGACCTCGACAAGATGACGACCGAGTTCCTTCCGGGCGTCGTCATTCCGCTCAAGCCGTTCCCGGGTACGCTCGCAGTAGCGCGCAAGGAGCCGGGACGCTACAGCAGCGTGCCGCCGGGCGAATTCGCCGGCAACATGGATATCCGCGATTTCGTCGCCGGCTCCTCGCTCTACGTTCCCGTCCATGTGCCCGGCGCCTTGCTGTGGACGGGCGACTCCCACGCCGGCCAGGGCAACGGCGAAGTGAACCTCACCGCGATCGAGACGGCCTACAAGGAGTTCAACATCACGGTGGAGGTCATCAAGGGCAAGCCGCTCGACTTCCCGCGCATCGAGACCAAAAAATCCTGGATCAGCATGGGCTTCGACCAGGATCTGAACAAGGCCTGGGCGCAGGCCAAAACGCAGACGGTCAAGCTGCTCGCCGAACTGCGCGGTGTTTCCGCCGAGCAGGCCGAAAAGCTGATGCCGACGGTCTCGGATTGCCGCGTCTCGCAAGTGGTCAACGTCAAGAAAGGCATCCACTGCCTCAATCCGAAAAATGCGCGCGACAAGGAGGACCTTGAGCGGCCGACCAAGGAGACCCCAAAATACCTGGTGTCGTACGCCAAGGACGCCGACTTGAACAAGGCGATGAACGACGCTTCGATGGGCATGATCAAAATGCTCGAGACCGACAAGAAGATTGCCCGTCTCGACGCCTACGGTTTGGCCAGCGTGGCGATGGATTGCCGGGTCGGCGCAATCTCCGATGCGGAGAAAAACGTCCACTGCCTGATGCCCAAAAGCATCTGGGCCAAGCAGTAGCGTGAATGGGTGGGGTCACCGCCGGCGGGGCCCTTTACCGGCTCGTAGCGATGTGGCGAGGCCGGTTACAGCTTTGCCTGTGCTTCGGAGCTGTCTGGGTGCTCGTGCAATCGTCTCCGCTGCGTGCGCAAGACCGCCTTCAAATCATCACCACGACCACCGATCTGCGCAGCCTGGCCGAGGCGGTCGGTGGCGACCTGATCGAAGCGGTTAGCCTGGTGCCGGCCAATTTCGACGCCGAGGAGTATCAGCCAAAACCGCGCGATGTGCTCCGGTTGAAGAATGCGCGCCTCGTTGTCCGTGTCGGGCTCGATTACGACCTCTGGTTCGATCGCTTGCTCCAGGCTGCCACCACGCACGAGATCCAGCGCGGCGGCTCCGGCTATGTCGATGCCTCATTTGGAATAGCGGCACTCGAAGTGCGCGGCGTGAGCCTTGGCGCGGGCGATGGCCATGCCCATGGCAGCGGCAATCCGCACTATTGGCTGGACCCAAGCAACGCCGAATTCATCACCGCCAACATCCTTGCCGGATTGGCCCGCATCGACCCCGCCAACGCGGGCGTTTACGAGGCCAACCGGCAGGCGTTTCTGACGCGCCTCGATCGGAAACTGACTGAATGGGAAATGAAACTGGCGCCGCTCAGGAGCATGCCGATCATCGCCTATCACAATAGCTGGCCCTATTTCGCACGCCGGTTTCGGCTGGACTTTATCGACACCATCGAGATCAAGCCGGGCGTGCCGCCGACCCCTTCGCACCTCGCCGGCATCATTGAGGCGATGCGGACCCGCGGCGTTCGCATGGTGGTGCGCGAACCGCACGAGCCGGAGCGGGACGTTGCCTTCGTGGCGGCCAAGGCGGGCGTGCCGGTAGTAGTGCTGGCGGCCTCGGTCGGCGCGTTGCCGAATACCGGCGATTACCTCGCGTTGTTCAATGCCAATGTCGCGGCGCTGGTTGCCGCCGCCGCAAGATGACGGAAGCACTGGCCTTCCTCTGGCCGCCGTTCCTGGTGGCGGTGTGCCTCGTCGGCATCCACGCCTATTTCGGCATCCAGGTGCTCGCCCGCAACGTCATCTTCGTCGATCTGGCGCTGGCGCAGGTCGCGGCGCTTGGCGCGACCGTGGCTTTCCTGCTTGGCCATCCCGCACAAAACCTTGCGACCTACGGCTACTCGCTCGGCTTCACTTTGCTGGCGGCAGTCTTGCTGGCATTCACGCGGGCCTGGGCCGCGCGCGTGCCGCAGGAAGCCTTGATCGGCGTGATCTATGTCGTCGCCGCGGCGGCGTCGATCCTGCTGATCGACCGCGCACCGCAGGGCGCCGAGCATCTCAAGCAGATTTTGACCGGAAACATTCTCACCAGCGGCGTCAACGAAGTCCTCGTGATCATTCCGCTCTATCTCGCGGTCGGCCTGGTGCATCTTCTCGCGCGCGGCCGCTTGACCCGTTCCGGTTCGTTGCTTTGGGATTTCGTGTTCTATGCGACCTTTGGTGTGGTCGTTACCAGTTCGGTCGCACTCGCCGGCGTGCTGTTGGTATTTTCGTTCCTCATCGTTCCCGCCGCCATCGGCGTCATGTTCGCTTCCTCCCTGCCGAGACAACTGGCGATCGGGTGGCTCGCGGGCATATTGACTAGCGCCGCCGGCTTTGCGGCATCGTTCGCCTTCGATCTGCCGACCGGCGCCGCATTGGTGTGCGCCTTCGGCTCGGCGCTGGCGCTGGCGGGGGTCGTCTACCCGTTCATTCGCGCCGATCGTCCCCGTGTGCTTCGGATCGCGGTCGCTGCCATCCGCTGGAGCACCGCGGCGTTGATCGCCGGCACTGCGCTGCAACTGGCCGCCGCCCCTCGCGCCGATCAGCCATTGCTGGATCTGCTTGAATACGCCGCGCCCTCGTTGCGCAATCTTTACTTCACGAATACCGAGGCCGCCACCTGGCGGGACGCCAACGAATACGCCGAGCGGCATCGGCTGGCGGCGGCGCAACTGATCGAGCTGGAACGGGTACGTCGCACGCAGGGCGACACCCTGAGCGATGCCGAGATGCAGCGCATTTCCTCGTTCCTGAAGTCCTATGCGGAGATGCGCAAGGGCGAGCAATTCGTGCTGGGCGAGGTCCGCGCACGGGCGCGCGAGCGTATTCACTGGAGCCTTGCCCTTGGCTTGCTGGCAGCCGCCTTGCTGCTGGCGCCTTTGCCGTGGCGACGCTTATGGGCACGGTTGTTCCGCCAACCGGCAGGTTAGCCGCCCTGCTAAGTCGTCGAAAGGAACGCGAGGA
>Ga0126312_10001712_pt1 | contig 14475 bp, 17 predicted proteins | sample Plot104A_FD_92537 | JGI IMG/M metagenome (GOLD analysis project Ga0126312, IMG submission 92537) | Serpentine soil microbial communities from UC McLaughlin Reserve, CA, USA - Plot104A | ecosystem: Environmental > Terrestrial > Soil > Grasslands | place: USA: UC McLaughlin Reserve, Lake County...
CCGATTGGGCTGGTTCCGGCCGAGGGCGCGATCGACACAGACGGGCTCGAGATCACGGCCGAGGCGATGAGCCAGCTGCTCAGCGTCGACCCGGCCGCCGTCCGCGACCAGCTTCCCCAGGTCGAGGAGCACCTGGCGCGGTTCGGCGACTCGCTGCCGGATGCGCTCCGCGCGCAGTTCGAGTCGCTCAGGGAACGGCTCGCCGCGGGCTGACGCAGGCGTCAGCGGCGGTTGAGGCGAAGACGCAATCGCTGGATCGCCTTCAGCTCCTCGATGTCGGCGAGATCGACGGACCGCCCCGCGGCCTCCTTCATAGCGAGCATGTCGTCGGGCGATGCCACGAGCACGGAGAAGTCACCGAGGTTGTGTCGCTCGGCGCGCTTGCGCAATCTCTCGTAGGCCGGGGCCCCGTCGAGTCGGCGGTGGACGTCGAGCCAGCCGGCCGAAGTGTCGAGGGTGAGAAGCTCCACGTTCGCGAGCGTCCGTTCGTCGGGCATGAACGGCACGTCGTCGGGGACCTCGCGTAGTCGTGCATTCAGTCCGACCAGGACCCCGCCGAGCGACTCCAGGTTCGCCTCGTCCGTAGCGAAGACGATGTCGAGGTCGCGGGTCAGGCGGGATGAACCCAACAGGATCATGGCTATCCCACCGACGACGACGAAGTCCACGCCGGCGCCGACGAGCCGGCGCAGCATCCCCTCGACATCCAGGTCCGGCCACTCGGCCGGCAGCCGGTCCTTAGGATCCACCGCGTTCCCTGACCGTCGGCGCGAGGCGCCGCAGGTTGTTGTACGCGGCAGCGAAGTAACGGAGGCGCTCGGCCGAGGACTTGCGCAGGTTGGATGCGGTCATCGTCTCGTCGACTTGGGGCGCGGTCGCCCGGAACGAAAGCGGCTCTAGCTCTCGGCCTGTGGCCGCTATCGCCCGTTCGAGCGTGCCGATTCGCGGGTTCGAACGCGGCGATTCGAGCCGCGCCACCGCGGATTGCGTGGTGTCCAGGCGTCGTGCAAGCTCAGCCTGTGTGAGTCCGGCGTTCTCACGTGCGTCCTTGATCAATGTTCCGGGCGTCATGCATAGCAGTCTAGCGATATCACCTATACGCTATGGGCTAGCCCGAGCGCCTCGCGCACGTCGTCCGGGATGGACGTCTTCTCGCCGCTGCCAGGATCGATCAGGACGTGGCGCGGCCCGGCTTCGGCGGCGGTGACGCGGGCTCGCCCATCGAGCCGTGTGTCAGAGCTCGTACGCTTTGGCTAGCTCCGGGTCCCGCTGGGCCAGGGTCTCGGCCAGCGAGACCATCACCTTGCACTGTTTCCAGGTCGCGTCGTCCTGCATCCGCCCGTCGATGATGTGGACGCCACGGCCGTCCGGGATCGCCTCGAGCACCTTCTTGGCGAACTTGACCTCGTCGGGATCGGGGCTGAAGACACGCTTGGCGATCTCGAGCTGACGCGGGTGGAGCGACCACGCGCCGACGCAGCCGAGCAGGAACGCGGCCCGGAACTGCGCCTCGCATCCGACGTCGTCGGAGATGTCGCCGAACGGCCCGTAGGACGGGAGGATCCCGGCCGAGTTGCAGGCGTCGACCATGCGGGCGATCGAGTAGTGCCACGGGTCCTGCTGGAAGCTCGCGCGGGGGGCGTCGGGGTCGTTGGGATCAGGGTCCTCGACCACCCGGTACGCCGGGTGGCCGCCGCCCACGCGGGTCGTCTTCATCCGGCGGGAGGCCGCGAGGTCGGCGGGGCCGAAGCTCATCCCCTGCATGCGGGGGCTGGCCGCCGCGATCTCCTCGACGTTGGAGACGCCCAGCGCTGTCTCGAGGATCGCGTGGACGAGCAGCGCCCGCTTCAGCCCGGCCTTGGCCTCGAGCTGGGCGAGCAGGCGGTCGACGAAGTGGATGTCCCACGGCCCCTCGACCTTGGGGACCATCACGACCTCGAGCTTGTCGCCGATCTCCGGGATCAGCCGCAGGAAGTCGTCCAGGACCCACGGGCTGTCGAGGCTGTTGACGCGGGTCCACAGCGCGGTGTCGCCGAACTCGGTCGACTGCGCGAGCTCGATCAGGCCCTCGCGCGCGGCCTCCTTGCGGTCGGCGGGTATCGCGTCCTCGAGGTTCCCGAGCAGGACGTCGGTCTTCCCGAGCATGTCGGGGACCTTGGAGACCATCTTCTCGTTGCTGGCGTCGAGGAAATGGATCATCCGCGCGGGCTTGACCGGGATCTCGAGCGGCGGCTCCGGTGCCTCGAGGGCGAGCGGATGGGTGAACTGACGTGGGTTCCGCATCCGCCGGGAGCTTAGTGCTCACCGCCGAGCCCCCGTACGCGAGCTCCACGTTCTCGCTCGATACGACCGCAGTATCCTGCTCATCCGCCGGAAATGGCCGTAGCGACTCCCACATACTCCGAGAAGACGGACGAGCAGAAGGCGATTACCGAGATGGTGCGCGGGTTCGTCGACAACGAGATCATCCCCGTGGCGGAGGAGTTCGACCACGAGGACAAGTTCCCCGACGCCGTCGTCGAGCAGATGAAGGAGCTCGGCCTGTTCGGGGTCACGATCCCCGAGGAGTACGGCGGGATGGGCCTCGACCTCACGACGTACGCGATGATCGTCGAGGAGCTGTCGCGCGGTTGGATCTCGATCTCCGGCGTGGTCAACACCCATTTCATCGGCTCCTACCTGCTGATGAAGTTCGGCTCCGAGGAGCAGAAGGACCACTTCCTGCCGAAGATGGCGACGGGGGAGGTCCGCGCGGCGTTCTCGCTCTCGGAGCCGGAGGTAGGATCGGACGTGCAGGGGATCAAGTCCGTCGCCACGCGAGCCGACGACGGAAGCTGGGAGCTCAGCGGGCAGAAGATGTGGGTCACCAACGGGCTTCTGTCCGGCGTCGTCTTCGTGCTGATGAAGACCGATCCCAAGGCGGATCCGCCGTACAAGGGGATGACCTGCTTCATCACCGAGAAGGAGCCGGGCGCGAGCGAGAACGAGGGCGAGTTCGCGGGCCTGACGATCCCGCCGAAGATCAAGAAGATGGGCTACAAGGGGGTCGAGTCGACCGAGCTCGTGTACGACGGCTACCGGTGTCCCGCGGACCGGATCCTGGGCGGGGAGGAGGCCGGTGTGGGGCAGGGGTTTCGCCAGATGATGGACGCGCTCGAGGTCGGCCGGGTGAACGTCGCGGCGCGGGGCGTCGGCATCGCCCAGCGCGCACTCGAGCTCGCGCTCCGCTACAGCCAGGAGCGCAAGACGTTCGGTCGCCCGATCGCCCAGCACCAGGCGATCCAGTTCAAGCTCGCCGACATGGCGACGAAGGTCGAGGCGGCCCGCCTGCTGACGATGAGGGCGGCGCGGCTCAAGGACGCCGGCGAACGCTCCGACCTCGAGGCAGGGATGGCGAAGCTGTTCGCCTCGGAGACCGGCAAGGAGGTAGTCGAGGAGGCGTTCCGGATCCACGGGGGATACGGGTACTCGAAGGAGTACGAGGTCGAGCGGCTTTACCGCGACGCGCCCCTGCTCCTGATCGGGGAGGGGACCTCGGAGATCCAGCGAATGGTGATCGGCAAGAAGCTTCTGGAGCGCCATAGCGTCTGAGCTGCGCCGGGAGAGCCCGGCCGCGCGAGACGGAAATCAAGAGCAGCGAGCACCATGGCCCGTGCACAAGACCTGATCTCGACCGCCTACCGGCGGTTCATCCTCGAGGTGCCGGCCCTCGACAAGCTCAAGCTCGTCCTGAGGCTGGAGCTTCGCGGGCGCGGCGACGTGCAGGTGTTCCGGGTCCGCACGCCGGGCCCCCAGATCTCTAAGGGCGAGCCGGATGACGCCCGCCTGGACGTCTCGATCGCGCGCTCGCACTTCAACGAGCTGGCCACCGAGGGCAGGCTGAAGGACTGGCGCGAGGCATACGAGCGCGGCCAGATCAAGGTGTCTGGCGACCGCCGGGTCCAGCGGCTGGTCCAGAACGTGATCGAGCGCCACGAGCAGCGGGCGCGGGTGAGACGGGTCCGCTAGCCGGCGGTGCCTCGTCCGCGCGCGAGGTCGCTGGATCCGGCCGGGCTGGCGCGCGCCCGCGCCGCCGCCCAGCTCCTGCACAGGCCGGCGGCGATTCGCCATCCAGCCGAGGTCGCGCGGCTGACCGCGGGCATCCAGGCCCAGGACCCGCCGGCCGCTCGGCTCTCGTTTCGCTCCAGGGCTCGCCGGCTGACGGCCTCGGACGTCGATCGCGCCAGGGCGGTCGAGCGATCGCTGCTGCGAACCTGGCTGATGCGCAAGACGATCCACATGATCGCCACGGAGGATGCGGGCTGGTTGCTGCCCCTGTTCGAGCCCCCGATCGAGAAGTGGTCGCGCCGGCGGCTGGAGCAGCTCGGCATGCCCCACGGGACGCAGGAGAAGGCGCTGCGGACGATCGCGACCGCCCTCGACGACGGCCCGATGACCCGCCCGGCGGCCGCCGCACACCTCACCGACGCCGGGATCGCGCTCAATGCCCAGACCCGCCTGCACGTCGTGCTGCTAGCGGTCACCTCCGGGCTCGCACTGCTCGGCCCCGACCGCGGCGCCCAGCCGATGCTGGTTCGCCGGGAGGACTGGATCGGCGAGGCACCGCCGTTCGACCGCGACCGTGCCCTGGCGGAGCTCGCGCGCCGCTACGTCCGCGCCTTCGGGCCGGCGAGCGAGCGCGACTTCGCCTACTGGTCCGGGTTCGCGCTGCGCGACGTTCGCGCCGGACTGGACGCCATCTCCGCCGAGCTCGAGGAGATCCGCGTGGGCGAGGAGGCCATGGTGGTCCTTCGCCGCGGGCGGCCGCGCCTGCCGCGTCGCGATCAGGTCCGGATGCTGGGGGGATTCGACACCTACCTGCTCGGCTACAAGGACCGCGGATTCGCGACCGGCGATGAGCACCGACGGACCGCCTCCGACGGGGGCTGGATCTACCCGGTGATCGTCCGCGACGGCGTGGTGGAGGCCGGATGGCGCCTGTCCCGGAAGCGCGGCGCGCTCGAGATCACGTTCAACGACCCTGCGTCGATCCCGCCCGCCTTGCGGACGGCGATCGACGCCGAGATCGCCGACATAGCCCGCTTCGAGGGCGCATCTGTCACGCTCGCAGACGGGTAGGGTGCCGCGCCCGTGAGCGCGAGGCTCTGCAAGGGTGTGGGCGGCCGGGGAATGTGACGTTGGGCCGAGCGCGAACACCATTGAGATGAATGACGAGACACATCAGCTGACAACGGACCAGGCGGGGCGCGAGGCCTCCGGCGCGCGCCCGTACGGCCGCTACCTCGAGGAGTTCGAGGTCGGCGCCACCTACAAGCACTGGCCCGCGAAGACGGTGACCGAGGCGGAGGATCACCTCTTCTGCCTGCTGACGATGAACCACCACCCGCTGCACATCAACGACGTCTACGCAGGCCAGTCGCAGCAGGGGCGAAACGTCGTCGCGGGCCCGTACGTCTACTCGCTCGTGTTCGGCATGACGGTGCCCGACGTCTCGGGGAAGGCGATCGCCAATCTCGCCACCGATGACCTCAGCCACCCTGCCCCGGTGTTTCACGGCGACACCCTGTTCTGCGAGTCGGAGGTGTTGGAGGTTCACCCCTCGACGTCGAAGCCGGATCGCGGGGTCGTCCGCGTCCACACCCGCGCCTACAACCAGGACGGCACCCTGGTGGCCGAGTTCAAGCGCGCGGTGCTGGTCCCGCGCAAGTCCGGTAACGACGGCGAGTAGCGCGCCCGCTAACTGCCGTCCGGGTGCTTCAGTGCGCCTCGTCCGAGGCGTGCGCCGGGGGGCGTGACTCCTCGGCGAGGGCGGTGATCTCGAGCGTCCCGCGCGCGGCGGACTCGAGCACCTCATTGGCCTCCTCGCCGGACCGCGCGTAGAGCTCGACCAGGAGGTGGATCACGATCCGCTCCTCCTCGTGCTTGTGGAAGCGAACGTGGGTAAAGAACTCGCGCGTCCCCGAGTCCCCGAAGGCGCCGAACGTGAGGCTGTCGGCGGCCTCGGGACCGGAGCAGGTCTCGACCAGGTCCTGGTCGACGGTCACCGTGCACGAGGCGACCCATGGCGTGCCGGCGACCATCCGCTCCCAGCGGTCCTCGACCGGTACCACGCGGCCGTCCTCGATCGCCAGGTGGGGCTGGTCGTGCATGCAGTCCACGCACTGAACGACGGCATCCGACACCTCGTCCATCCGCTCGGAGGACTCGCCGGTCTCCGGGTCGATGCGGATGATCGCGTCGTAGTGGACCTGGGCCTCGAGCCGCTGCGACCAGCACCGGTAGCAGCGCAGCCACGCTCCGCGGCTGTTCAGCTCCTGCGGGTCTCGCTCCGGCTCGCGCCCCGATCCGGCGGACTCATGCATGCCTTCAGCGTACTGCGCTCGCCGCGGTCGGCCCCGACGACTGCTCAGGCGGGCGAGCCGGCGCCCGAGGCGACGCCGTTTCGCTCCGCCACGAGCTCGACGATGTCGCCCATGATCCGGTTGAGGTCGAAGTCCTTGGGCGTGTACACGCGCTGCACGCCCGCGTCGCGAAGCGCCTCGGCGTCGGCCGGCGGGATGATCCCCCCGACCACCACCGGGACGTCGACCCCGTCCTCGCGCAGGCGTCGCACGATCTCGGGGACGAGCTGGCCATGCGACCCCGACAGGATCGACAGGCCGACGACGTCGACGTCCTCCTCGAGCGCCGAGCCCACGATCTGCTCCGAGGTCAGCCGGATTCCCTGATAGACGACCTCCATCCCGGCGTCACGCGCGCGGACGGCGATCTGCTCGGCGCCGTTCGAGTGGCCGTCGAGGCCGGGCTTGCCGACGAGGATCTTCACGCGCTTGCCGAGCGCGTCGGACACCGCGTCGACCTTGCGCCGCACCTCCGCGAGCGCCTCGCCGTCGCTCATCGCCGCCGCCGCGGCCACGCCGGTCGGCGCCCGGTAATCGCCGAACACCTGGCGCAGCGTCTGCGCCCACTCGCCGGTCGTCGCGCCCGCCCGGGCGGCCTCGATCGTCGCCGGCATGATGTTGCCCCGGCCGTCGCGCGCCACCTCGGCGAGCTCCTCGAGGGCCCGATCGACGGCCCCCTGGTCGCGCTCCGAGCGCCACCGCTCCAGCGCCTCGATGCACTCGCGCTCGACCTCCGGGTCCGGGGTGAGGATCCCGCGGTCGGCACCCGCGGTCAGCGGCGAGTCTTCGGTCTCCGTGAAGCTGTTCTGGCCGATCACCTTCTGCTTCCCCGACTCGATCCGCGCCACCCGCTCGCGGTGCGACTCGACGAGGCTGGCCTTCATGTACGGCACGGCGTCCACGGCGCCCCCGTGGCCCTCGATCACCGACATCTCCTCGCGCGCCCCGGTCGCGAGCTCGTCGACCAGCCCCTCCATCACCTTCGAGCCCTCGAAGACGTCCGGGTAGTCGAGCAGGTCGGTCTCGAACGCCAGGATCTGCTGGATCCGCAGGCTCCACTGCTGGTCCCACGGGCGTGGCAAGCCGAGTGCCTCGTTCCACGCCGGAAGCTGGATCGCCCGGGCGCGGGCGGCGCGGCCGAGCGTCACCGCGAGTGCCTCCAGCGTGATCCGCTGCACGTTGTTCTCCGGCTGCTGCTCGGTCAGCCCCAGCGAGTTGACCTGGACGCCGTACCGCATCCGCAGGTACTTCGGCTCGGTCACCCCGTACCGATCGCGCCCGATCTGCTGCCACAGCTCCGCCATCGCCCGCAGCTTCGCGTGCTCCTCGATGAACCGGACGCCGGCGTTGACGAAGAACGAGATCCGCCCGAACACGCGCGCGAAGTCCGCTTCCGGGATCTGGTCGCGCTCGCGGACCGCATCGAGCACGGCGATCGCGTTGGACAGGGTGAACGCGATCTCCTGAACCGGCGTCGCGCCCGCCTCCTGGAGGTGGTAGCTGCAGACGTTGATCGGGTTCCACTTCGGGATCTCGTTCGCGGCGAACGCGACGGTGTCGGCGATCAGGCGCATCGAGGGGCCGGGCGGGAAGGCGTACGTGCCTCGCGACAGGTACTCCTTGAGGATGTCGTTCTGGGTCGTGCCCGCGAGCGCGGGGCGCTCGATCCCGTTCTCCTCGGCGACCGCGACGTACAGGGCCAGCAGCCAGGCCGCGGTGGCGTTGATCGTCATCGAGGTGTTCATCTGGTCGAGGGGGATCCCGTCGAGCAGCGTGTGCATGTCGCCCTTGTGGGCGATCGAGACCCCGACCTTGCCCACCTCGCCGCGGGCGAGCTCGTGATCCGGGTCGTAGCCGGTCTGGGTCGGGAGGTCGAACGCGACCGAGAGGCCGGTCTGGCCCTTGGCGAGGTTGCGGCGGTAGAGCTCGTTCGAGCGCCGGGCGTCCGAGTGGCCGGCGTAGGTGCGCATCACCCAGGGCCGATCCGGCTCCGGGAGGCGGTGCTCGGTCATGGAGAACAATTCTAGGTGTGGTCAACCAGATCGACCTCATGCACCTCGGAAACGACCGCGTCATCGCCGCCTACGAGCTCGACGGCGTGGTCGTGGATCCGGGCCCTGCGACGTGCCTCGACGCGCTGCTCGAGGGGCTGGGCGGGGAGCCGAGGGCGCTGCTGCTGACCCACGTCCACCTCGACCACGCCGGTGCGACGGGGGTGCTGGTGCGACGCTTCCCTCGGCTGCGGGTCTACGTCCACGATGTGGGGGCGCCGCATCTGATCGAGCCGGGCAGGCTGCTCGCCAGCGCGCGGCGCCTGTACGGCCCCGACATGGACCGGCTGTGGGGCGAGGTGGCGCCGGTCCCCGCTGACAACGTCGTGGCGCTGGGCGGGGGAGAGGTGGTCGAGGGATTCGAGGTCGCCTACACGCCCGGGCACGCCGGCCACCATGTCGCCTACCTCCGGACGGACACCGGCGACGCGTACGTAGGCGACGTCGCGGGGGTGAGGATCACCCCGGGCGAGCTCACCGTGATGCCGACCCCGCCGCCGGACATCGATCTCGACGCGTGGCGGCGCTCGCTTGATGTCGTTCGCGCCTGGGGACCGTCCGGGCTCTGCCTCACCCACTTCGGGCGTGTGGCAGCGGTCGACGAGCAGCTCGACCGCGCCGCCGAGGCCCTGCGCACGGCTGGCGAGCGCTCCCGAGGGGGAGACCGGGAGGCGTTCCTGCGTGCGCTCGACGCCGAGCTCGCGCGCAAGGCGGATCGCGCAGCGGCGGAGAGATTTCGCCAGGCGGCGCCGCCCGAGCAGCTGTGGCTGGGCCTCGACCGGTACTGGCGAAAGCGCGCCGAGACCGCTCCGTTGCGGTCTCCCTAGTGTTCTACGCTCCGGCCACCATGAGACTCAGGATCACAACAGCGGCCACCGCGCTCGTGCTGGTGGCGGGCGCCGGGATCGCGACCGCGGCGGTCGTGGTCTACAGCAACGACTTCTCCAGCCGCGGCAAGTTCCGCGCCGTGCAGAAGTTCGAGGGCGGCAAGAACTGTCGCAAGTTCTTCAGGAACAAGAAAACGTTCGGGATCGAGGTCAAGAAGGGCCCGCTCCAGTGCGACTTCCGTACCCCGGTGACGGGTGACAGCAAGGAGCCGGACCACGAGATCGAGGGCACCGCGACCGTCCTGAAGTCGACCGCGAAGGGCGCGCGCAGGGACGCCTACGTGGGCGTCGCGCTGCGAGCGGATGAGTCGAGCCGCTACGAGCTGCGGGTATTCCCGCAGACCCGGACGTGGGAGGTGCGTCGCAGGCCCGCCCGCCAGGGGTTCCCGATCGAGGGCACCGAGGAGGGCATCGCCGGGATCAACAAGGCAAACAAGCTCAAGCTGCGTGCGTTCGGCGGCAAGATCAGCGCGTTCGTAAACAAGGTCGCGGTCGTCGACCAGGTCGCCGATCCGAATCCCGGCGAGCTCAACGGCCGCAGGACCCTGCTCCTCGGCGGCCACGGAAGCAGCTCTAACAAGCCGGTCGAGGCGTCGTTCAGCGACGTCCGGATTCGCATTCCGTAAGCTCGGCCCCTAAGGTGGGGGAAGCGACCGTCTAGGTGCTGAGTCGGATCGGCGATGTCCACGACCACGGTCGAGAAGCCGAGGACGTCGGGCCCGGGGACGGGTCTGGGTGGCAACTGGATGGTGATCGTCCGCAACGACGATCACAACACCTTCGACCACGTCGCGAGCACGCTCGCCAGGGTGATTCCCGGGATCAGCGTCGAGCGCGGCTACCGGATCGCGGACGAAATCCACAACACCGGCCAGGCGGTCGTGTGGTCAGGCGCGCGCGAGCCCGCCGAGCACTACTGGGAGCAGCTCAAGGCCGCGGGGCTGACGATGGCCCCGCTGGAGCAGCACTAGCTCCGCGCCGGGAGGGCCCGCTTCGCGGCGGCCGTCCGACGTAGCCTCGCGACCAGCCCGCGCCGGCTGCCGCCCGGCTGACCGTCGATGTGGCCGACCCTCAACCTCAGCGCCTCCACCAGTTCGGCGGTGCGATGGAACGGGTCCGCCACGACCTCGCCGCTCGTGGCCGAGATCGCCGCCATCAGCCGGCCGTCCAACTCCGCGCCGAGCAGAAGGCCGGCAGGGGGTTGGGAGCTGTCGCGCTGGGCGAGACGCCTAACCGCGGCGGCGTCGTCGACGCCGAGCCGGCGAATCGTCACTTCGGCCGCATGGCCGTCACTGCCTGGATTCGTGCTGAAGGTTGTCATCTGCTCTTCCTCTGGGAGGTCGGTGACGGGATGTCGATAGTTGAACGCTTGGGACGCGTGACTTGTGATGTCCACAGCTTGCCCCCGCGCGCACATAAGCGCAACAGGAATCGCTTCTGAAGATGATAAGATGTCCTTATGCTTGATCTGAGGCGTCTGCGGGTGCTGGCAGAGGTCGCGCGACGCGGCTCGTTCTCGGCCGCCGCCGATTCGCTCTATCTGTCGCAGTCCGCGGTCAGCCAGCAGGTCGCGACGCTCGAGAAGGAGGTCGGCCTTCCGTTGCTTGAACGAACGAGCGACGGCCCCAAGCTGACCGACGCCGGCGCGACCCTCGTCGGACACGCGGACGCCGCGGTCGCGCGGCTCGAGGAGGCCGAGCACGAGGTCGCGGCGATTGCGGGCCTCGAGGGGGGCGAGCTGCGGATCGCGAGCTTCCCCACCGCGAGCGCCGTCCTGCTGACCGAGGCGTTGGCCGAGTTCAAGACCACGCATCCCGGCGTCCGGCTCTCCGTAACGGAGGCCGAGCCCGAGCAGTCGCTCCCGATGCTGCACGCCGCCGAGGTCGACCTCGCGCTCACGTTCGACTACACGACGTTGCCGGCGGCGGACGAGCGCGACGTCGAGCGCGAGCTGCTGTTGACCGAGTCCATGCACGTCGCCCTGCCCCGTGACCACCCACTCGCCGCCGCCGATCGGGTTCGCCTCGCGGACCTCGCCGAGGAGGCCTGGGTGTGCGGGACGCGGCCGAGCTCCTGCAGCCGGGCAGTGCTGGAGACCTGCCGCGCCGCCGGATTCGAGCCTCGGATTAGCTTCGAGAGCGACGAGTACGCGGTGCTTCAGGGGTACGTCGCGGCCGGCCTCGGCTACACGCTGCTCCCCGATCTCGCCCTTCCGACCCTGCGCGCCGACCTCGTCGTCCGGCCCACGAAGCCGGACGCTCCGCAGCGCCGCGTGTGGGGCGCGACCCGTCCCCAGGGCGCCCGCTCCGCCGCGACCGAGGCGATGGTTGCCACGCTCGTGCGCGCCGGCGAGCGCGTCGCGGCGGGCGATCTGAAGCTGGCGGCCTGAATCACTCCCGCCGCGTACTCTGCTCCCGCTCGCTCGCGACTCGAAAACCGGCTATGGCGCGAGCTCGCTCCCGCGTCCGCCGCGGCGGGGATCCGGGCTACTCGGCGGTGGCCCGCAGGTGCGAGCCGTCGCCGGCGAGCGGCGATCGCTCGGCGGTCAGCGTGTGCCAGGCCGGCGACAGCGGCTTGTTGTAGTAGTTGAGCGCCGCTTCGCGGAGGTCGACGAGCTCGTCGGAGAACCAGTAGCGGTCGAAGTCCTCGCGGCTCTCCCACACCGACACCTGCCGGAAGTGCAGCGGGTCCTCGACGTCGCGCGACAGAAAGCAACTGGTGGCGCCGAATGCCAGCGCTCGGTCGAGCGCCGGCTCCCAGATCTCGAGCCAGCGGTCGGCGCGAAAGGGGTGGATCCGCCAGTCGATGTAGTTGACGTCCGCCATGGCGGTCAGGCGCCGACCTCGGCCCGGATCGCTCCCGGGCCCTCGGTCGTCTTGCCCTGCGCCTCGTCGGTTGCGCCGACCATGATCGAGATCTTGCCGAGGTGCTTGTTCTCGTGCAGGAGCTGGTGCGCGTCGGCCACCCCGTCGAAGCCCATCGCCCGCCACAGCACGGGGCGGATCTTTCCCTCCGTCATCAGCTGGTTGGCGCGGGTCGCCTCGTAGGCGTTCGCGAAGTGCGAGCCCAGGATCTCCTTCTGCCGCATCCACAGATGGCGCACGTCGAAGTCGAGGTTGTAACCAGAGGTGGCGCCGCAGATCACGACCTTGCCGAACGGCTTGACGCAGAACACCGAGGTCGGGAAGGTCGCCTGGCCGACGTGCTCGAAGACGATGTCCGGCGCTTCGCCGAGGATCGACTTGACGCGCTTGGCGAACTCACGCGCCATCTTGGCCCGGGCCTTCTCTTCCTCGGGGCTCTCGCCGCCCTTCCGCATCATTCCCGCGAACTCGGTGCGGTTCACGAAGCCGACCGCCCCGAGGCGCTTGACCAGCTCGCCCTTCTCGTCCGAGGAGACGACGCCCACCGCGTCGGCCCCCGACGCGGCGCACAGCTGGGTCGCGAACACCCCGAGGCCACCCGCGGCCCCCCAGATCAGGACGTTGTGCCCCGCCTGGAGCTTGCAGCGGTCGAGCAGCATCCGGTAGGCGGTGAAGTAGGTAAGACCGTAGGCCGAGGACTCGACCCACGACAGGTTGGGCGGCTTGGGGAGCAGCTGTTGGGCCTGGACCTTGGTGAACTGGGCGAACGAGCCCCATGTCGTCTCGTAGCCCCAGATCATCTGGCTGGGGGCGGCAAGGGGGTCGAGCCCGTGGACCTCGACGTCCTCGTAGGACGCCTGGTTGCAGTGGATCACGACCTCGTCGCCGGGGCTCCACTTCGTCACCCCGGTACCCACCTTCCACACGACGCCGGAGGCGTCGGACCCCCCGATGTGATGTCCCCACTCGGGGTGGTCGCCGTAGCTGAACACCGACACCGGCTTTCCCAGCGCCGCCCACACGTTGTTGAAGTTGACCCCGGCGGCCATCACCCGGACGATGACCTCGAACGGCCCGGGCTCGGGGACCTCGATCTCCTCGATCTGGAAAGCGTCCTTGGGCTCGCCCTCCCGCTCGGGGCGAATCACCCACGCGGCCATCGTCGCGGGGAGCTCCCCCGGCTCGACTTCCAGCTTCGAGATCTCTGCGATGTCTACGGCCACGCTCCTCCTCGGGTCGCGAAGCCGCAGGATCGTATCGATCCGCGGAGCCGTGTCAGGCAAGTCAGGCCTCGCGGTACAGGGCGTGGTCGGCCGGCCACCTCGGAACCGCGCGGTTCTTCGTCAGCACCTGGTGCGCTCGCACCGCCTCGAGCAGCGCCGCCACCGCGTCGGCGCGCGCCGACGCGGCGGCCAGCTGGCGCAGACGCCGGTACAGCAACAGGTCATCGGTGCGGGGCCGCCGATCAGTACGCGGCCGGAATGGTGGTGTCAGGTTCTCGTCCGGCCGCGGGACTACCTTGGTTGGTTCGGATGGAGGCATCGGAGAAGCCACAGCTCCCACTCGACGGCGGCGCGTCGGCTGCGTCCGAGGACGTGGTGCGGCCGCTCGAGGACCGGCTCGTGATCGAGCGCCTGACGGTCGCGGACGAGCGGGCGGCGCGGGTCGTCCGCGAGCGCGCCGAGGCCCGCCAGCCGCCGGCGGACACCGTCCGCAAGACGATCGAGATCGGCGCCCGGGTGCTCGACGCGGAGGAGACGGCCGTCAACGTCGACTACGTGCGGGCGGAGTTCGAGCGCCATGCCACCGAGCTTCGTGATCGACTAACCGGTGCGCTGGCCGAAGGCGATCACCAGCTCGCCGAGCGGATCGCGGGAAGCTTCGACGGTGCTCGCGAGGGCTCGGTGCAGCAGCAGATCCGGGACATGCTCGCCCGTGCCCTCGAGCATCAGCGCACCGCCCTGGCCCAGCAGTTCTCCGCCGAGGACGGGACGAACCCGCTCACCGATTTCAAGAGCGCCGTCGTGCGGGAACTACGCCAGCGGGACGCTCGGCAGCAGCAGGAAAACGAGGCGAACCGAGAGCGGATCGACGCGCTCACCCGCGAGCTGGTCGAGATGAAGCAGCGTGACGAGGCCGACCGCCGCGTCGCGGAGGCGGAGGAGGCCGGCACGCGAAAGGGAGTTAGCTTCGAGGAGCGGGTCCACGCCGGGATCGAGCGGATCGCTGCGGCCCGCGGCGACGCGGCCAGCCACACCGGCGGCGAGTTGGC
>Ga0126312_10001713_pt1 | contig 14474 bp, 19 predicted proteins | sample Plot104A_FD_92537 | JGI IMG/M metagenome (GOLD analysis project Ga0126312, IMG submission 92537) | Serpentine soil microbial communities from UC McLaughlin Reserve, CA, USA - Plot104A | ecosystem: Environmental > Terrestrial > Soil > Grasslands | place: USA: UC McLaughlin Reserve, Lake County...
CTGCTCAAGCACGCCGTGTCTCCAGAAGTGCGCGAAGACGACATGGATGGAGTCATCCAGCAGCTTTTGAAAATGTACGAGAAGTCTGCCAAAAAGTAACGGGCAGAAAAACATCTAAATAGCAATCGCAAGCGTCCCTTCTCTATAAATGGACGCCCATCCTGTCAAGAAGTGCATCAACCCTTCATGTGGCTTGACTTATGAAATTAACAATGACATCTACAGGTGTTCCTGCGGCTCCCTTTTGGACATAAAATACAGCAACAAGCCAAGTCGCGACCTGATCGAAACGTTCTACCAGCGAAGGAACCACGGTGGCAACATTTACAACGAAAGTGGCGTATGGCGCTTCCGAGACCTGATAAATTTTGCTGGCATCGACACTGAAAATTTTGACGAATGCGCAAGGGTGTTCGTCTCGCTTGATGGCTCGGAAGGCCGGCTTTCAAAGCCTTATAAGATGAGCAAGGCCGCGGACTATGCAGGCATGGACCATGACTCGTTCCTGCTCCAGCCAGAAGGCTACAATCCGTCCGGCTCATTCAAGGACAATGGCATGTCGACTGCGGTGACCCACGCAAAGATGCTGGGCGTCAAAAAGATAATCTGCGCTTCAACCGGCAATACCTCCGCTTCTGCAGCGATGTATGCTGCGAATGAAGACATAGAGTGTGATGTCTACATTCCAAAAGGTGAGATTGCGCCAGGCAAGCTTGGCCAAGCGTTCCAGTTCGGCGCTCAAGTAATACAAGTTCAGGGCAACTTTGACGATGCCCTTAACACTTCGCTCAAAAATGCCAAGGAAACCGGGGGTTATACCGTCAACTCTGTGAACCCATTCCGCATAGAAGGACAAAAGACGATCATTTACAGGGTAATGGAGCATCTCAATTGGAACCCTCCAGATTGGATCGTTTACCCCGGTGGAGCGCTCGGCAACACTTCAAGCTGCGGCAAGTGCATGATAGAACTGTACGAATGGGGGTGGATCAATAAGATTCCACGTCTGGCAATCGTGAACGCTGAAGGGGCGAACACCTTCTACGAGCTTTATAATGGCCTTTTTGAGGGCCGGCGGCTTACGTGGAATGGCGGCAGGCTGGATCTTGCCATGGTCGATCGCTACTACGCATACCAGGATAAGAAGGGCATCAGGCCAAAGACGCATGCCACTGCGATCCAGATAGGCAGGCCGGCCAACATCGTCAAGGCGCTCCGCGCTCTGGATTTTACAAACGGCGTTGTCGTGCAGGTAAGCGACAAGGAGATGAGCGACGGAATGTCGATAATTGGGCTTAACGGCTTTGATTGTGAGATGGCGTCAGGCGCTGTTCCCGCCGGCGTCAGGAAGCTTCGCAGGGAAGGTCTCATCAAGCGGGACGACGTCGTCGTGGGGATACTCACAGGAAGGCAAAAAGACGCTGCGCTTGCTGTGGAATACCACACAAACGGGTCGAATATGTTTGCAAGGCCGCCGACAAACTACTAGACACAATTCTTTGCGGCGATTGCATTGACTTGTCGAATCATAGTCGCATCTTTATCGGCATGATGCTATGCACATGAGTTAATTTGTATTATTGTCAAATTGCAACTATAACTGTGGTATCAATATGATTTCCGTGATTTTTGACTGCCATTTTTGGACCAAAAACCAGAAACAATCAGATTTTACGCCCTAGTAAGCACAAAAACAGGGCAAAAAGGGGCTAAAAACACTGCTCAAATTGAGCGAAAATCTACTTGAACGCCGCGTTCTTTAGGGCAGAGAGCATGGCGTTTGCCTTGTGCTCGGTTTCTGCCCATTCACGCTCGGGATCGGAATCCATGACAATACCTGCACCTGACTCAATGTATGCCTCATTCTTGTTCACGAACAGTGACCTTATCGTGATTGCAAAATCGCACGAGCCGTTGAAAGAGAAGTATCCCAATGCACCTGCATACGGACCTCGCAGCGTCGGCTCAAGCTCGTCTATTATCTCCATTGCGCGGACCTTTGGGGCGCCGGATACCGTGCCAGCAGGAAACACTGCTCTGAGCGCGTCATATGAATCGTAAGCTTTCTGCAGTTTTCCAGTCACGTGCGAAACGATGTGCTGGACGTGGCTGAAGCGCTTGACTGTCATGAGGTTGTTTACCCTTACCGTGCCAAACTTGCACACCCTGCCAATGTCGTTTCTTGCCAAGTCTACGAGCATCGTGTGCTCGGCAAGCTCTTTTTCGTCCTTGAGCAGGTCCTGCCGCAGCCTTTCATTCTCTTTTTCGTCTTCTACCATCGGTCTTGTCCCGGCGATGGGGAATGTTTCTACATAGCCCCTGGTGACACGCATCAGCATCTCAGGACTTGAGCCTATTATGCACTTGTCAGACATCCTGACCAGGTACATATATGGCGATGGGTTGACACCACGCAGGCTTGCGTACAAGTCTATAAGATTGCCCTTTACCGTGAACTTAATGCTCTTTGCTAGCACGACCTGAAATATATCGCCGTCGTAGATGTAGCGCTTGGCCTTCTTGACCATCCTGACAAAGCGTGCCTTTGTCATGTTTCGGCGCGGAGTTGAATATGAAAACCTCACAGACTTGGCTCTGGCGTTTGCCATCTTGCGCTCTACCTCTTCGAGCCTTGATTTGCCGAGGAAAAAGTAGTAGGCTTGGTTCTCCTTGTGGTTATACAAGATGCCGTCCTGATAAATCCCGAATTCTAGCAGCGGAAAGCTGCTGTCCTTTTTCGTCTTGTCGATAGGCAGGCGCTCCCAGAAGCGCACTGCGTCGTAGTTGATGTATCCAACGGCGCCGCCGACGTATCGAAAGCGATCGTCGCTCACCTTGGGCATCAGCTCGCGCAGCTGCGAAAGTGGCTCTGTCACCTTGGATTTCTGCACTACTTTCTTTCTGTTCTGCACAACGAATTTCTTCGAGTCGCACCTGACCGTAATTTCAGGGTCGAAGCCTATCACTGACATTTCGGCAAGCTCTTTGGGTCCGATGAGTGACTCCAGGATGAAGACGCTGTCATAGAGCGAATAGAGTTTCTTGAAAAGCTCGAATTGGTTTTCAGATGTGGCTAGTTTCTGTATCTGCAGTTGGCTTCCGTCCAGACTGGCAAGACGGCCAAAAGTGATCACCTTTGCTCATGTTCTCCTAGCCTTATTGTAGACTACCATGCGCTACGGATGTCATTTAAACCTTTAGCGGGAGCGTAATCGCGCCCTCTGACGCCGACTGGACTAGCGAAGCGTATTTGGCAAGCGCGCCGGTCTTATAGTGCGGCCTGATAGGCTTCCATTTTTTCACCCTCTTTTTTAGCTCGGCCTTTGACACCATCAGGTCTATGCTGCTCTTTGTGGTGTCTATGGCTATCTTGTCGCCCTCCTTTACAAGCGCTATGGGCCCGCCTACCATTGCTTCGGGCGCGACGTGCCCTATCATGAATCCACGCGTTGCGCCGGAAAACCTGCCGTCGGTAACCATCGCCACCTTTTCGCCAACACCCTGCCCTACGAGCGCTGCAGTGACTGCCAGCATTTCGCGCATTCCCGGGCCGCCCTTAGGCCCTTCATAGCGGATTATCACAATGTCGCTATCAACAATTTCTCGCTTTGATATTGCGTCAAAAGCCTTTTCTTCGGCATCAAATACCCGCGCGTTGCCTACGAACTCTTTGCTCTGAACGCCGGCAAGTTTCACGATCGCGCCATCTGGCGCAAGCGTGCCCCGCAGTATCTTGAGCGTCCCTTCGGCCTTTATCGGGTTGTCAATGTGCTTGACTACCTTCTGGTCAGGGCTGTAGCTGAATATCATCGACTCTAGGTTCTCCTTCATGGTCCTGCCAGTGACAGTCATGACGTCGCCATGGAGAATGCCCTTCTTGAGCAGGCTCTTCATTATCACAGGCACGCCTCCAACCCTGTCAAGGTCAAGCATGACGTACATGCCGCCAGGCCGCATGTCTGCAATGTGGGGCGTGCGCTTGCGGATCCTTTCAAAGTCGTCAAGAGCGAGTTTTACGCCTGCTTCCCTTGCTATTGCCAGCAGGTGGAGCACTGCGTTCGTGGAGCCGCCTATGGCATTTGCCATCGTTATCGCGTTTTCAAACGCTTCAAATGTCATGATGTTGCGAGGGCGAATGTTGTTTTTAAGCAGGTTCATTATGGCCTTGCCAGTGTTGTAGCACACCTCGTGCCTCTTCTCGCTTTCTGCTGGTGGAGAGGCGCTCCCTGGAAGCGACATCCCTATTGCTTCGCTTATCGACGCCATCGTGTTCGCGGTGTACATTCCTGCGCACGACCCTGCTGCAGGGCAGGCGACGTTTTCTAGGCTTGTCAACTCTTGCAAGCTCATCTTACCTGCGTCGTAGGCGCCGACAGCTTCGTAGACATCCTGTACAGTGACCTCCTTGCCGTTCCAGACGCCCGGCATGATGGTCCCGCCATAGACAAACATCGCCGGCAGGTTGAGCCGCGCCATCGCCATGAGTGTGCCGGGCAGGCTCTTGTCGCAGCCTGATATCCCAACTATTCCGTCATACTGATGAGCTCTAACCATGACTTCGATCGAGTCGGCGATTATCTCCCTGCTCACGAGCGATGCTTTCATGCCCTCGTGCCCCATTGCAATCCCGTCTGACACGGCAATCGCTGTGAATTCCCGTGGCGTGCAGCCTGCGTCCTTTACCCCGCGCTTGGCGCTCTGCGCAAGCTGGCCCAGGTGTACGTTGCAAGGAGTAGCCTCGTTGCAGGTGGAAGAAACGCCTATCAACGGCCTATCTAGGTCACTGTCCGTAAGGCCCATTGCCTTGTACATGGCCCTGTGAGGAGCCCTCGATGGCCCCTCGATCGCCTTTCTGCTTTGAAGCTCCATTACAATTATCTGGGCACCGAGTGCATATTTTAAGATTCGTCAGTCAATCGAGTGTGGCCGTTATCTTGACTGCGTCCAACCCCTCCACCTTGAAGAGGGTCTCGCACATGCCGCACTCCGCGTTTCCGCTGGTCAGATCCTTTGCGGGCACTTCCTCGTTCAAGTAATCACACTTGGGGCAGCGGAAAGAGAAGCTAATGTCAAAGCTGTCAAGCTCGAATGTTTCGGCCATGATACGTGATAAACTCGGGACTCTGGTGTATTTAAAAATTCGCTATATGGACTATGATAGCAAAAAATAAACATCCAGTCGACATAAGGCATCCTCACGCTCGCCAATGTCTAGCAAATCCTCCTCTTCCTGTATATTCTGCTCAATAATAGCGGGCCAGCAGCCTGGCGTCCAGGTGCACCGCGAGTCAAATGTTGTAGTTATTATGGACAAGTACCCGATCAACAAAGGGCACACGCTCGTGATACCAATAAAGCACTATGAGAATCTACTCCAGATGCCTCCTGCCGAGGTCGGCAGGCTCTACTCGCTCGTGCCAGTCATTGCCAAGGCCGTGGTCTCGGCAGTCAAGGCTGACGGCTTTAACGTAGGCCAGAACAACGGCATAGCGGCAAACCAGATAGTGCCGCACGTCCATGTCCACATCGTGCCGCGCTTTATCAACGACAGCCCTGACGGGAAGTGGCCCGCACGCGCGGTAGCGTCACGCGAAGAGCTGGCCAAGATCGCAAACAAGATCAAACAGGAAATTACTACTCTAGTGCCTTCAGCATAGAATCAAGATCGGCCTTGCTCACGTCAACTCCGAGCCTGCCATCGCGCCGGGCTCATATCTTGCCCTTGTCATCAAACGCTATCACGATCGGGACGGCATTTATCGAGAATCTGTCCCATAGCGGATTTTCGTCCTCATTCACCAGCGCACTAAGTTTCCTGTATTTCGATTTTGCAGACTTGAACGCCGGCCTGAACCTCTTGCAGAATGGGTACCAGTCCCCGTAAAACATCACAACGGCATTTTGCCAAGAGCCAGTCAAATTCTTTGGCCGTTATATGATCTATTGAAAAATTTTGTTTCCTGCTTTTTTAATTCTTTGCGCTAGGCTTCAGGGTGTGCGTTGCAATCGGGACACTCTTCAAAGCATAACCGACCGTCATTCTCAAGTGCCAAAATCAATGCCGTTCCCTTACAGGTGTGACACACGAACATACCCTAGTTCACGTGCTAATATAGTGTAGCTTCCTAACATAAAGCTTTTTGGTATTTGAAAATATCTTCCATATAAGGACTTTTCAGTTTATTTTTGCTTTGATGCCTTCTTCTCTTTCACAAGATTCTCGCTAAAGACCTTCACTTCTTGCGGATTTTTCATCCTTTCTAAATAGCGTGTCATGTATTCTTCCGCCTCCTTCTTGGTCTCGAACTTGGCCTCACCGCGGAACGACCCATTCTCGTCTATAAGGCTGACCGCACTCCACATCCCGTTCTTGCCAAGCCTTTTCACTACAAACATCGTCCGCTATATGCTACTGCACCGCGAATATTTAAGACAGCCGTTTGTGCTCTCATTACAATTTTGATCAAAAATGTGCTGCACGCAAAAGTTGAGTTCCTGCATCGGCAAATTAATTAAAAACCTCCGGATGTTATAATGCGAATTGAGCAGTAATTCTGAAGCTAGGTTTACGATAAATGTCAAGGAGGGCATAGTCGAGCTTGAAGGCAAGGAGAGCTTTGTAGACAAGCACCTTGAAAAGTTTGAAGAAATTTTCAAGATGGGAGTCAAGGAAGCAATAACCCGCGGCCTGGAGCAAAACATTGCATTCAAGGCGCAGCCTGCCCCGGCGGCGCTACCGGAGGAAATACCGCAGCAGGAGGCTTCTGCATTTGAGCACGCTCCGCGCCAGCGGCAGCAGCAAAAGGCCGCCAACGGTGTCAAGCATGCCTCACGGCCGACAGTGACAATACACCCGATACCTGTCGACCTCAAGGCCAGCGACAGCAAGATCGGCCTGAGGGAGTTTTATGCGGAAAAGAAGCCGGCTAACCACTACGAAAAGGCCACGGTGTTTGTGTATTACCTGACAAAATTTAACAAGCAACATGAAGTCAAGTTCGGCGAAATCCTGTCATGCTACGAGGAAGTGAACGACAAAAAACCAAGCATCGTCGACATCGTAAAGAATTCGGTCCGCTACAAGGGGTGGCTCAAACAGGGCTCTGAGAAATTCGTGACGCGCCTCACGATCTCTGGAGAAAACTTTGTCAAGTTCGACCTGCCTGCAAAAGGCGGTTCGAAGCCCGACCAGTCGACGCTTACCTAGGCGCGCCACCAGTCAAACCCGACGTAATCCACCTTTCTTTCCGTTACTTTCGGGAGCGCAAGGATGAACTGCTTTTTCACAGTTGTTGCAAGCCTGCCGGCGAGGACCACGCCGGTAGCAGTCAGGTCGTCAGTCGCCCTGAAGACCCGCACGAGGTATGGCGCATGGTCGATACCGGGTCCCTGCTCGTAGACCGCAAAGTCGCAGCCAAACTTGATCCCCGGCGTGACGATGTAGCCTTTGTTCCTGAGGTTCTGGAACACCAGGTACTTGGCGTCAAAGTCAACGTACTGCTTTTTGCATATTTTTCTAATTTCATTCAAAGAGACCTGCTTGCCGTCGATGTGGAATAGCTGCAGCCTGCGCTTTTCGACAAGGTAGCACCCTTCTATCAGGTCAAGTACGAGCGGCGCGTCAAAATCGGTGCCCTTTGGCTTTGGGATCCCAAGGGGCTTGCCGTAATAGCCGCTGCCAAACAGCGCGCGTGAATCAGATATGTCCCAGATTACTATTCTGTTTTCTACCAGCCTGCCGCTTATTACTACTACCATTACATGCTCAATGCCAGTATTGTGAACGAGTCGGACGCTTCCTGACACTTGTCCACCATGCCCTCTATGCCCTCCACTGCATCCTTGAGAAGCAGCAGATCCTTGGTAGCGGAGAACTCGTTGAGCGCCTTGACAATGACTGCCCTGTACTTTGCGTCGACCTGGCGCTCCATCTTTTGGACCTCTTGGGCGATGTCAATGGCGTTTGCCGGATTGATAGAAAGCGCGCGGCCCATTTCGTTCAGCTTGAAAATCGTGTCGACGACCATCTCGACCAGCTGCTTCATGTCGTCGTCAAAGGAGGCTTTCTTCAGCGTGGAGGCCCTCATATTTGCAAGGCGGAAGGCGACGCCGCTGATGTAGCCGGCGATGTCGTCAATGATGTATGCAGTGCGCAGGATGTCCTCTCTGTTTGCCATGAGGCTCCCGATGTCGGCTACTTCCCTGGTTATCTTTCTGCGCAGGTTCTCTACTTCTTCTTCGGTATTCCTCATGCGTTCAAGGCATCGCTGTATGTCCTTGTCGTCCCCTTTGATAAGCGAGGTGGTTAGCGTCGACAGGTCCCTTGCGGAGTTCAGAATACGGGTGATTTCGTCCTGCAAAACGGCCAGAGCCTTTCTCTTGGCTTGAACCTCCAGTTCCCCGCTGTACATCAAAACCAAAATACGCTGTCAGGCTAATAATTCTATCGATGTTCCTCTCGGCGTTCATAATAAATCGCTTTTCTTTTTCCAAAAATTACACTCTGATAGAAGCCGCGTCTAGAGTGGATGCTCACAATGGATTACTAGCTATTACATTTTCATTTACTACCGCAGAGATTGAAGATATTCATCATAGCCACTGCTGCAGGCTGCGCCATGGCGCTCTTGCTGCTCACCTCGCTCTGGACAGGTCCCTGGCCGCCAGCTGCCGCCGCTCCGGGCTGCGGTTGCGTCGCCTTCAGGCTCGACGACATACAAGACTATTTTCTCAGGGAGGTGCAGATGGAAGTCATTAACATCTTTGATAGAAAAGATGCCAGCCTCACGGTCGGCGTAATCGGCAACTACTTTGGAGGTGATGCAGCGCTTGTCCAGTTTGTCAGGGACAAGGCGGCAAACAATCCTTCCTTTGAAGTGGCAAACCATGGGTTGAACCATTAAGACTTTACACTCTTTAGCATAGAAGAGCAGTCGACGCTTATCAAAAAAACAAGCACGAAAATGCCAGAGCTTCTTAGCAGCAGGCCTGCGGTGTTTATTACTCTCTACAATGTCGTGAACAGCGACACTTTTGCGGTAGCGCGTGAAAACTGTATCAGATACATAAGCGCAAACGTAACGAGCGACCCGCCGCCCTATGATATCTATGAAGACCAGAGCTTATGCCGCCTCCCCGAAATGTCCCTCATGAGAGACCTAGACGACGGCACACGCTGGCTGAGCTTTGCACACCAAGCCGTACTTTTGCAAGCGTCGTAGACAGCCTGCAAAAGTACGGCTTTGCGGTAGTCACCGTGCACCCGCGGGACTTTGCAATTCGCGACGAACTCAATTAACAGAACAAGGTCGACGCCGGGTACAGAGGACAGCTTGAATTGCTTTTGGACAAGATTCAAAATACAGACATCAAGATCCTGACAGCAGAAGTAATATGCAGCCACGCCTTGCAACAATCCGTAAAATTGTACATGCAGACGATGCAGCAGCTTGCACCTGTAGAAAGAAAAAAGAAGAGGTCGGCAGCAGCTAAAAGCGTCTGAGGAATTTTGGCTTAAGCATTTCGGGGTGCGACTTTAAGCTCCTAATCTTGGATAGCAACTGTTTCCTGTCATCAGGCATGGTCCCGCCAAGCGAGTAGACGTTTGACGCATGGTTCGCCCTGAACACCACTGGTGTCTTGGGGCTAAATTCAGACACGAGCCTCTCAAGCTCGTCCAGCACTTCAGCATCTTCAAGAAACACGAAGGGCTCGCCAAACTTGGTCATGAACTCCTCGTATACACCTTCTTCAAGGTACAGCGTCAGCGCGCCTACATAATCTGGCGCAGTTTCGCTGAGCACGCGCGCTGTGTGTGCGATGTGTTCCTTGGTGTAGGTCCTGCCGCCCAGCCCTAGGATTATCATACATGACAGCGTAAAGCCGTGGCTCTTGGCCTTCTGGCATGCTCGCACAATCGTCTTGTAGGTCGCGCCCTTGGTCACCTTCTTGAGCACGATGTCGCTTCCGCTCTCGATCCCGACGTAAAGCATGTGGAGCCCTGCCATCCTGAGTTCTTTTAATTCATCGTCCTTCTTTTGGAGCAGGTTCTTGGGCATCGCATAGCACGACACCCTTTCAAGCCCTGGGAATTTTGAATACAGATATTTCAGGATCTGGGCCATTCTGTCGTTTGGCAGGTTGAGCGCGTCGCCGTCTGCAAGGAAAACCCTTTTTGTGTCCGGGTAGAATTTTACGGCCATGTCTATCTCGGCCTTTATCTCGCTCCATGGCCGCTCGACATATTCCTTGGTGCGATACATGTTGCAGAAAGAGCACTTGTTGAATGAGCAGCCAAGGGTGATTTGGAATATCATAGAGCTGGCCTCGGAAGGTGGCCGGTAAAGTGGATAATTGTATACTATTTCTTTCAAACATCCTGTACTAATCCTGAATTACTTATATTACTTCTGCTCTTGTACCATAAAGCCTTAAAATTCTGGCAACATTACTTACCGTACAATGAAGGTGCATCTTGGGTTTTCTTTATCTGACCGAATCATTCTGGTCGGAGCAGTTCTGGCAAGCATATTGTCGCTGTCATTCCTGCCACTTGGCGGCAATGTGCTCACTGGAGCCTTCGCACAGAATGCAACTGAAGAGCAAAGGAGTGCAACAAGCAGCATAGCAGCAGTTGGAGCAATAGCCAACCCGCAGGACGACGAAAAGGGCAATCCTGTCTGGGTACTGTCAGGCGGCGATAGTAGCATGCCAAGCGACAGGCCGGCCAACGCGACAGCTACCGAGCTCAAAGGCTTGACGACGAGCACGGTCAACTATTACGGCAATGCAAGCGGCTACCTTGTCCACCCAGAGAACGGCACTGGCCTTCCCGCTGTTGTCATGATCCATGAGTGGTGGGGCCTGAACCAGAACATCAAGAACATGGCAGAGCAGCTAGCCAGGGAAGGGTACATCGTCCTGGCAGTCGACTTGTACGGCGGCGAAGTGGCAACTGAAGCCAACCGCGCAAGAGAGTTGTCTTCAGCAGTAAGAAGCAACCCGCAGGTTGCGATTGAAAACATGCAAGCGGCAGTCCAGCACCTGTCGTCGCTTCAGAACGTTAATAGCTCTCGCATCGCATCCTTAGGATGGTGCTTTGGTGGAGGTCAGTCTCTCCAGCTTGCTCTCAACACAGAGCAGCCGCTTGCTGCGACGGTGATATACTATGGCAACCTCGTGACTGATCAGAACGAGCTCTCTAAGATCGATTGGCCTGTCCTCGGCATATTCGGCTCGGCTGACCAATCCATTCCTGTCGATACTGTTAGGCAGTTTGAATCGGCACTTGACGCCAATAGGATCGAAAACGAGATCTACATTTACGAAGGGGTTGGCCACGCGTTCGCAAACCCGTCAGGTGACAACTACGCACCGGAAGAAACGGCTGACGCATGGGCAAAGACGCTAGACTTTCTAAAGAGGCACGTATAGCCCACTCTCCTTCTTTTCTTTTTTTGAAAATTTGGGTCGGTTCGTCGCGAGATCCTCATCGCTTTTGCTCAGTCTGGAGCAGCGAAACTCACCTCATCCCCTATCTGTGTAGGACGGCGAACCAACTTAAATCTTGGCGCCAGATTGGCTTTCGAAGCAGGATGCCCGGATACCGCGACCTGATTTGTAAAATTGAAATCTCCTTCCAGTACGATTACCGAAATACCATCATCGTTTTAATAACATTTATTATTTTTTGAAAGCCAGTGGAAGATGGATGGCATTGGAGAAAATCTGCCAAGCGGCTACGAAATCGGGTTTTTTATCGGAGCTGAAAGGGAATCAAGGAGCAAGGCAGCTGAGATTAGCATGCATTGTCTTGTCATAGGCAGCTCCATGATTTTCACGTATCTGTCTGCTGCGGTGGATCCCAATTCCACTTCTAGGATTGGAGCGCAGCTGGTTACCGGTATCCGCTTTCTCGGCAGAGGAATATAATCTTGAAGAGCGAGACGGACAAAAAGATTACAAACCTTACAACCGCTGCCGCGATATGGTTTGCAGCGCCGATTGGCATGGCCATTGGCTTTGAATTTTACGCAACTCTCTTGTTCATCCTTAGTTAACTAGTCGTCAGCACAGCTAGCTATGCATATATAGCTAGATACACCTTTCTGATAGCCGGAATTGTGTACCTGATATATGGTGTAAAAAGAACGGGAAAGGGTGCCGTCCAGCAATTAGGAAGTACTGTACGCCAAGCTGAATAAGCTGGGCATCGACATCAACAGGCTAAAGAGGATAGAGGCGACAGAGATGGAGCTTGAAGGATTGCTTGACGGCCTTTTGCGATTGCATGGCCCTAAGCTGATCCAGTTTGTTTCAACACTTATTCAAAGCAGCAGCGGCTAGTGATCAAGCCGCTTGATGGTTGCGGACATGTCCAGTGTTACAACTGGCGGATCAGTCAGCGCAATAGCGGCAAGGACATTGTCCAGCTGCTCCAGCCTGCACTTGATGATTATTGTCGTGGCGCCGTCAGAGCGCACCAACCTTATCGATGCCTTTTCCGCTACGACGTGGCCGAAAAGCTCGATGCAACGCCTTGTTATCGAGTTAACTGCTGCATCGACGACCTGGCCGCCGTGCATTATGGTCAAGTAGCGCGTCTTTGCCCTCCTCCTGAGCATCAGCCAATTATCACCCTCTCCGACAGCCTTGCCTCAAGCCACTCGTTCATTTCCTGCCAGTGCCTCTCCGGCTCGATTCTGCAAATTTTTAGTATTGCGTCAAGGCACGGGCCGGAAACCATCTCATTTGTGAAATTCGCGCCACTTGATAGAATGAACTGGCAGCGCGACGAATGGCAGAATTCGTACAGCTCTTCCACGTCTGCAAGCCACCGGGCTGCGCCGGCGCCTTCCATCTTCCTTGCCTGCGCAATCGCGACTTCAAGCCCGATCCCTTTTCTTGTTTTCTTTTTTAGCCTGTTTCTGACGTGGCGAAAGTTGCTTATAGTCAGGATGTCGGCGCGTGCCTCTTCAATGTTATTTGAAACAACAAGGTATGGATACGTTACAGGCGCAGGTGGCGCATTTCGCAGCCGGTAAATGATGCCTTCATGGACGTTGCCGTCAAACGGTGCGCCTACCATGCTTAACGCAAGAGTTTTGGCCATCCTTGCAGCCTGCTCGGCATCATTGCTGGCGGCAAGGTCTATTCGGTTGAAGAAAGGAGCCCCCTGTAGCTTTCAATGTTGCCCGAAGGCTTGTATCTCTTTATTGGCTTGAATCTTACCCGTATAGCGTCTGTTTCAGAAAGCGACACCTTGCCGTGGCATATCTTCTGCTTGTCAAGCCTGAGGTAGAGGCTCCCCTTTTCGTCAGAGTATTCCCGTAGGTTGCGCGACAACTCTTCCCTGTCGGCGCTGCTCAAAAGCGACATGATACGGAGCGCAAGATCGCCGGCCTCTTGGCTTGACATCATGGCCTTGAGCAACATGATCCTGTTCTTGTAGTAGCCCTTAGAATAGGAGCTGGAAAACTTGTCGGCAGGCACCGACAGCGCTTCCTCAACGAAATGGAGCACTCTGCCCTCGTCTTCCGTGGCATGGAGCACAAGGCTTATTTCGGCTCCAGAAAATTTTGGCTCGTCAGGCATCTTGTGGAGAATAAGGAGAAAATATCCAACTAAAAAGTTATTGTGAGGGGGCTGCTGGCGTAGCAGCTGCTGATTCTACCGGCTTGGCCTCTTCCACAGCCCTTGACTCTGGGGTGGAGATCAGCTTCGTCTTTTTGATTCCAAGATGGCGCATTAAAGCTATCTTTGTTGCCTCATTCAGTATCTCGGCGCCAAGCTTGCTGTTCGTCTCCCTCCGGGTGTCCTCGCCGTTGGTTCCAGTCACTTCTTGGACAAATTGGTCAACCGTCAGCTGTGGGATCCTCTCTGAAAGCATCTTGTGGGCCACCATCCTGATCTCGTGCTTCTTTGAGGAGTTGACCCTCCTATGGGTGAACGCCACGACGACGACCCTAAAGGTATGGCCGTCCATTGTGGTATAGTCGTGCGTGTACGTTATCATCGAGCTTCCCCTCCGGATAAGGCTGCGGAGGAACTCCTTAGCATATTCATGGCCCTTGAAAATCGTGCCTGCAGTCCCGTCGACTATCTTGTCTATCTGGATGAATATCTTGATCTGGTGCTGGTCCATGCTCTGGTCTGGGTTGCCCTTCATCATGTCATGTAACGTGTTTTCGATAGTGCGTCCTTTAGCCTGATCAGCGTCTGTAATCGGAACATAGTTCACAGGCACCTGCGGCTCAAATCCAGAGGGCTTGTTGACGATTACCCACTGCTTGTCCCGCCACTTGTCCCGCATCCTCCCTCCTTTCTTCGCTCCTTTAACCATTAAACTTCAGACGTCTTTGTGAGGAACATATAATATATATTGTGCGTCAATTGCAGGCCTTTAGCTCCTTTATACCGCTCATATACTTTTGGAGCACTTCGGGGACCTCTACAGTTCCGTTTGCCGTCTGGTA